>Ga0302275_10000932_pt1 | contig 32236 bp, 27 predicted proteins | sample III_Bog_N2_2_FD_200229 | JGI IMG/M metagenome (GOLD analysis project Ga0302275, IMG submission 200229) | Peat permafrost microbial communities from Stordalen Mire near Abisko, Sweden - III_Bog_N2_2 | ecosystem: Environmental > Terrestrial > Soil > Wetlands > Peat | place: Sweden: Abisko... | reverse complement strand
GGTTTTGCTGAACCATAACAATGTGCAGCCTGGCCTCGCAACGGCGAGCAACGTGTGCGGACTCGTCATGTTGGCTTCTCTCATTATCACCGTGTTTGTTCGCCGAGGCGGTCTGCCTGGGTTTGGGGCCGTTGAGCGAGTGTTTTACCTCGGCGCGACGGCATGGCTCGTGGTCGTTGCGGTGTTAATGAGTCGTCTCGGCTAGGAGCGCCACGACTCTTTTAGGGCGCCAAGGTCAATTCGTCGTTGTTCGGCGGTACGGGAGTCTTCCTTTGTGCGGCTCTCATCAGAAAGAAAAAGCAGATCCAACCCACTAGAACAAAAAGCCAAAAACTAATCAGGCGATAGACAATGACTGCCGAGAGTGCGAAAGCCCGATGCGCGCCGTAGGCAACGAGTACAACCGTGAGGCTGCCTTCAACAATGCCTATTCCGCCGGGTACGAGCGGCAGCGCGGAGACCAGTTGCGCAACCGCGTAGGCGAGTAACAACCCGTACCAAGGAACGGCTCCGCGTACGCACGCAAAACTAGCAACGAGACAACCGGCGTCAAAGAGCCACGTTGTTATTGCCCAGGCGAGAATTTCACTTTGGTCTCGAAGCGAAAGATGCAACGTTCGCATGATGGCGAGGACTTGGTCGATACTCTCTTTTACGTTGCCTCGTGGATGTCCCGTGATTCGCTGCACCAATCGGATGATTGACGCCAACGTATTGACCAACAGATGGCGGCGCACGAGCAGAGTTCCAAGAATCAGGACAACAACAAATGCAACGAGCGTCGTTGCGAGAATATTCTGGTGAATACCACCGCTGGCGGCTACGACAATGCCGGCCAGAACAATGATGGCGAGACCGGTCGTCGCGGCGAGCAGCTGTGTGAGCACGGTCCATCCAGCGAGTGAAGCGTCCGCACCAATACGGCGGTACTGTCCGAATCGAAATGCCCCGGCGAACGCTGGTGCCCCAGGCAACGTGTTCGCAATGCTGTTGTTCGCGAGCGAGACCGGGAAAAAAGTCCACGGCGAAATGTCCACGGATCCCACGTGAAGAATTCGTCGTTGCAACAGGGTGAAACTCGCGAGCGACAAAGTCTCACTAAGCAAAGCCACGACGGCCCACAATGGTCGTGCGTTCGACAGAACGGTTGATGTACCAGAGAGCTCGTTTCGGTCGTGGAACAAAACGAACAGGATTATGGTTCCCAACAACAATCCCAGGCACCAACGAATCCGAGGCCACCAAGCGCGACTCTGTTGCGGGGCGACCATCGTCATAAACTACCCACCACGTCGTGTCATCACTAAGTACGACACGACGCTGTAACTAGCACGATTGAGTGAGACAACGTATGTCACAGACATTTGAGGGACACGTTGGTCGTGATTGGCGTGATTCAACACCGTGGTGGCCTTCAAGGCCAACGCCACCCGCGGACGCCCCGAACGTCGTACTCGTCGTTCTCGACGACGTTGGCTTCGCGCAGTTGGGTTGTTACGGGTCCAATATCGAAACGCCCGTTATCGACGCTTTGGCGGCGGGCGGTGTGCGTTTATCGAATTTTCACACCACGTCGCTGTGTTCACCAACACGGTCGTGCTTGCTGACAGGACGAAACCATCACCGAAACTCAATGGGTCGCGTGGCGGACCTCGCGGTGGGATTTCCTGGTTACTGGGGGAGTATTCCCAAAGAAAACGGATTTCTCTCCGAGGTTTTACGCGACGCTGGTTACGCGACGTACGCCGTAGGAAAGTGGCACCTTACGCCGGAAGACGAAACAAACAATGCCTCGTCACGAGCGACCTGGCCCCTCGCGCGAGGCTTTGATCGATGGTACGGATTCCATGGTGGCGAGACCCACCAACTCGTTCCCGCGCTCTTTCACGATAATCACGCCGTGACGCCACCATTCAGCGAAGCCAACGACTATCACTTGAGCACTGATTTGGCCAACCGAGCGATTGAGTTTCTTAGCGATCTTCGAGCGGTCGACGCAAAACAACCGTTCTTTTTGTATTTTGCCACCGGTGCTTGTCATTCGCCCCACCAGCCGCCACCGTCGTGGCGTGAACACTATGCCGGTCGATTTGACGTGGGCTGGGATGCGTGGCGCGACGAAACCTTCGCCCGTCAATTGGCTATGGGGCTACTTGCGCCTTCAACGAAACTTTCACCTCGACCACCGTGGGTGCCACCGTGGGATCAACTGAGCCAGCACGAAAAGGTCGTCGCTGCTCGTTTTATGGAGTGTTTCGCAGGATTCCTCTCGCATGCCGACGAACAGATTGGTCGCGTGTTGTCGTTTCTTCGCGATATCGATGAATTTGAAAACACGCTGGTGATTCTCGTCTCCGATAACGGTGCCAGTGCGGAAGGTGGCGCCGAAGGTTCGATTAATGACGTGCGCCTGTTTAACTTTGACCCGGCGTCACCGCACGAGATGTATGAGCGACGTGACGAAATTGGCAGTGCCACGACGCACAACAATTATCCGTGGGGTTGGACGATGGCGGGTAATACTCCCTTTCGTCGCTGGAAGCGAGAAGTGCATCAAGGCGGTGTTGCTGATCCGTGCATAGTGCATTGGCCAGCGTCGTTGGTAGTGCAAGGAGAGATCCGAAACCAATTCACCCACGCCATCGACGTGTATTCAACAATTACTGAATTGGTTGGCATTCCTCAACCCGAAACAATTGACAGCGTCGCACAGTCACGTGTTGACGGGCTCAGTTTTGCTTACGTGTTGACCGAAGCCGGCACGAGTGCCGCAGAGGAGCATCAGACGCAGTACTTCGAAATGTTTGGCTCGCGTGGGATTTATCACAATGGATGGAAAGCCGTGGCTTTTCATCCGATTGCGCCGCTCTACGACGATCAAAATCCCAATGACTCGTTTGACAATGACGTTTGGGAACTCTACGACGTGCGTAATGATCGTTCGGAAGTCCACGACGTCGCGAGCGAGCACCCCGAACGTCTGGAGGAACTAAAGAAACTCTGGTGGCACGAGGCGGAGAACAACGACGTGTTACCTCTCGACAATCGCGTGCTGTGGGCACTCGTGCATCCCAAGCCTGATCATCGCCAAGAACGCTCAGTGTTCCGATATTTTCAAGGAGCTGGACCCGTCCCCGAATCTGTGGCCGTCAATGTGCGAAATCGCTCGCATCGATTGGTAGTCAATCTCACGCTGCCCGCCAGTGGTCCGATTGATGGCGTACTACTTGCCCTCGGGAGCGCACTCGGCGGTTGGTCGCTGCATATTCTTAACGAGCACCTTGTGTATGTTCACAACCTCTACGGGTCGGCACGACACGTGATTCGATCAAAGGAGGCACTACCGCCTGGGCGCCACGAGGTTCGCTTTTCGTTTACGAAAGACACCGGTGCGGGCGGCATTGGTCAACTGTTTGTCGACGAACAACTTGTTGGCGAAGGCGTCATCGAACGTTTTACTCCGTCGGGCTTCAACGCCACGGGCGTCGGGCTCACCTGCGGATATGAGTGGGGTCCGCCCGTTGGCGAAAGTTACGTTGCGCCGTTCACGTTCCCTGGGATTATTCACCGGGCGGTCGTCGAGACCACGGGTCCCGTCGTGCGAGATCCCATGGCGGAGATTGAAGCAATTCTCTCCGAGCAGTAAGCAGTTAGTGGTTGGTTACCGTGACAGTCTTTGATCGGTAGGAGTGACCGTAGCCCGTGTAGGTGGCGTATATGGCGACGGTTTTCGTACCGGGATTAGCCACGTTGAGCAAGCACTGACCAAACGGACTTGGTATGCACGTCACGACTTTGGTTCCCACGTGGACCGTGACACGACTCGTTGGATAGATGCCCAGGCTGTTCGCTGCGACGCCGGTGATCTGAACGGTAAGAGGCGACGAAGCAGCTTCGCTGGGAGAGGCCCACGCACTAAACGTGGGAGAAGCAACGGGAATAACGAAGAGAGGGTCAGTGGGAACCGAATAGCCGTACTTGTTATATGCCTGTGTCGTGACGTAATACACGGATCGATTGTGTAGACCCTTGATAATGCAGTTCGGTTCAAAGTAAACGGGGGCGTTGCAAGTTTTGGTGCTGCCGGCGCTACTAATCGTCACGAGGTAGCGAAGCACCGGCGAGGTTCCTGGACTTTTTGGCGGATGTTGGTACGTCCAGACTTCTTGATTGTGAATATTTCCCGACACCTGCTGGGGGGAGGTGGGCGTTACCTGCGAACAGTTGGCGCTCGGTGTTAAAGAAGCAATACTCCCGGTGGCATCAACAGCCACAAATTGACCGGCGCCGTACGCAACTGCGGACCACGTTGACGTTGGATCGGTGGGCACGGAAACGTACGTCCACGATGAACCCATAGATGACGAGAGAAAGTTGTTGCCCGACGAAGATGCGCTTCCTCCGGCGACGTAGCTACCACAACCGTACGCAACTGAGTCAATGGGTTGGGCGGGTGAAAATTGATTGAGACTCCAGATAGCGCCGAGGACAGAAGTTCCCACTTCGCCCGAACCGTCACGATTAAGAGCAACGAAGTTGCCATTGCCGTACGCGACCGTGCCCCACGAGGTACCTGGCTTCGTGGCCGGATAGAAAGCCCAATGCACGCCGTCAGTCGAAAGAAGCGTGTCACCTTGATGAGCGTCAACTGCAATGAACCGGCCGTTGCCGAAAGCAACGCCGGTGAAGTCATCAAGTCGACGAGAGAAGGTGGTAGTCCACGTCGCACCGTTTGGCGAAGTAGCGATTTGACCGTTTGCACTCACGGCCACGAAATGACCTTGTCCGTACGTAAGTGCGGTCCATAGACCGAACGGTCCGGCGGACGCCGTCCAATTCGTTCCGTTGGTCGACACCATCTCTTCGGGTCCACTCGTGGATGACGAAAGTGCCACAAATTGTCCGCCGCCGTACGTCATGGTTTGCCACGCACCAGAGGGTGCGGGATCTTCCGTCCACGTGGATCCGTCCGTTGACACGGCAACGGTGGCGCCGTGACCGACGGCAACCCATTCATTGTTGGCGTAGTCCACCGCGTACCAATTCCCAGTGGGTAAGGGGGTGGCGGCGACGGTCCAGGAACTCGACGGAGTTGATCCCGACGAAGTTACCGACGGCAGGGCGACGATGCTAGCGAAGAGAGCAACGACGAAGAGAAATGGGGCGAAATTGAAACGACTGCGAGAATTCACGATGACCACGTCTTTCTTTCTCAAACGGATACACATCTTTCTTCGAAATTCACCCGAGGGCAAGTGCGCGAACTCGACGACTCGTCGTAATTCTTATTGTTTTTCCGCGATTCTCCGTCGCCTTGGGCAGCGAAGGCCGTACCAAGCACTAGTCGGCTAGAAAAACTGTCTTGGCGAGGCCGAATGGTTTTCGCAATCTTCCTAAGAAGAATTTCCGACGTGAGGAGGATGGGGGTACCTTTCGTCGACGTTTAAGATTGAATATGCGAAAAATCGTCGTAGCGCTCCTACTCCTTGCGGGCGGAGTGTCGCTCGCGGCGTGTGGAAGTGCAACCTCACACGCAATCGCTTATGCCCCCTCGAAGAATTGCAAGATTTCGACGGGCAATTTTGATTTGGCAGGGTGCAACTTTGAAGATGCCAAATTACAAAACGCGGATCTGCAGGGTGACGACCTGGAGCGTGCGAATCTCGCGAACGCCAATTTAGATGGGGCTGATATTCAAGGAGCCAACGTGAAGGACGTCGTGGCTCTTGGACTTCACACCAATGATGCAACAGTGTGTACGAATGGTTACAACGGACCCTGCACGGTTGCGGGCCTCAAGGGTCAAACAAGCGGTCAGCCCACGGGCTCGTAGCGACAATGTCTACGACTGCGCGCTAGGAAGCGTTTTGTTGCCCTCGAAGAGTCCGGTCCAAGATGCCGAGCGTCGCACGGAGAGAACTTTCAGCAATGATGGGAAAGGTAATTCGCTCCTTCCACTCCTCGTCGACGTTTGACCAGTCGTAATAAGAGGTGACGATTGTTCCTCCCTCTGTTGGCGTCAGGCGGTACCCGTACACGTGGCCAATTTGTGGACGAATTCGTCCCTGCACCGTCCAGGCAATTTCTTCATTTAGGGTGAACGCCGTAATGACAACGTTCACGTCGTAGAGGCCGAGCGGCACGTCGTTTAGCGCTTCGCGGTCCATATGAACAACAAATTGGTCGCCCACGGCCCCAACGGAACTGCCTTCCGCGCTCATCAACATGCCCGAACTGTCAATGACGACATGGCCCTGTGGGTCGCTGAGCAACTGAAATATGGTCGACGCATCAACCGGAATAGTTCGAGAAACTTCGAGACGAGTGTCGGTCATGGAATTATCTTGGCATCTTTAGCTTCGTGGTCGTTGCTTTTTTGACCGCTCCGTCGAATTCCTAAGACGCAACTCCCAAATCATTGGAGTCCAGGACCTATCGTGGTGATGGAACTGAGGAGCATTATGTCGAATCGCCAGGTTGTCCTAAAGCAACGCCCGTCGGGTCTCGTGAGTGAAACCACGACCGCAGTGGTGTCGTCACCCGTTCCAACGTGTGGACCAGACGAAGCGCTGGTCCGCGTTGGAATTTTGTCCATCGATCCCACCATTCGCACGTGGATGGATGATGCACCGGGCTACCTGCCTCCCATTGGCATTGATGACGTGATTCGCTCGGGCGGCGCGGGCGTGGTGACGGAGTCGAAGTCGTCGAGATACAACGTCGGCGACATCGTGTTCGGTATGACGGGGTGGCAGGAATGGGCGCTCGCTACGGAAGAAAATCGCTATTCGGTGATTCCCAAGGGCATGGGGCTTGATTTACCGACGGTCATGAACGTGTTGGGCATCACCGGTATAACTGCGTACTTTGGGATGTTGGACGTTGGTGAGATGCGTGAAGGCGACGTGGTCTTGGTTTCTGGTGCTGCTGGCGCTACCGGTTCGGTCGCCGGACAGATTGCAAAGGCGCGAGGAGCAAAAAAGGTCGTGGGCATTGCTGGTGGACCTGAGAAATGTGCCGAGGTGGTCGAACTCTATGGCTTTGATGAGTGTCTGGATTACAAGGAGACAAAACTGCTGCAGCGAATTCGCGCGGCTTGTCCCGATGGTGTGAACGTCTATTTCGACAACGTAGGTGGCGACGTCTTGGACGCCGCACTCGCCAACGTCGCCATGAATGCTCGAGTTGTTTTGTGCGGAGCGATTTCGCAGTACAACGACACGTCCGCGTCAACGGGCATCAAGAACACGTTCATGCTCATCGTCCGACGCGCCAAGATGGAGGGCTTTATTGTTCTCGATTACACGAGTCGGTATCCCGAAGCGCAAATGGAGTTAGCCGGTCTGGTGCTGAGTGGCTCGCTTCGTCACCAAGAGGAGATTGTGGCAGGGCTTGAACACGCACCAGAGGCTCTGAACATGCTGTTTTCGGGAAAGAATCATGGAAAGACTCTGGTCATGGTCGACGAGACCGTAACGCTTGACTGAATTAACCCGTCGCTACCTCAACTTTTTGCGCACCGGTGACCGTGTCGCCGCGGCGCTCTTCGTCGTAGCGCTGGCTGCAGGTTACGCACAATTTGGTGCCGTTGCGTCACTTGACGACGTGGCGAAACATTTTGGTCATGTCACGGATTCGGGAACCATTCAAGGAGTGGTTGGTTTATCAGGGACCATAATTGGTCTCGGTCTCGCTGTGTTGCGGCTCTCATCGTTGGGTGCTCTTCCACTCAGCTCCTTAGCCGACCGATGGGGAAGGAAGCGAGTTCTTCGCCAAATTTTCACGACGGGCCTCATCGTTACGTCCTTTGCGGCACTAAGTCCCAGCTACTGGTTTTTTGTTGCGTGTTTTGCGTTCGCTCGACCGCTGCTTTCTGCTTCGTCAACGTTGATTCAGGTCATGACCGTTGAACTTTCGATAACCGCGGTGCGCGCTCGGCGACTTGCCTTCATCGCTGCCGGAGCTGGTATTGGCGCGGGACTCGCTGCGGTGTTGCACGGACTAATTCGTGGCCCCAATTCATTTCGTTGGTTGTTTGCTTCGGCGCTCATCTTTTTGTTGAGCGTGCGACCGCTACTCAAAATCATTCCAGAGTCGGCGATCAACACGAGTACTCGTCCATCAGCGCGCATCGGTGCGGTGCCGCGCGATCTCTGGTTCCGATTATTCGTGGTGTCGATGGTCGCGGCAACTATTGGCATTATTACGGGACCGGCGAATGGATTTGCGTTTGTCTACGGCGAAGGTGTTTTGAAATTGTCACCGCATCTCGTTGCGTTCGTCGTCACGCTAAGCGCGTTTACGGGACTACTCGGCCTCATTCTTGGCCGTCGTTTGGCGGACCGGATTGGACGACGCTGGACAACGGCAATTGGCGTTCTTGGTTCTGCTCTTACGAGTACCTTCGCCTACAGTGGCGGGCGTTCGAGTTTCATCGTGGGTTACATGGTGGGCGTTACCGCGGCGGGACTACTTGCACCGGCCGTTTCCGCATTGGCCACTGAAGTCTTTCCGGAGTCCTTTCGCGCCACGACCGGCGGCTGGTTCGTCGTGGCTGGAGTGATTGGTGGCATCCTTGGGCTCGCGGTCTTTGGCTACGTCAGCGATTCCGTGCACACGACGCTCACGATTAACGCACTTCGAGTTCCGGCGCTGGTGACGTTTCTTCCCTTGTTGCCCTCGTTGCTGCTCCTTCGCTATCTTCCAGAAACGAAAGACGTCGTACTCAGCTCAACGTGAGATCAACTACCAATGCTCGGTGATCACTCGTCCCGCGCACAGTACGGGCGTTGGAGCCAAGCCAGGGTCCGCGGCTCAAGAGATGATCAATCTGTGAATGTGGTCGGTGCGCGGGCCACGTGCGCGCTCGCACCAATGTGCGCCACTTGGGAAGAACAACGCGAAGTAGTGGACGCCAGCAGTTGAAGTCGCCACCGACCAAAACTGGCAGCTCTTTTGACAATGTGTCGAGTTCTCGCGCGACTTGTCGGTACTGCAGCAAGGAACCGTGGCTGAGATGGGGCCCGTGAACGGCCACCGCGTAGAAGGAACGCGTGCCGTCGTTAAGGCGAGCAACTATCAAGACGCGTCGAACTTTGTCGCGCCGTCGTGCAGGAAGATCAACGGTGCGAAGTTCATCTATGCGCATTGTGGTGAGCAGTGCAATGCCCCACGTTCCCGATTGCACACCCTTTGACTGTTCAAGCAGGCGTCGACGCCGCTTCGATAAGGGGCGTTCACCGAGGTAAAACAGGCCGCGATCACCAAAAATCAGACCGAGTGGAGAGGCCCAACTCTTTCCCCCCACGCCTCGCGTGACGCGTTCGCACTGGGCCAGAGCTTCGTAGTGACCTTCAAGACGCAGGTGATCACAGAGATACGCGAAGTCGTCGCTCGCCGGTTCAGGTGATGCGTCGCCGCGCCAGAGTTCTTGAAGAAAAACGAGATCGGGCGTGATGCCCAGCACCGTGTCGCGAGCGTTCGTCAGTCGTCCCCTGCCGTCCACACCCGCGTGGAGGTTGAAGGTGGCGACACGCACGGCTGCACCCTACGCCCTCGTGGCTCGCATATGTGGCAATCTCGTAGTCGTGGATTCTGTCGGCATAACGTTTGGACATCGACTGTGGTGGGTGGATGCCTTCATTGGCGACAGCGCGCGGGGAAACCCCGCGGTGGTGGTGCTGTTGGAGCGCCCTATGCAAGACGACGAACTGCAGCAGATTGCTTTCGAACTCGGTGTTTCAGAGACTGCCTTCGTGCGCCGAGTCGGTGACGGATGGTCCCTTCGTTGGTTTACGCCCACCGTCGAGGTCGATCTGTGTGGACACGCCACGCTCGCCACGCTGCACGTTTTGTTGAGTGAACTGGGCGTGCCGGGTGGGGAGTTCTACTTTCAAACGCAGTCGGGCGTACTTTCGGGGCGCCGATTACAAGAAGGGCTCTTGGGCGTTGATCTTCCGCGTTCGTACTTAGAGCCTCTCGACGCCAGCATGTTGAACGGCGCTCTGGGTGACGTTGAAGAAGTATTCCAGGCGGGTGCGCGAGGCGTGCTCTGTGTTGTAAAGGACTACGACACGTTGTGCGGGTTGAACATTGATCCGATGAGCCTCTTTCTTGTTCCGGCGTCCATCGTGATTGTGGCCTGCGAGGGAGGTCCCGACGTGGACGTCTCGCTTCGAGTGTTTGCGCCGCGCCTCGGGCTTTCCGAGGACCCGGTGACCGGAAGTGCCATGTGTGCACTCGCGCCATGGTGGGCGCAACGCACGGGGTCGCCAACTCTCAGCGCCCATCAAGCGTCGGCTCGCGGTGGCGTGATGTATTCGCGTCTGTTCGAGCGGAACGTTGAAGTCGCGGGGCTAGCGCGGACCTTCTTTGGCGGCGACCTTCGCGCATGAGCGAAGACCTCGGACCCAAAGAATATTCGCGAGTCCGTCGCCGTCCTGAAAAAGCGAACTACGACGAAGACGTCATTTTCTCCATGCTCGATCAAGCGCGGTTTTGCAACATTGCGACCGTCGTCGATGGTCGAGCAGTGCTGCTTCCTACGCTGCACGCTCGTGAAGGTCGAACCATCTACCTTCACGGCTCGGCTTCGAACGCGATACTCAAGGCGATGGTGCAAAGTGGCGGAGGGACCTTAAGCGTGACGCATTTTGATGGACTTCGTCTCGCTCGAAGTGGTTTTGCCTCGTCGATAGCCTTTCGGTCAGCGGTAGTGATGGGTCCGGTTCGAGAAGTTCTTGACGAAAAAGAACGTCACCGGATTCTCGATATGTTCGTCGACGCCATATTGCCGGGAAGAGCCAGCGAAGTGCGCGCATTACGAGAACGAGAGGTTCGACTCACGATGGTAGTGGCGATGGACATTGAAGAAGCATCGGCCAAGATTTCTGCAGGACCGACCAACGATGAAGAAGGGGATTTCGATCTCGAAATTTGGAGTGGTGTCGTTCCCGCAAAGTTGATCTTCGAAGAGCCGATTGCTTCGACTGATGGGGCTATGGCTGCGGGCGACATTGCGTTGCCGGCTTCGGTACTACGGCTGCTCGAAAAGGACTCCGTCATTGTTGACGAGTGATTTAGAAGCGCAACTCTCGGCACTCGAACCTGTCGACGACCGTGAGGCGGCGTCGCTGAAGGAAACGAAAGCTCGTCTTTGTCGACTCCCTAATCCCTACAGCGAAGACGCCGACCTCCATCACGTCACGGCTTCCGCCTTCGTCATTTCTTCGCGCGGTGTCATTCTTCACCAGCACCGAATACTGGGAATCTGGGTGCAACCGGGCGGCCACATCAACGACGGCGAATCTCCCGAGGACGCCGCGGTGAGAGAAACGCTCGAAGAGACGGGTCTTAACGTTCGACATCTCGACCCACCTCTCTTGTTCCACGTCGACCGTCACCCCGGACCCCGGGGGCACACCCACTACGACCTTCGCTACGTGCTCGTCAGCGATCCCGTCGACCCTTCACCTCCCGAAAATGAGAGCTCCGACGTCTATTGGTTCACGTTTCCGGAGGCGTTCGAACGTGCGGAGCCGGCCCTCGTGCCGGCTCTTAAAGCGCTCGCGGTCGAGGCGCCTCGGTGGACGTGAAACACTGGACGGGTGGGCGAAGCTGAAGCACTGCGCGAACTGATGGAAGCCGATCGTTGGATTGACCGCGTGCGAGCCCAGCGAGACCATCTTCCCGAGTTAGCGGAATTGAGTGAGATTGAAGACCAACTGCGCACCATGGTTCGCCAACTGACGGATCTGGAAAAGCAAACGGTGCCACTTCGAGCGAAATACGACGAAGCCGCCACGAGCGCCACCAAATTTCGTGATCGAGCGCACTTGTTGCAAGAGCGCCTCGCGAATGTCAACACCAGCCCCAAAGATCTCGCCGCGTTGCAGCACGAGGTCGAACAAGTGCAAGAAAAGCTTTCCGTGGGCGAAGACGCTGAAGTGACCCTCTTCTTGGAACTCGGACCCTTGGATGAGGCCATGCAGGCGCTGCGAGAAGAGGCGAAACCATTGGGTGCTCGACGAAACGAACTCCTGAATGTCATTAAGGAATTGCAATCGACGCTCGATGAAGAAATTGCGAACCTCCAAACGCAACGATTGGAGCGGGCGGGAGTCTTGTCATCGGGACTCTTATCGCGCTACGAAACAGCAATGAAGCGAGCGGGCGTCTCGGGCGCTTCACAAATTGACGGCAATCGCTGCGATGGTTGCCGCATTGCACTCGCGCCCTTGGAACTCGATCGCTGGCGCGGCCAGGCGAGTGGTGACTTCACCAACTGTCCTGAGTGTGGACGCATTTTGTTGCCGTGTTAATTCTGATTCGCCACGGTCAGACGACCTCCAACGCGCAGGGTTTGTTAGTGGGAAGAAGCGATCCTGACCTCACCGAGCGTGGACGAGAACAAGCGCTGGCTCTTCGACACTATCTGCGAGACATTGAGCACGTCGTGAGTTCGCCGCTCTATCGGGCACTCGAGACTGCAGAATTGGCCGTGCCCCATCTCACCCCCATCGTGGATGAGGCGTTTATTGAAGTTGACTATGGAACATTGGAAGGTCACGCACTTACCGACGTTCCTTTGGAGCAGTGGCGAGCTTTTGAAGAGAATCACACGCTCGCTCTTGGGGGTGGCGAATCGCTCGCGACTCTTGACCAACGTGTGCACACGCGCCTCAACCAGTGGATGGCGGACCCCGATAATTTGCTGCATCACCCCAGCCAGCACATCGTGGTGGCGAGTCACGTTTCACCAATTAAGTCAGCTCTTGCTTGGGCGCTGGGCGTTTCTGGGGGAGTGGCGTGGCGTTCAAGACTCGACAACGGTTCGGTGACCACGATTACGAGTCGACGGGGTGCACCAATGCTCGTCACGTTCAACGTGGTCCCTCCGTTGCATCATGGTGGGTAAGACTGAACCCGTGGAAACCAGCGAACAACCGACGCATCGACGCACCATCGTCATTGAGTCCTACGAGACCGACGAGGCATTTGCCATTCAGGCGGTGTTGAAGGACGAGCGCCCCTGGGCCGACGGCGCGAGTGACGTTCGCGACGTCCACGAGATGCATCTGGAAGTCACCGTTGACAAAGACACGCTCACGATTACTGACGCCCACGCCGAGATGGCGAATTTTCCTCACGAAGAGTGTCGAAGCATCGAGCCAGCGTTTCGAGCACTCGTTGGGCTTTCGGTAATGCGCGGCTACACCCGAAACGTGCAAGAGCGTCTTGGTCGCGAACGAGGGTGCTCGCATATGGAATTTCTGGCTCGCGCCATTGGTCCCGCGATCATTCAGTCAATGGCCTCATCATCGAGTCGTCGCGGTACGACCGTCGTGAGCGGTCCCGAGGTTTTAAACCAGGGGAGTTGGCTTCGAAATACCTGTCACCTTTGGGCCGAAGACGGTATTGGCAGCGCCAAGATTGCCGAAGGTTGGCGTCCCGGGATGGACGGTTACCCCGCGGCGTCGCTCGTTGAACTACGTCGCCGCGATAAAGCCAACGAGGACTTGGCTTAATTCTTCACCCTTGTCTTCTTGCAAGAAATGACCGGCGGCTTCAATGGTGACGTGCAGTTGGCCTTTCGTACCGGGAACTTCAGCCAAAAATTTTCGATCCCCTCCTTTGGTGATTGGATCCGAATCGGAATAGCAGCAGAGAAACGGCTTTTCGAAGGTCCTTAAGACCTTCCACGCGGCGACGTTCGCGTCGTGAGCGGGGTCGTCGGGCGCCGAGGGCACGAGCAACGGAAAGATACGAGCACCTTCCTTGTAGGACTCGTCGAGAAATGGCGCGTCGTACGCTCGAAACACTTCGTCCGTCGGCTTTGTCACGCAACTGAATCCGACAATGCCGCCAATGGGCAACTCGGGAGCTTCTTGGGAGAATTTCTGCCAAGCAAAAAACGCATCCGATGCTCGCTCGTCGCCGGTGGGAAGCCCTCCGTTGCCAATGGCCACCCGACGAAAACGCTCGGGGTGTTCGCCAACGAGTCGAAGTCCAATGAGACTGCCCCAGTCTTGACCAAAGAACGTGATGTCCGAAAGGTTGAGTTTGTCAAAGAGAAGTTCGCGCATCCATTCCACGTGGCGTGCGTAGGTGTATTCCTCACGGGGCGTTGGCTTGTCGGAACGGCCAAAGCCAGGAAGGTCTGGTGCCACCACGCGGTAGCCCGCCGCCAGCAGACCGGGAAACATTTTGCGATAGAGAAACGACCAACTGGGTTCACCATGCAAGAGCAACACTGTCTCTTTCGCTTCGCGAGGGCCAAGATCAAAGTACGCAACACGAAGGTCGTCGCCACCAGTGGGGTCACTCACCGTTTCGTACTGCACGGGAAAATCGAAATCGGGAAGATTGATAAATCGCTCATCGGGCGTTCGAAGACGTTCCATGGGGGCTCCTTTAATGGCTCGCGGTCGCCCAAATCTAGTGTTGAAACAACGAAGGTCACTCACCGTTCCCCTTGGAGCACGATGAGTGACCTTCGCGTTTGGCCCCCCCAGCCAATAAGCAAACGGTAGCGGTCGCCACACCCTTAGAGTGGCGCCAAAGCCTTTAATTTGAAGGCTTGTGAGATAGTTCACAAAAGTAATGAGAGGACGAAATGAAGCGACGTTTATTGGGACAAGGTCTCGAAGTTTCCGAGCAAGGACTCGGCTGCATGGGCATGAGCGAGTTTTACGGAGAGCGAAACGACGAAGAGTCCATTGCGACGATTCATGAAGCGCTCGATTCCGGAGTGAATTTTCTGGACACCGCCGATATGTACGGACCGTTCATTAACGAAGAATTAGTTGGTCACGCGATTGCCAGACGTCGCGATGAAGTAGTGCTCGCCACAAAATTTGGTAACGAGCGAACGCCTGAAGGTGGCTTCGTAGGCGTCAACGGACGACCTGAGTACGTGCTCGCGTGTTGCGACAACTCGCTTCGACGACTCGGCGTTGACGTTATTGATCTCTATTACCAGCACCGCGTCGACAAGAACGTCCCGGTCGAGGAGACGTGGGGCGCCATGAAGCAGTTGGTGGATGCCGGCAAGGTTCGTTACCTCGGTATTTCTGAGGCGTCCGCCGCGACACTCGAGCGGGCGCACAATGTGCATCCCGTCGCGGCCATTCAGTCCGAGTATTCGCTTTGGACTCGTGACCCCGAAGATGGTGTTTTAGAAACGTGTCGCCGGTTGGACATTGGTTTCGTGGCCTACAGCCCGCTCGGTCGGGGATTCTTGAGCAACATTGACGCGTCCGACATCACCAAATCCGAAAACGATTCGCGCCGACGCTGGCCGCGTTTCAGCGCCGAAAACATTTCGCAGAATCAGAAGCTTCTCGAAAATGTGAACGTCATCGCCCAAGAAAAGGGCGTGACGACGGCGCAGCTGGCGCTTGCATGGGTGCTCGCCCGCGGCAATGACATCGTGCCAATTCCTGGCACGAAGCGCCGAACGTGGTTACGTGAAAACATCGCGGCGAGCGACATCACGCTGACCACCGATGAGATTGCAGCCCTGGAGCGGGCGGTGCCGCGCGATCAGGTGAGTGGTGACAGGTACCACTCAGAGGGCATGAAAACGATCAACGTGTGACGCGTGCGAGTGTCCCACCTTCCAATTGGTAAACCTGGTCACACCAGTCCATGACGAGAGCGTCGTGCGTGGCGACTAAAATTGTCGCCTTGGAGGCCTTGAGAAATGAGAGCACCATCGCGGTTTCGCGTTCTCCCAGTCCGCTGGTTGGCTCGTCGAGCAGGACAATCTCGGGATCACTGAGCAGTGCGCGCACCACGCTCGCTCGTTGCTGCTCACCGCGCGAAAGTTGGGTCCACGAATCCTTGAGATCAGCCTGGAGGCCAACGTGCGCGAGGTCGGCTGTAACATCGTGGCTGGTTGAGCGTCCCTGCAGCATCACGTCACTGACCACCCCCTGGAAAAGTTCACAGTCTGGTCCGACGTGCGCGAGATGCTGACGCAGTGCAACTTCATCAATTTGGTCGAGATCAATGTCGCCCACCTTCACGCTTCCTCGAGGAGTTTCTTCGAGTCGAGCGAGCAGTCGCAATAACGTTGATTTTCCCACGCCCGAAGCACCCGTGATGGCAATACGGGTTCGCGGGACTACGTCAAGTGAGACGCCAAGAAGTACCGCGGCGTTGCCGCTAGACCACGAAAGATTTTCGACGTGAAGCGACGAAGACTCTGGCCACGACCCGTGTTCGAAAGGTGGCAGGTAGCTGAGTCCATCGAGGCGTTCAGAGGCGGCGTTCACGCGAACGGCCGTGTCGAGGGCTTGGCGAAGTACCTGCAATATCTCGCCGGCACCGAGACCCACCATCACCACCACGAGCAGCCACACCAGTGCGCTCGTAGGCCGAAGCGCGCTCACGAGCGTCACCATCAGCGCCGTCGCCGCCCAAGGAATAATTTCGACGATTGTTCGTCGTCGTTCGAGACGCTGTTCCGCCCGGGCAACCTGACGTGCGCTGCTCTCGAGCGACCCCTCGAGAAAAGACTTTCGACCAAGTAGGGCAATTTCGGGGACGGACGAAACAAACGAAACACGAAGCGCTGTTCGTTCGCTTTGTGCACGACGAAGTGTGCGTTCAATATTGACTAGTGGGGCGAGTTGGCTGAGCAACAGTCCCGCGGCCAGAGCAACCGTGGCGCCCAGGGCGAGCGCGACTGGCCACCAGCCACCGCGACCGGGGAAGAGAAGGATCGCGAGAAAGCTAAGGAGAACACCGATCAATCCCGAAGTGACGGGAATGACGCCTCGTAGCCAGAGATCCTGCAGCTCGTCGGTGTCGCGCAAAGCGCGGTCCAAAAGGTCACCTGAGGCGTACGAACTCCACCGTTGAAAGGGCCACGATCCCACGGTGAGCGTAAGCCAACGTCGCCAACCCCTCACGGCGTCAAAGCCCAATTGGTGTGACGCCATGCGTTCGGCGAAGCGAACAGGCGAGCGCAAAAACGCTACGAGTTCAATAACAATAAGGATGCCGGCGACGGCTCGAAGACCCGGTTGGTGTGAACTGGTGACCAGCAGACCGACGGCACCCGCGAGCAACGTGACGCCCGCGAGATTGGCCACCACTCCGGTACCAATGGCACGAGCAAAATCGCCCCGAGGCGGTTTTGCTCGTCGCAACCAGACGCCGAGTCGTTGCCATTCACGCATGGTGCAACTCCAAAGCGATAACGAAGTCGTTCGTAGTCAACAGCGGTCGGTCGATGGCGGCTTCGAGAATCGCAAGTTGCGGACGGCGTTCTATGACACCGCGAAGAAGCTGACGGCTTTCGTCGTCGAGCACGCCGGCCACGTCGTCAATGACGAGCACATCGCACGAGGCGAGCAACGCTCGCGCAAGGAGCAACTTCACGCGCTCGCCACTACTGAGTGTTCGCGCGTCGTCGCCAATTGCGAGATCCAAATCACCAAATTGACCATCTCCAAGTCCAAGTTCGTGGAGAAGAGAGAACACGTCGTCGTCGCGGTGGTTCACTCCAAGGCAAAGATTGTCGCGGAGCGTTCCCGCGAGGAGATGACCACTCGGTCGTACGACGCCCACGCGACCCGAAGTGGTCGACACGCCAAACGTAGGTGGCCGCCAGCCAATCATTGTTTCGAGAAGCGTCGTCTTTCCGGCACCCGATGGTCCGGTGATGAGTACGCGATTGCCGGCTGCAATGGAAATCGACAGCGGTGTCGCAAGTCCGACGGAGATCAACTGAGCTGTCAGTACGAGCGCAGCGTTTTCGCCGCCAGAAAGGGGCTCCGCCGTCGACGCCAACAAAGCGAGTGCGCGATCGGCGTCGTCGCGCCGGTGAAATTCTGCCCCAAAGCGTCGAATTATCGAAAACATCTCGCTGGTCACGAGCACGGCGACGAGCGCGTGAATGAGCGAGATTCGATTGCCAAGCAGTCCAAAGCCAACGACCATTGCGACGAGTCCAATGCTGACCCCGCTCAAAAACTCGGTGACGAGAGAAGACTGCAGCGCAAGGCGCAGCGCAGTCATTGCGGCGTTTTGTTCAACACCGGTGGCCGCAGCGATTTCGTCGGCGCCGTGTGGAAGCGACCCGAGAGCCCTTAGTTCAAAGACGTGTCGGAGCAACGAAAGTTGGCGTCCCTGCAAAGTGGCACGACGCTGTTGATAATTGTCGGCTAATTGTGAACTTCTCGTGCCGACGCGAACGTAGACCGGAACGGCGAAGGCGACGAGGGCTACGACAATGAGTGCGCACAACCAACCCCCGGCCCAAAACACGACGACGACGCCAAGCAAACTGGACTGGGCGGCGCGAGCAATCGTCGTCATCGTCGGGGCATTGGACGCTTGTTCGATTGCCACGTCTAGGTCGTGGCGAGATTCGCGTTGGTTCGTCGGGGGAATGATCATTTGAGAGAGTGAACGCACATGCCAGCGCACTCGCAATGAGCGTTCGCAAGCCGCGTTCAAGGTTTCAATCAACCACGTAATCATCCACCGTACGACCAGCGTTAGAACAAGCACTGTCGACCCCGAAACAATCGCACCTCGTGCGAGTTCACCGAGCGCGACGCCAGTCGCAACCGCGCAGGCGAGGCGAACCAAGGTTTGGCTAATGCCAGCAATGGCGGGTCCACGTGACGCCACCCGGTACTGATTTGAAGACGTTGACGCCGCTACAGCCACGTAGCGATGCTAATGAGGGTCCAACTGAGTAAATTGAGGATCGTCACGGTGCGTCAAATAACGTGCTGGTCCGTTTACCCACTGGCGAAGCGCCTGCGTGGCGCGACAGTCGTCTTCGTTGTACTCGAGCAGCCGGTTGCGAGAACGTTCCGCTTCAGCGGTATTCGACGTTCGCACGGCCTCTTCATACCAGGTCATTGAGGCTTCGCCGCTGGGGTTGGCATCACGCCACGAAAAGCCCGCGCTCGCGGCCAGCGTTTTAAGACCCAGAGGTCCTTCTGTTTGAATTTGGCGCTTAACAACGTCATGCATGTCAATCCACTGGGGAGGTTCGGTTGAGCGAAACTGTTCGATGTCGGCGAGAGATGGCGAACCCTTTGCGCCCGTTGTCACCGCTCGATTCATGGCACCGTCTTCGGCCTGGGCCCAAAAGCAGTAGGCGGCAAACGAGGCGTTGGCTTGCTTGCAGGCATCACGGCGTGATTGGAACCAAGTCCAAAATGTAGTGAATACCTCTGCTTCAACGCTCGCTGTGAGCGGCTCCCACGACGAGAACGCGTAGTAACCCGGCGATAGTCCTTCAATGTCAGCCTTGGTACTTACGAGAGCACCCCATAGATAGGTGACGTCGTCATAGCTTTCCATATCGACGTCGACTTCCACATCAGCACTGGGACAGAAGAGTTCATCCGGCGAAACAATCAGAAGCGGCGCACCCGCTGCGTGAGCACGTGCTCGATAGATGAGATCATCAAATCGATCAATCGAATTGGCGAGAACTTCTTCGGTGCTGCTTGGTTCGCGCGATGTTGTGTTGCTGTTTCGTTTTGCGAGTTCGGGTCGCAAACGAGCCAGGGCCACTCGAGTAGCGACGCCTTGCTCTTTTAACAGCGTTTGTTGACTGTATGAGGTGAACCGCGTGAGTGAGACATCGTCGATAGCGGTAAGTTCCGTTTCGCAACGATGCTCGTAGGGGCATTCAAGGCATTCGCGGTGCCAGTAGGGCAACGTGGGAAAGTGCTGGCGATCGTGCTCCCATTGAACGAGCCCGTCGAGAACGGTTAGTCGCTCCGTGTAGGCAAGGTCGTAGTTGGCGAGTGACCAACGCCCGCACTCGTCATCACTGAGTTCGAACCACCACAGTCGTTCTTGGCGGTCGATGACGGCACCTTGGAACGCAGGATCGTGGTGACCCATTTCTTGGAGCACGCGCGTTGCGTGCGAGAGAGCGATTCCGTTCCTCGTCATTGTGATATTGCGCCGTGATCCGGTGCCCATCACGTCGTGGGCGTCACTCGGACGAGGACGTTCGAGTGAGCCTTGACGCATGTGTCGGGTAGTGGCCGCCTCGGTAATTTCGTTGTTCTTAATGACGAGTGGCGCGTAGCGATAAGTCTCATCGACGAAGCCAACGCGCACCAGTGCTTGGACGTCCGAGCGTCGACGACCACTCGCGTCAAGTAATCGAGCTTCCAAAATGAGTGACGCACCATTCTTCATGGCTTCGTCAGTGGACGTCAACGACCGAGCGAGTTGCGCCTCGGGGTGTAAACGCAAAAGTTCTTCAAGGACGTGTCGCCGATGGAGGGCGGCGGCGTCCACACGTCGTTGAATCTCAGCGGAAAGCGCGATTCCGCGGGGTGCTGCGTCGCCGCTTCGATCAAGGGCGATGCGGTGCGTGCAACGCGTGACGTCGTTGGCATCAAGCGGTAGACCCAGCGGCATTCAAAAAAGCCTAGGACGCGCTGGTGGTCTCGTTGCGCCAACTTCGCCAGAGCGCCGCGTATTCACCATTTTTTGCGAGCAACTCGTCGTGTCCGCCGAGTTCGACGATTGTTCCGTCCATCACAACCGCCACCCGGTCTGCGTCGTGCGCAGTGTGTAGCCGGTGGGCAATGGCCACGACGGTGCGTCCCTGCAGCACTGCGCTGAGCGACCGTTCAAGATGTCGGGCCGCTCGAGGATCGAGCAGTGCCGTCGCTTCGTCGAGCACCAGGGTGTGAGGATCCGCGAGCACTAAGCGCGCAAGTGCCAATTGCTGTGCTTGCGCTGGCGTAATCGCAAAGCCCGTGGTGCCGAGTTCGGTGTTCACGCCATCGGGAAGTGCTCGGACCCAGTCAATGGCGTCAACGGCTTCGAGGGCCGCTTCGACGTCGGGAAGTGTCGCCGACGGCCTGGCGAGTGCGAGGTTCTCTCGTACCGTGCCAATAAATATGTGGTGCTCTTGGGTCACCAAAGCCACGTGACGACGCAACATGTCAAGCGGCATCGCCGCGAGGGGCACATTGCCAACCATGACAGCTCCCGTGCGCGGGGCATCAATGCCCGCAATAAGACGACCAAGCGTGGACTTGCCAGCCCCGGAAGGTCCCACAATCGCGAGACGCTCGCCGGGCGTAATAACTAAATCAACGCCGTGTAAAACGTCGTAGCCCTCGCGGTAGGCGTAGCGCACGTCACGGACCGTGATGACTTCATTGTGGGGTTCCACGCTGAACGTTGGGCGCTCGTCCTTTACGACCGACACGCCAATGAGTCGGGCAAAAGACGACTGGCCCATTTGCAGCTCGTCGAGCCACGCAATAATGCGATCGAGAGGATCATTGATTTGGACAACGTAGAGCACGATGGTGGTCGCGGCACCAATGGAAACGTCGTGGTTCAAGGCAAGCCAACCACCCCACCCCAGTGTCGCCGCCACGGAAAGTGAGAATGCGCTCTCGACCGCCGGGAACCAGTTCATGCGCATGAGCAGTGTGTACATCTCTGAGTAGAACGATTCACGCAGATTCCCATCCACGCGCTTTTTTTGACGTTCCGCTAATCGATGAGCGTCAACCGTGCGGGCGCCTTCGGTGGTCTCTGCCACTGTTCCCGACAACGTGGCGTACGACGCTCGCTCGCGCAGGTAACCCGGAGTGGCGTACTTTAGGTAGTAGCGCGTAGAGAAAAACAGCACGGGGAGAGAAACCAATCCGGCAAGACTCACGATTGGACTCACGAGCACCATGGCGACGAGCGTCAGTACGGCCTGGATGATCGCCACGAGCCATTCGGGAACGGCGAATCGCACGGTGCGAGCGAGCGCCTCAATGTCGTTGGTCGTTCGACTTAGTAAATCGCCAGTACCCGCGCGTTCGACTTCCACGAGGGGCAAAGCGAGCACGCTATGGAGAAATTCCTCGCGTAATTCCGCGAATATTTTCTCGCCCAGAATGTAGCTTCGGCGACGGGCCAGGAAGGAAAATAACGTATAGAGCAGTGACGCGGCGAGCATCTGCGTCACCAAGACGGTTATTTCATGGTCGTGGAGGCGGTGCGTCGTAGCGAGCGTCGTAATTTTTCCGATGATTAAAGGCGCGACGAGACCGGCGATGGCCGCTAATGAATAGAGGCTAAGCATCACGAGGAGCATGCCTCGGTGTTCGCGGGCCTTTTTTCGAGCGTGCGCTCGTACGACGTGAAAGTCAGCTATTGGTAGAGCACTCACGCGTCACCTCCTCGAAGTATGAGGTTGCGGTACCAACTTTGTTCACGAAACAACGCCTCATGCGTATTGGACGCGACGACGCGCCCCTCGCGAACGACGGCCACGGTATCGACATGTTCGAGTACGAGAGGACTCGTCGTGGCAACCAATGTCGTTCGTCCGGATCGGTAATTTCGAAGTCGTTCCGCAATACGGCCTTCAGTGTGGGCATCAACGGCGGACGTTGGCTCCACCAATACCAGTAGATCGGCTTTGCTCAGTAGAGCCCGAACGAGTGCGAGGCGCTGGCGCTGCCCACCAGAAAAGGACCTTCCACGTTCTTCGACGATTGCGTCGAGTCCACCATCTAGGGCATCAAGAACATCCAGGGCACTCGCCGCTTCTAGGGCTTCATTCATTGCTTCGAGTGAGCTCACGCCGTGCGGCATGAGCTCGTCACGCAAAATGCCCGAAAACAGACGTGGCTCAATTTCGCTCACCAATATGTGTTGTCGAGTGTCGTCAAGACTGTACGCATCAAGAGGAACACCGTCGAGCGTGACACCGTGAACGTCGTTGACGAATCGTCCCAGGCGGTCCGTTAACTGCGTTGCTTCGGTCGGCGTCTCGGTTACCAGTGCGATAAAGGATCCGTGCTCAATACGAAGGCCGGAAACCTCGTCGGCGTAAACGCTGATGTGCTCCGGCCACACGCGAGGGTTCTTCGTCTCATGCACGAGGGGAGTAATGGCCAAAATGGCGAGGACCTTGCGTGCTCCAACCAGCGCTCGCGTACTTGAGATGACCCACTCAATTGCCGTTCGAAGTGGCGTGGTGAGAAAACTGGTGTAGCCAAAGAAGGCAACGAGCTGACCCGGCTGGAGTGTGCCGGCCACGATGTCGCGTGCGCCAATGTACGTCACGACGGCCACGAGCAGAGCGGGAAGCAAAATCTGTCCAGATTCAAGTCCCGCTTGGGGAGCCGCAATCCGGTTACCGGCGAAACGAACACGCTGACTCTGCACGCGGTAGTTATCAAAAAACACTGACTCGCCACCAATGCCGCGAAGGATGCGAAGTCCGGCAACGGTGTCGGCGCCCAGCGCTGCCAATCGTCCAGCCGCCTCACGCTGAGCGGCTTGGCTGGCGTGCAGGGGCTTCATCAGTGGAGCAGTGAAGAGAGCGAGAAAAGGTACACCCAGCAACACGACGAGACCAAGAGTCACTGACGTCGAAAGAAGAATAAAGCTGACCACAATCCACGCAACAATGGCGCCAATGAATCGTGCAATGACGTCGAAGGCACCACCCACGCGCATGACGTCCGCCGCCACGGTGTTCACTACGTCACCGGCGGGAATGTCGTCCGTGACCGCGAGGCCCGCGAGCGCGACGTGGCGACCCACGAGTTGCACCGATCGATATGTTGCGTACATCCAGTTCTCGACACTCAGTTGGTGACGCAGGGTGCCGCAAATGGCTTGCACAATCCCGAGAACAAGAACAATGAGCACCCAAAAAAGCAGTCGCGAGGGGTGATGATTGTTGATGCCGGTGTCAATGGCTTCACCAATGGCTGACCACAGCAATGCTTGGGCGAGCATCCAGCCAACACCAAACAGCACGGCCGCGCTCAGCGTCTTCCATTGTTTTTTGGCGAGCCACCGCAAGTACCCAGATCCCGACGTCGCGTCTGGCGTGCCCGGGTCCGCAAGCGGCAGTTCTCGGTACGGCAGTGTAAACACGTCAGTTCTTTCGTTGCGTGGGTAGTGGACGGTGAGTCAACCTGTAGGCGGGGTTCTGTCCACCTCCCCGCGGGGAGGATGGGTGACCATCCATCTCAGCGGTCTACCTAGGGAATGCTTGGTCTCCCAAGCGGGCGGGCCGCCCATTTCCCACGTTTGACCTTGCTCCGGGTGGGGTTTACCAAGCCACCGCAATCACTCGCGATGCTGGTGCGCTCTTACCGCACCGTTTCACCCTTACCTGTGTTCACGAGGAACCATCGGCGGTTTATTTTCTGTGGCACTGTCCTGCACGTCACCGTGACTCACGTTTCGCGAGCACCCTGCCCTCTGGAGCCCCGACCTTCCTCACCACTTGTTGCCAAGTAGTGCGGCCACCCAGTCGACTCACCGTCCGTGATCAGTCTTACATACGACCTTGGAAAATCTCTCAGAAATCTCTGTGTGAAACAGGGGGCGGTAATCTCGCCTCGTGACCCTTGACCCCGACACTGACGCTTCGCCGATACTCGAGGTCAACCAGTTTTACGCCGTAATCACCAAACAGTTGGAATCCGAGTTCGGAAGTCGGTCTCCGTTTTGGATCCGAGGAGAAATCCAAAAACTTTACGAAAAAGGTCATCTTTATCTTGACGTTGTCGACGCGAGTGGAGCTGCTTCTTCGTCAAAAACACGCGCGGCTGTCGTAAAGGCGCATTGTTGGCAGAGCAAGTGGAGTTCGCTTCGGAGTCGTTTGGCCGCAGAGGGCGTGACGCTCGAAACGGGAATGGTCGTTCATTTTTTTGGCTACGTCGATGTGTACGAACCGAGCGCCACTATTGGTTTTACGGTCACGGATATCGATGTAAAGGCGCTCCTCGGCGACGCAGCAAAAAAACGCGAGGAGTTGATCGCGAAACTACGCGCCGAGGGTCTTATGGAAACGAACAAGCTACGCCCTCTTTCGCCGGTGCCGTTGCGCGTTGGACTCGTGGCGAGCAAGGGCACTGAAGGATATAACGACTTCTTGGGACAACTGCGTAACGCCACTGTGGCTTTTGAAGTTAGCCACGTGCAGGCGTCGGTGCAGGGAGACGCTGCGCCCAACGAAGTCGTGAATGCTCTTTGGACCCTTGACCAGCTGGATTTAGACGTTATTTGCGTGGTGCGCGGTGGAGGATCAAAGGGCGATCTTTCCTGCTTTGATGACGAACGGATCGCTCGCGCAATTGCTACTGCTCGACTGCCGGTAATGACCGGCATCGGTCACACGGGTGACACGTCCATTGCCGACCTCGTGGCGTTCCATAGCGCCATCACGCCGACGGAACTCGGCGCAGCACTTGCTAACAAAGTGTTGACGTGGCGCGAAAATCGAGTGCGACGCCCGGCCGAACGTATTGCCCTGGGAACAGACGCCATTATCGAAGAAGCCACGGTGTACGTCGGCGAGCGCCGTCGTACTATGACGTTCGCCGTTCGCGATCGATTGACCAGTGAACAACGACACTTCGATCACGTGCGAGCATCGTTATCAACGCAGTCGCGCTTTGTTCTTGAACACGCGTCGAACCATTTGCTCGCGACGCGACAATTACTCACGGCGTATGACCCCCAACGGCGCTTAGCGCAGGGCTGGTCCATTACGACCAATGACGCTGGGGCTACCGTCAAGTCCATTGCGGACGTGAGTGACGGTGAAACAATTACCGTGCGAGTAAGCGATGGACGTCTAAAGACGGAAGTTCGACAAAGAATTGGAGATGCCTGATGGCAAAAGAAGTTGGAAATTGGACCGAGGCCTCTGAAGAGTTGGACGCCATAGTGGCGTCGTTTGACGAAGGCGACGTTACCGTTGATGACCTCATCGCAAAACTCGAGCGAGCCACAGTAATTATTGAAGCGCTCGAAGAACGCCTCGACGCTACGCGCGGCAAGGTCGAAGAGTTGACACCTCGCATTGCGCGCGGCGATGACAACGCGTGACGAACCAACTGTATTTTCGCCAACTCCTCGCGGGTCGCGATTTCGCGATCGGTGACCACGTCGCCAAATCAATGGTGAATTTGGTGTACGCCATTGGCGACCGGGCGAGTGGTGACGTGTTATTGGTGGATCCCGCCTACGCGCCCAGCGAACTTGTGGCCATTGTTGGTGCCGACGGGATGAACGTCGTTGGCGTTCTCGCCACGCATTATCACCCAGACCACGTGGGCGGTGACCTCGGCGGCAACGAGATTGACGGTATTGCTCAATTACTCGTGACCGTCGATGTGCCGGTGCACGTGCAGAACGAAGAGATTCCGTGGGTGAAACGACGAACGGGTGTGGAGGCATCGGCACTCGTCGGCCATGAATCGGGCGACGTCGTGCAGGTTGGCGACGTTACGGTGGAACTCATCCACACTCCCGGACACACGCCCGGTTCGCAGTGTTTCTTGGTGGACGGCAAATTAGTGAGTGGCGACACTCTTTTTCTAGAAGGTTGCGGACGCACGGATTTGCCCGGTTCGGATCCCGAAGAGATGTATCGCACGTTGAGCCAACGTCTCTCGCGAATCGACGACGATACGATTCTTTTTCCGGGACATCTTTATTCGGCGGATCCCAGCGCGTCAATGAGCGAGGTTCGTAAGTACAACTACGCACTTGCTCCCACAACGGCCGAGCTGTGGCTCACGATGTTCGCACGTTGATAGCGCCTCTGAAGGACGATGACCACGTTGTGGTGGTGGGCGCCGGCCTCGCGGGCTGGCGGTTTGTTCAAGCACTTCGACGAGATGGGTTCTCCGGATCAATTTCACTAATTGGCGACGAAGCTCATCATCCCTACGATCGTCCTCCGCTTTCCAAACAAGTCCTAAAGGGTGCCTGGGAAAAGGATAAAACACTGCTGGCGCATGCCAGTGACCTCGACGATGCAAACGTGGACGCCCTCTTCGGCGTTTCCGCTACCGCCCTCGACGTTGCGACGACGACGGTTTCATTGTCCGATGGTCGCGTTATTCGAGGTTCGCACGTAGTGGTGGCATCGGGCACTCGTGCTCGTCGACTTCCTTTTAGTGCTGACAAAGAAATGCTGGCGCTACGAAATCTCGATGACGTTGAAAACTTGTTGCAAGCGGTAGAAAACCTCGCACCACACACGACAGTCGTCGTCATTGGTGGAGGATTTATTGGTGCCGAGGTAGCAACTGCTCTTAAAACACGTGAGCTTTCTCCGATTGTGTTGGAAGTGGCGGAGCGACCACTGCTCAATGTACTTGGCCCTCAAGTCTCTGAGTGGCTCATAGGGCTCGCGAGCGACGCCGGTATTGAACTTCGTTGTTCACAGAATATCTCTGATGTCACCTTCGAAGACGGGCTCTTTCGGGTTCACGTCGGTGACGACGTTCTCGCGACACCCGTCGTGGTGGTGGGCGCGGGTGCCATGCCGAACACCGAATGGCTCGGTTCGTCCGGTTTGGACATCACGAACGGAGTGGCCGTCGACGAATTCTTAATGGCCACCAGCCACGTTGGTGCCATTGGCGACGTTGCCCGATTCAAATGGCTGCATGGACCTTTCGAAGAGATGGTTCGCATTGAGCACTGGCAAGTGGCGAATGATCACGCGCAAGAGCTCGCCAAGATTTTGATACAGGGCAGCGACGTTGCGGGACCCGTGAAACTCGTTCCGTATTTTTGGAGTGATCAGTACGGAAAGAAAATCCAGATGTTGGGACACCCATCACCATCGGATGAGGTAACCCGAGTGACGGGATCACCCGAAGAAGGAAAGTGGCTGGCTCTCTTCCACCGATCGGGCGTCATAACGGGGGCCGTTTCACTTAATCAACCCCGCGGTCTCATTCTTGCTCGTCCCTTGGTGAGCGAACACGCGAATATTGGCGAAGCGCTCGAGCTAAAGCCGTGGCTCGCGTGAGTCTCTAAAACGAGACCGAGGAGAGGTCGGGCACTGTTCGCTCGGCGTTGTGGCGAGCTCGTAACCACGCTGCTCGTTCATTGGAACGCTGATCGGTGCTCCCGTGTGGCTCGAGAGTGATGCGCGGATGCCACAGCGCCTCAACGTCGTTGAGCGTGAGTGCGCCAGCGGCCACGAGCGCCATAAGTCCGGCACCCCTGGTGGTTGCTTCATTCTCACTGGAGAGTGAAACGGGACGATTGGAGTAATTGGCGAGCGTTTGCATCATGAACGTGTTCTGGCTCATGCCACCGTCGACGCGGATCTCTTCGACCGCAATGCCCGTCTCTTCAAAAAGTGCGTCGAGCAGGTCCACGCCCCGGTGGGCGATGCCTTCTAGTACCGCTCGCACGAGGTGAGCTCGTGAAGAGCCCCGAGTTAAACCAAAGAAAGCGCCGCGCGCACCAAAGTCCCACGTGGGCGTACCAAGTCCGACGAACGCCGGCACGAATTGCACGCCTTCACTCGATGCAATGGAAAGAGCCAACGCTTCGGTTTCGCTCGCGTCGCGGATGAGACCAATGTCGTCGCGCAACCAGTCAATGCACGTACTCGCCGATAGGACTATCCCTTCAACGCCCCAAACAATGTGACCATTGTCGCTCCTGGCCACGATCGGAAAACAGCCCGATGATGACTGTGTCATGGCACTAGGCGTTTCTTCACCTCGGATTTGATCGGCCATGGCGCCGGTGCCAAAAGTAATTTTAGTTGAACCGGGCGCAATGCAGGACTGACCAAAGAGCGACGCCGATTGATCACCGACCAGCGCGGTAATGGTCGGACTTCCGTCGAGTGCGCTCGCTGCCCCGTGTTGGCCCATGGTGGTTACGAGTTGAGGCATCATCACCGGATCAAGTTCCAGCAGTGACAGCGCGCGCTCGTCCCAAGTGTTGTGGGCCAGATCCAAAAGTCCGGTAACACCGGCGTTGGAATGATCACTGACGTGCAGGGCACCGTTGGACAACACTGAAGCAACGTAGGTTTCGATAGTGGCGAATCGCACTTCGCTTGGCGTGCGACCCGACGCGTGCAAGAGCCAGCGGGCCTTGGTGGCCGACTGATTTGGCGCGAGTCGAAGACCTTCTCCCTGCAAAATGAGACAATCAACGACGGTGCGCAGGTCCTGCCAACCCAGGGCCGGACCCACCGGTTCGTTCGTTCGCGCATCAAAAATCAACGTGGTGGCTCGCTGGTTGGCAATACCCACTACGTCGCAGCCGCCACTTTCATTCAGCGTTCGTTGCGAAAGTTCCAAAACTGTTTGGCCAATAGCGAGCGCGTCAAGTTCGACTTCGCCTGGTTGTGTTGTCGTGACGTTCAGTGGTTCTTGATGAGTGAACGAAACGTCGCCATTTTCATCAACGATGGCAGTTCGAATTGACGTCGAACCAACGTCAATTGCGAGCGCTCTCACCAGGGAGGCGCGCTAAGACCCAAGACGCCGGGGTTCAAAATGTGATTTGGATCAAGAACATCTTTCATGGCAACGAGCACGCCGTAGGCGTCGCCCAGAGCCTCGCTCACGAAACGAGCCCGGTTGCGTCCAACGCCGTGGTGGTGGCTGAGAGCACCACCAGCCTTGAGCACCGCTTCGGACGCGACGTCCCATGCTCGACGGTAAAAGTCCGTTGTGTCGCCCTCGGGGTAACCCGCGAACGTGAAGTACAAGCACGCGCCGTCGTCGTACGCGTGTGACTGGTGGACGGACGCCACGGCAATGCCTGGAATCGCGAGTAACGCATCGACGACTCGTTGATGAATAGTCGCCAAGTTGGCCCACGGACCCGCAATTTCAATCGTGTCAACGACAATGCCTCGTGCCCAAAGAGGTGCCAGGGCGCTCACGTCATTTCGATGCGCGAGCCATCGATCAACGAGTAACGGGTCAAGGACCGTCGCGCCAGAACATTCTTCAGTAACTACGCTCATCGAAGCACGTACGAGACCAGCGTCACCTTCTTCCAACACAATGAGGGCGCACTCGTCTACATCAAAATTGCGTTTCGTTTCAGTCTCGTCGTAAAGGCGAAGCACGGAAGGATGTGCGCCTCGCTGGATGATTCGTCGGCACGCTTCTAAGCCATCGGCGAACGACGAAAATTGATACGCCGCTTGCTCGTGGTGTTTTGGGATGTGTCGCACGACGAGTGTCGCTTCCACGATGACGCCGAGAGTACCCTCGGAACCCACGAAGAGTTGATTGAGGTCCGGTCCAACGGCTTGGCGGGGCCCACGGTTGCCCGTGACCACAAGGTCCCCGTTGGCGAGCACCACACTGAGCCCCCGTACGATATCTTCGATTTTCCCGTAACGATTGGATCGCTGGCCCGCACCGCGACACGCGAGCCAACCGCCGAGCGTAGAAAGATCAAACGACTGGGGCACGTGACCAGTTGTTAGACCTCGCGGACTCAAAAACCCTTCGAGGTCGGGTCCAAAAATGCCGGCCTGTGCGGTGACGGTACCTGAAATTTCATCGAGCGCCAAAACAGCATTCATGTGTGTCAGATCAAGCGCAATGGCACCGGGCATCGGAACGGCACCTCCGACGACGCCGGAGCGACCGCCCTGAGGCGTCACGGGTATACGAAGTTCGTTGGCGGTGCGAAGTACGAGTTGCACGTCTTCGACTGTTCGCGGATACACCACGACACCGGGGAATGAGGGAACCTCACCCTTGGCAACCCAACCAATCGAAAGCGGCCACCAATCGCGCCCGTGGTCGGCGCGTTCAGTCTCGCCAATACTGAATGGCACGTGCTGAGCGTGCAGAGCTTCGAGTAATGAGTTCGGAGCATCACCACCGCCCAGTACGTTGCCCGAGAGTTCCTCGGGGTACTCGCTCGGCATTGTCGGTGTGGTCACGCGTTTTCATCCTGTATGACCAGTCCGGCGGCACCGAATTCCTTTTCGACGAGCGCACGGTAATCCGCCACTTCTTTTTCGATGCGCGTCTCGTCCCAACCTAGATACGGTGCAACGAGGCGAGCGACTTTGGGGGCTGCCCGGTACGTCGCGCGCGCATTTTGTAAGTGCGCGCGCGTTCGGCGCGTTAGAAGGTCAATGAGGGTGATGACCATTTCTTCTTGTGCGCTGTAGACAAATTCGGCTTGGCAATAGGGAAGTCCAGTGATGAGGGGAGTGGCCAATTCCTCGGACTGGGTAATAAGCGAAAGGATTGACGTGGCGTCGGTGCCGTAGCGCTGGTACAAGTGCGTTTCGAGAGGCGTCGTCGGCTGCCAGGAGTCAGGCTGCGGAGCGCCGTGTAACGAAAGGTTTTTCGTAGAACATCGTCGCAGCGATGGCAAGAAAGCAGAAGTGGCGTCCACCGCGTCTTCGGCCATTTCTCGATACGTCGTCCACTTGCCGCCGGTCACGTGTACGACACCGTCAGGGCTCGGTGTTACCTGATGACGACGTGACAAATCCGCTGTTCGTTCACTCAGTTCTTTGCCGGGTTCGGGAGAAAGCAGAGGTCGAAGTCCCGCCCATACACCAGTGATGTCCTGCGGAGTAAGTGCGGACGACGTTGACGCGTTTACCGCGCGCAAGAGGTACGCCACGTCGTCACTCGTACACAGGGGGTCGTCGAGTGAACCTTCGTAGGCAGTGTCCGTTGTTCCCACGTAGGTGTAATTAGCTTCTTCAAATGGCACCACAAAAATGCTTCGTCGGTCGCCGGGCACGGTAAAAACTGCCGCGACGTCGGCGGGCAAACGGTGTGCGGGTACCGAGACGTGCACACCCTTGGCGGGTGTGATGCGATGCGAATCGACTCCTTCGGCCATTGTGAACACTTCGTCAGCCCATACCCCGGTTGCGTTCACAACGACGCGCGTCGCGATATTGAAAACGCTGTCGTCTACTTCATTGTGACAACAAACGCTGGCAACCTGTCCCGTGGCGTCGTGCTCAATACCCGTCACCTTTACGTACGTCGCAACGTCGGCTCCGAGATCAATGGCGGCCGTCTTTGCGAGCGTGAGAGCGACGCGGGCGTCGTCGCCTCGAGCATCGAAGTACAAAAAACCCGCAACGAGGCGATCAGCGTTGAGAGTCGGTAGGTGAAGAAGCGTTTGCGCTTTGTCAAGTCGTTCGAAGCGGTGACCAATACGCCACCCTCCCGTCCAGTCATAAATTCGAAGGGCCGTGGCGTAACTGCGGGTAATGGTTTTTGATACGACGCCATTTTTTCCGAAGAGGGGAATTAGAAACGGCAGAACGCGCACGAGGTGAGGGGCGTTTTCCAAGAGACGCTGACGCTCGCGCAAGTTCTCGTAGACCAGGCGAAATTCTTTCTGCTGCAAGTAACGAAGTCCGCCGTGCACCATTTTCGAAGATTTCGAACTGGTTCCCGTCGCAATATCACCGGCATCAACCAACGCCACGGAG
>Ga0302275_10000925_pt1 | contig 32341 bp, 25 predicted proteins | sample III_Bog_N2_2_FD_200229 | JGI IMG/M metagenome (GOLD analysis project Ga0302275, IMG submission 200229) | Peat permafrost microbial communities from Stordalen Mire near Abisko, Sweden - III_Bog_N2_2 | ecosystem: Environmental > Terrestrial > Soil > Wetlands > Peat | place: Sweden: Abisko... | reverse complement strand
GCATCCAGTTGCGCGAACGCCCCCGCCACCGAACGCACCAGCTGATAGCATTAGTAGACATGATAAAACAGCATACTTGTTAAGTTAGCGTATATGGGGATTGAGGGTGAGGGGTGGTCATATCCAGAGCCGCCTCCCGTTTCTTCCTGTATCAGCCCCACCGGGGTCCCGGCTGAACACTGAAAACTCAATAAAATCCCCGTAATATCACTTTTTACGCTTTGCTACATCAATGAACACACCCCAAAAAACACTCGCCAAGCAACTCGCTATCAATGCTTGCCCGGGGAGAACACGCGCCCTCGCGTGTTTCCGACCGCGCCTCGCGGTCGGAACCGATGCGCGCCATCGCGCATCGCTATCGGGCACAACCGACATCGTGCCCCCAAAACTCCCGTAATATCACTTTTATCACTTTGAACAGCCATGAAAACGCCCCCCAACGGCCGCCGCCAGTCAGCCTCCGGCATCCGTCATCCAGCAAGGCATTGTGGATCCCTGAAACCTGAACCCTTGACCCTGAAACCTTCTTGAAACCCCCGAAATATCACTTTTTACGCTTTGAAAACCACATCCCACAATTCCCCAATTCTCTGCAGGCAAACGGAGTCGCAGCGCGACGCCGTCCACCTGTCAGAGCCCGCCCACTTCAGCCTCGTTATGAATGATCTTGCCCCGGGTGCCGTAGGAGCGAACGGCGTCAATCAGCCGGGTATCGACGGCATCGCGATGCCGGGAGCAGCCCGCATTGGCCAGCACATTGGTCAGCGCCACGGACGCGGGTTCAATGCTGGCCTGGATGGTGGGAGCCACCGTCAAAGTGCTGCTGAACGTGGGTGCCGCTTCGCCGCCGCCAAAGTCGGCGGCGACCAGTTCGCGGCCCGACAGCTTGCCGTCCTTGTCGGTGTCCGCGAAGTTATCGCGCTGATAAACATGGTCGGTGGCTTTGAATTCACCCACGGCATGGGAGGTCGAATTGGGCCCGGCAATGAAATAATTGCCAATCGCATCCAGGCAGTGGTCGGCCTCGGAATGTCCGCCCACGAGGCCGCAAACGCCCCAGTTATAGACCACGTTGTTGACGTATTGAATGCGGCCCTTGGCCTTCGGATTGCGGCTCTGGTTGTTGATCCAGAGGTTGTGCGAATAAGTGATGTTAGTCACACTGTCGCTCAGGGAGCCAAAGCGTTGCGGGTCCACGCCCTCGCCGATGAGGCAGTATTGGAAGGTGATGTCATGGCTTCCCCCGGTGAGGCCGAGGCAATCCCAGCGGCCCCATTCGATGCTGCAATGATCGAAAATCATGTGGCTGCCGCTGGAAAGATTGATGGCGCATTTGCCCTTGTCCCCGGCCATGCCCTCACGAAAGCGCAGGTAGCGGACAACGACGTTGTGCTGCCCGCTGAAAGAAACGGAACGGCCATAGAGGGTGATGCCCTCGCCGGTGGCCGTTTCGCCCTGAATGGTCAGGTCGCTGCTGGCCGCCAGATTGGCTTTCAAGCGGATGACCCCGCCACAGTCAAAAACAACGGTGCGATGCGGTTGGCGGACCGCCTCGCGGAAGGAGCCCGGGCCGGCGTCGGCCAGCGTGGTGACGTGAACGGTTTCGCCGCCCTGGCCGCCGGTGGCCAGCCGACCAAAGCCTTCCGCGCCCGGAAATGCGGTATCGTCGGCCAGCGTGGTGATCGCCAGGGATAGCGGCAATGCCATGCACCCATAGCCGGAGAGTTTCATGCCCTGTTGGACGGCTCAAGCCGGGCGGTTGTTACAGGATTTGGCCCGGTGCGAGGGTTGGTCAGCGGCCGCGCTGCGGCCACTCCCGCCGCCAGCGCAAGGCGGCGGGTTCCCCCGCAAATCAAGCGCCGGCCAACTTCTCAAGTATCGTGCAAGGCAGGAAATCGTGCGCGAGCCTTGGGCGAAGCCACGCCCCCAAGTGCCGGCTTCGCCGGCAAACGGAGTCGCAGCGCGACTCCATCCACCAGGAATACATCAGTGATATTCCTGCACGGTTTTGACGCCGTAGCCGGATTTCTTCAGGGCCGCAATGCCGCGCGCGGCGGCTTGGGCGCTGGAGATGGTGGTCATGATCGGGGTGCCGGTATAAACGGCGGTGGTGCGGATCTTGATTTCGTCGGCGCGCGGCGTGGCCCCGCTGGGGGTATTGATGACGAGCTGCAATTCCTTGTTCTTGAGCAGGTCAATGGCGTTGGGCCGGCCTTCCTGCAGCTTGTGAATACGCTCCACTTTCAACCCGGCTTTTTCCAAAATGGTGGCGGTGCCGCCGGTGGCGACCAGTTCAAAACCCAATTCGGCAAACTGCCGGCCCACTTCGGCGATCTTCTTCTTGTGGGTGTCGCTGACGCTGATGAACACCTTGCCGCTCAGCGGCAGGGGCGACCCGGCAGCCATCTGCGATTTGGCGTAGGCGATGCCGCGGTCCGCGTCCAAGCCCATGACTTCGCCGGTGGAACGCATTTCCGGCGAGAGCAAAATATCCTGTCCGTGAAAGCGGTTGAACGGGAAGACGGATTCCTTGACCGCCCAGTATTTGGGCCAGATCTCGGCCGTGAAGCCCAGTTCCTTCAAGGTTTTGCCGGCCATGACCCGGGCCGCCAGCTTGGCCAGCGGCACGCCAATGGCCTTGCTCACGAAGGGCACGGTGCGCGACGCGCGCGGATTCACTTCCAAGACATAGACGGTGTCGCCCTTGACGGCGTATTGCACGTTCATCAGGCCCACCACCTTCAATTCGCGCGCCATGGCATGCGTGTATTCGCGGATGGTGGCGATGACTTTCTTGGTCAGCGTATGCGGGGGCAGCACCATCGTGGCGTCGCCCGAATGCACGCCCGCAAATTCGATGTGCTCCAGCATGCCGCCAATGACAATGGTGCCTTCCTCGGAATGCTTGAACTGGCCGACATCCGTGATGCAATCCACATCCACCTCGGTGGCGTCCTCCAAAAATTTGTCCACCAGCACCGGGCGTTCCGGCGAGGCTTCCACGGCAAACTTCATGTAGTGCGAAAGCTCGGCATCGGAATAAACGATCTGCATGGCGCGGCCGCCGAGCACGAAGCTGGGACGGACCAGCACGGGATAGCCCAGCCGCTTGGAGGCTTCGAGGGCCTCCGCCTCGTTGGTGGCCAGACCGTTGGGCGGCTGCGGGATGTTCAGCTTGTTCAGCATGGCGGCGAACAGCTTGCGATCCTCGGCCACTTCAATGCTTTGGGGCGAGGTGCCGATGATGTTGACCCCGTTTTTCTGGAGTCCGAGCGCGAGATTCAACGGCGTCTGGCCGCCAAACTGGGCGATCGCACCCCAGCAGTTTTCGCGCTCGTAAATGTGCAGCACATCCTCCAGGGTCAACGGCTCAAAAAACAGCTTGTCGCTGGTGTCATAATCGGTGGAGACGGTCTCGGGATTGGAGTTGACCATGATGGTCTCAAAACCGTCCGCCTTCAGGGCAAAGGCGGCGTGGACGCAGCAATAATCAAATTCAATGCCCTGGCCAATGCGGTTGGGGCCGCCGCCAAGAATCATGACCTTCTTCTTGGGCGCCTCCTTCTTGACCTCGTCATCCCCGCGGTCATAGGTGGAATAGTAATACGGCGTGTAGGCCTCGAATTCGGCGGCGCAGGTGTCCACCAGCCGGTAGCTGGGGACCAGGTTCAACTTTTTGCGCAGGGCGCGGATGGCGTCCTCGGTGGTGCCGGTCAAATGGGCGATTTGCCGGTCGGAAAAACCAAGCGACTTGGCTTGGGCAAGTTTGTCAGCGTTGAGTTGCGGCATCGGGCGAAATCAAATTCATCATAGTAAGCCGGATTTTGCGCCGTGTGTCCAGAAAGTACGCGCGCGGAATTTCGAGGTTGATTAATTTCAAGTGAGCGCAAATAAAATATTGTCACCCGCCGGTTTTTTGTTACCCTGACGCTCCTTTTTCGAGCCTGAGTTCAGGTCCGGAACGGGATAACGGCCTAAATTTTGCCATCGGGTGATGGTGAGCTGGCCATAACCACATCAAATCGAATCCCGTGTTCCGCGGGATGCCCTGAAAATTCGGGGTTTTAACCAAAGGAAATATTGTGAGCACCATCGGTATTAAAGAATTGTTGGAAGCCGGCGTCCATTTCGGACACCAGACGAAGCGTTGGAATCCCAAGATGAAGCCGTTCATCTTTGACGCGCGCAACGGGATTCATATCATTGATTTGAGCAAGACGGAGACGCAGCTGCAGACGGCGATGAATTTCCTCGCTGGTTGTGTGCGCAAAGGCGGCCGGATCCTGTTTGTGGGCACCAAGAAGCAGGCCCAGCAGAGCATCAAGGAAACCGCCAAGGAAACCGGCCAGATGTTTGTCGTGGAACGCTGGCTCGGCGGCACCCTGACCAATTTCGCCACCGTCAAGACCTCCATCAAGCGCCTCAAGGAAATTGAAAAGTGGGAAACCGATGGCACGCTCAGCGGTTACGTGAAACAGGAGCAGGCTGCCATCCGCCGCGAAGGAGCCCGCCTCTTCAAGTATTTTGACGGCATTCGTGACTTGGACAAGATGCCCGCCGCCCTGTTTGTGGTGGACGTCAAGCGCGAGCATAATGCCGTGGCGGAAGCCAAGAAGCTCGGCGTGCCGGTCGTGGCCCTCGTGGATACCAACAGCGATCCCGATGACGCGGATTACCCGATTGCCGCCAACGATGACGCCATCCGCTCCGTGCGTCTGCTGCTGTTGGCGGTGTCGCAGTCCATCACCCAGGCCCGCGCTGAATTTGAGTCCAAGAAGTCCCGCCGGATCAATGAGGACGCTCCGGCGGCTCCGGCGGCCGCCCCGGTGGAAGCGGCTCCGGCCGTGGCTCCGGCCCCGGCCCCGGTTCCGGCGGTCTGAGATCAATTGCCGGTTGATGAACCGGGAGTCCAAATGCTTCCGGTTTGTCAGCCATTAACCTGATAATTCTTTTTCTATGGCTGAAATTACTGCAACCAATGTGGCCAAGCTCCGGGAAATGACCGGAGTTGGCATGATGAAATGCAAAGCGGCGCTCGTGGAAGCCCAGGGCAACATGGACGTCGCGGTGGATCTGCTCCGCAAAGCCGGCGCCGCGGGGGCTGAAACGAAGGCGACCCGCGAGGCGCGCGAAGGCGTCATCGCCCAGTTCATCGCCCCCGGGGGCAAGTCCGGCGTGCTGGTGGAAGTGAACTGCGAAACCGATTTCGTGGCCCGCAACGATGCGTTCCGCGTCTTCGCGGACGATATTGCCAGGAAAATCGCCGCCGATGCGAACGTGAATCTCGAATCCGAGCGCGTGGCCGCAGTTTCCAAGATGGGCGAAAACATCAAGATCACCCGCAACGCCCGCTTGGATGTGTCCGGCAACGGTCTCGTCGCGGCGTACATCCACACCGGCGCCAAAGTGGGCGTCCTGGTGGAAGTGGGCGCGGGCAAGGCCGAAACCGTGGCCACCGACGAATTCAAGCAATTGGTCAAGGACATCACGCTGCAAATCGCGGCGGGATTCCCCCATGTCGTTTCCCGCGAGCAGGTCGCACCTGCGGTCGTGGCCAAGGAACGCGAAATCGCCGCGCAATCGGATCGCCTGAAAGGCAAGCCCGCCGCCGCCATGGAGAAAATCCTGGCCGGTGTGTTGGACAAGTTCTTTCAGACCTATTGCCTCGTGGATCAAGGTTTTGTGAAGCGCAATTCTGAAATCAGCGTCAAGGAGCATGTGGCTCAGATTGCCAAGCAATTGGGCGACGAGATCACGATCCGCCGGTTCGTCCGCTTCCAAGTGGGCGAAGTGGTGGCCTGATTCGCAACGAGATCTATTTATTTACCCAAGGCGTCCGGCAACGGACGCCTTTTTTCATTCCTCCCGCGCAGTTCGGTTTTCGGGTTCAACCCCAACTTCGAAGTTGGGGAAGACCTCTGGCATCGGTTGTGGCTGGACGTACTACGCGTGCGGCCACTTTGCGCACGGACGCTAGAAAATCACCCGGACCTGTTTCGTGCCTTCGCGGGGCGCGTGTGCTCCTCAAGCCCCAAGCGACTTCGGCTTCACTCGAAGTTGGCCAACGGGATTCCTGGCCGTCGGCACATAAAAAAACAGCCGGGATTTTGCAATCCCGGCTGAATTAATGCTTGATCCACTGGCTCAGGCCAGCAGCGGATTCTCCGCTTCCACGGGCGGCTCTTCCACAATCTCCTCCTCCGCCAGTTCCACGAGCGGCTTGAGCGTGGCCTTGCGGTGACGGTCAAAGCCGGTGCCCGCCGGAATGATGTGCCCCATGATGACGTTTTCCTTGAAGCCGCGCAGGCTGTCAATCTTGGAACGCGTGGCGGCCTCGGTGAGGACACGGGTGGTGTCCTGGAAGCTGGCGGCGCTCAAGAAGCTGTCGGTTTCCAGCGAGGCCTTGGTGATGCCCAGCAACACCGGAGACGCTTCGGCTGGCTTGCCGCCCTTCTTTTCGACGCTCTCGTTCTCGGCCTCGAATTCAAGCTTGTCCACCTGTTCGCCCCAGAGGAACTGGGTGTCGCCGGCTTCCGTGATGCGCACCTTGCGGAGCATCTGGCGGACGATGATTTCGATGTGCTTGTCGTTAATGGTCACACCTTGCAGACGATAAACTTCCTGCACTTCGCCGACCAAGTGTTCCTGCAATTCCTGGGCGCCGCAAACCTCGAGAATCTCGTGCGGATCCATGGGGCCTTCGGTGAGCTGCTGGCCTTTCTTGACCAGGTCGCCCTTGAAGACGATGACGTGCTTGCCGATGGGGATGAGATGCTCTTCGGAGAGCTTGGTGACGGGATCGGTGATGAGCACGCAACGTTTGCCGCGGACGCTGGGTCCGAAGTCCACGATGCCGTCGATCTTGGAGATTTCCGACGCGTCCTTGGGACGGCGGGCCTCAAAGAGTTCGGCCACGCGCGGGAGACCGCCCGTGATGTCGCGGGTTTTGGCCTGTTTGCGCGGGGTCTTGGCAATGAGCGTGCCGGGGACAATCTTCTCCCCTTCGCCGACGACGACGTGCGCGCCGGAAGGAATGGGATAGTTGGCCAGGACTTCGCCCTTGTCGTCGAACATGATGATCTGCGGGTGCAAATCCTCCTTATGGTCAATGATGACCATGGATTCCTCGCCGGTGGCTTCGTCCACTTCCTGCTTCATGGTCACGCCCTCGATGATGTCGTGGAACTTCACCTTGCCGGCCTTCTCGGAGAGAATCGGCACGTTGTGCGGATCCCACTGGACGAAGGTGTCGCCCTTCTTGACCTTGGCCCCGTCTTTGACGGAGACCACCGCGCCAATGACAATGGTGTGCGTTTCCAACTCGTGGCCGTCGTCGGCCAGAATGGTGATGGAGCCGTTTTTGTTCAGGACGATGTGGTTGCCGTCCTCGAGTTCCACGGAGCGGAGTTCGTTGTACTTGACGATACCATCGTGCTTGGACTTGATCTGCGGCTGCTTGAAGGTGCCCACGGCCGTGCCCCCGGTGTGGAAGGTGCGCATGGTGAGCTGGGTGCCGGGTTCGCCGATGGACTGCGCGGCGATGATGCCGACCGCTTCGCCAAGCTTGACGAGCGAGCCGGTCGCGAGGTTGCGGCCGTAGCAATGCTGGCAAATGCCGTGCTTGCTTTCGCAAGTGAGCACGGAACGGATCCGCATGCGGTCCACGCCGGAGGTGTCAATGGTCTTGGCCCGGACTTCGTCAATCTCGTCGTTGGCGCGCACAAGGAAGTCCTTGGGACTGGTCGGATTCACGATGTCGTCGCAGGCAAAGCGGCCCACGAGGCGGTCGGAAATCTTGACGACTTCGTCTTCGCCTTCGAACACGGCGGAAACCCAGATGCCGTTGGTGGTGCCGCAGTCGTTTTCCTGGATGATGACGTCCTGCGACACGTCCACGAGTTTACGGGTCATGTAACCGGAATCGGCGGTCTTGAGCGCGGTATCGGCCAGACCTTTGCGGGCGCCGTGCGTGGAGATGAAGTACTCCAAGACGGAGAGACCTTCGCGGAAGTTCGCCAAAATCGGCTTCTCAATGATTTCGCCGCTGGGCTTGGCCATCAGACCGCGCAAACCGGCGAGCTGGCGGACCTGCTGCTTGTTACCGCGCGCGCCGGAGTCCACCATCAGGTAAACCGGGTTGTACTCCTTCTTGCCCTGGTTGGCTTCGAGCGTCTTGTACATCACGCTGGAGATCTGGTCGGTGCAATGCGTCCAGATATCCACGATCTTGTTATAACGTTCGCCGGAGGTGATGATACCCTTGCGATATTGTTTCTCGACTTCCTTGATCTGCTTCTGCGCGTTGTCGATCTGCTCGTCGCGTTCCTTGGGCACGATCATGTCATCAATGCCGATGGAAACGCCGGACTTGGTGGCTTCGCGGAAACCGATTTCCTTGAGTTTGTCGAGCATGACCACGGTTTTGTCGTGGCCGGCATTCTTGTAGCACTTCCAGATGAGGTCGCCGAGGTCGGACTTCTTCACGGGCTTGTTGTGGAAGCCGAGTTCGGTGGGCCAGATTTCGCTGAACAGCACGCGGCCGACGGTGGTCTCGATGACCTTCTTCTCGGCGTTGCCGAGGACGGTCTTGCGGCCGAAATCCGGATTGGCCATGCGGATGCGGTCGTGGGTCTTGAGCGCCTCGTCGCTGTAGGCGTAGATGACTTCCTCCTTGGAGCCGAAGAGCGGCAACTCGTTGGAGTTCGCCGGCATGGCCTTGCGCGGTTCGGCGGTGACGTAGTAACAGCCGAGGGTGATGTCCTGCGTGGGCGTGATGATCGGCTTGCCAGAGGAGGGCGAGAAGATGTTGTTGGTCGCCATCATCAACAGCCGCGCCTCCAACTGGGCCTCGACGGACAGCGGCACGTGCACGGCCATCTGGTCACCGTCGAAGTCGGCGTTGTACGCGGTGCAAACGAGCGGATGAATGCGGATCGCCTCACCTTCAATGAGCTGGGGCTCGAAGGCCTGGACGGACAGGCGGTGCAGCGTGGGGGCGCGGTTGAGCAACACGGGATGCCCCTTGGTGACCTCTTCCAAAACGTCCCATACTTCCTTGGTCTGGCGTTCAATCATCTTCTTGGCGCTGCGCACGGTATGCACATAGCCGAGTTCCTTGAGGCGGCGGATGATGAATGGCTCGAACAGCACGAGCGCCATCTTCTTGGGCAGGCCGCACTGGTTGAGCTTGAGTTCCGGGCCGATGACGATGACGGAACGTCCGGAATAATCCACGCGTTTGCCGAGCAGGTTCTGACGGAAACGTCCGCCCTTGCCCTTGAGCATGTCGCTCAGGGATTTCAGGGAACGGTTGCCGGCACCGGTGACCGGGCGGCCATGACGGCCGTTGTCGAACAAGGCGTCCACCGCCTCCTGCAACATGCGTTTTTCATTGCGAATGATCACTTCGGGCGTCTTGAGCTGCAACAGCGTGCGAAGCCGGTTGTTGCGGTTGATGACGCGACGATAGAGGTCGTTCAAGTCGGAGGTGGCAAAGCGGCCGCCTTCGAGGGGCACCAGCGGGCGGAGATCCGGCGGGATCACCGGCAGCACGGTCAGGATCATCCATTCGGGACGGCTCTTGGAGGAGGCCAGGCCCTGGAGGAGCTTGATGCGCTTGGCGAGCTTCTTGCGAATCTGCTTGCTCTTGGTCTCGGTCATCGCAACGGCAAGTTCGTCGGCCTGCTTGAGCAGGTCCACGCGGCACAGGGCTTCGCGGACGGCTTCCGCTCCCATCTTGGCGGTGAAAGCCTCGGCACCATAGGTTTCCATGGCTTCGCGGTATTCCACCTCGGTGAGGAGCTGATGCTGCTTGAGCGGCGTGGTGCCGGGATCAATCACGAGGTAATCCTCGTAATAGATCACGCGCTCCAAATGACGGGCAGTCATGTCCAGCGCCAGGCCAATGCGCGAGGGCATGCACTTGAAGAACCAGATATGGCAGGTGGGCACGGCGAGTTCGATGTGGCCCATGCGCTCGCGCCGGACGCGGGAGAGGGTGACTTCCACCCCGCAACGGTCGCAAACAATGCCGCGATGCTTGATGCGCTTGTACTTGCCGCAGGAACATTCCCAGTCCTTGACCGGACCGAAAATGCGCTCGCAGAAAAGGCCGCCCTTTTCCGGTTTGAACGTGCGGTAGTTGATCGTTTCCGGATTCTTGACTTCGCCCTTGCTCCAGGAACGGATGGATTCGGGCGAGGCCAGCGTAATTCCGACATAGTCAACCTGGTTGACCTTGTCGAGGCCGAGCAACTCACGAGCGTTTTCTTTGGAACTGGTCATACAATTATCTTTCAGCAAAGTTATCAGTTGATGTCCGCAGCCAGGGTGGCAACGGCAGCGGTGGCGGCATTTTCCTCGGTGGCGTGTTCCAGGGGGTTGGAATAACCCACCTTGACATCAAGACCGAGCGACTGCATTTCCTTGACGAGCACGTTGAACGACTCGGGAATGCCGGCTTCGAGGGCGTTGTCGCCCTTGACGATGCTTTCGTAAATGCGGGTGCGGCCCTGAACGTCGTCCGACTTCACGGTGAGGAGTTCCTGCAACGTGTACGCGGCGCCGTAGGCTTCCATGGCCCACACTTCCATTTCGCCGAAGCGCTGGCCGCCGTATTGCGCCTTGCCGCCCAGCGGCTGCTGGGTGACGAGCGAGTACGGCCCGACGGCGCGGGCATGAATCTTGTCAGCAACCAAGTGACCCAGCTTCATCATATAGATGTAGCCGACGACAATTTCCTGGTCGAACTGCGTGCCAGTACGGCCATCATAGAGATGGGTCTTGGCATGTTCCGGCAGGCCAGCCTGTTTCAAATAGCCGCGGATGTCCTTTTCCTTGATGCCGTCAAACACCGGTGTGGCAAACTTCAGGCCCAGCAATTTGGCCGCCCAACCCAAGTGGGTTTCCAAGACCTGACCGACGTTCATACGACTGGGCACACCCAGCGGATTCAAAACGATTTCCACCGGCGTGCCGTCCGCGAGGAACGGCATGTCTTCTTCCTTCACAATCTTGGCCACGACACCCTTGTTACCGTGACGACCGGCCATCTTGTCACCGACGGACAGCTTGCGCTTGGAGGCGATGTAAACCTTCACCGACTTGACGATGCCGGCTTCCACGCCTTCGCCCGCTTCGGCGCGTTCCATTTCCTCGTCGTATTGCATCTGCAAATCGTCGAATTTCTTGCGGAACTGGCCGATGATTTCGTTGATCTTGTTGCGAATGGGCGACGGATCGATTTCGATGCGATCATAGACCGTGGCCAGCTTGCGCAGCAGGGTCTTGGTGATCTTGCGGTTGGCGGGAATGATGATCTCCCCGGTCTCGCTGTTGACCACGTCGAGCGGAATTTTCTCGCCCAGCAGGATGTTGCTCAACGCTTCCGTGAGCTGGTCCTGCAATTCGTTGGTCTTTTTCTTGTGATCTTCCTCGATCTGCTTGGCATGGCGCTTCTCCTCGGTGGAGACCGACTTGCTGATGCGGTCGGCATCCTTTTTGGCGGAAACCTTGACATCCATGACGATGCCGTAAGTACCGGAGGGAACCTTGAGCGAAGTATCCTTCACGTCGGCGGCCTTTTCACCGAAGATGGCGCGGAGGAGACGTTCTTCCGGGGCGAGTTCAGTTTCCGACTTGGGCGTGATTTTGCCGACGAGGATGTCGCCGGGCTTCACTTCGGCACCGATGCGGATGACGCCGTCGGAGCCGAGGTTCTTGAGCGCTTCATCGCCGAGGTTCGGGATGTCGCGGGTGATTTCCTCGGGCCCGAGCTTGGTGTCGCGGGCCGCCACTTCGAATTCATCAATGTGAATGGAGGTGAAGATGTCTTCCTTCACGATCTTTTCGCTGATCATGATGGCGTCCTCGAAGTTGTAACCGTTCCAGGGCATGAACGCCACGAGCACGTTGCGGCCGAGCGCGAGCTCGCCGTTCTGCGTGCAGGGTCCGTCGGCAATGACCTGGCCTTTTTTGACGTGGTCGCCCTTGTTGACCAGAATCTTCTGGTTGATGCAGGTGGCCGCGTTGGAACGCATGAATTTGCGCACCGGGTAAACGGCGGTGCCGTTGGCCGGATCGTGCTTGATCTTTTTCTTGCCTTCAGGCAGCTGGCCATTCTCGGTGATGATGATCTGGCTGCCGCTGACGGAGGCGACTTTACCGGCTTCCTCAGCCCACAGCACCGCGCGGGAATCGCGGGCGACGCGGTCTTCGAGGCCGGTGGCGACGAGCGGCGCCTCGGTGACGAGGAGCGGCACGGCCTGGCGTTGCATGTTCGAACCCATCAGCGCGCGGTTCGCATCGTCGTGCTCCAGGAAGGGAATGAGCGACGCCGCAATGGAGACCAGCTGTTTGGGCGAAATATCCATGTAATGCACCGCCGCCGGTTCGACGTCGATGAACTCACCCCGTTGCCGGCAGACGACGCGGTCCGTGGTGAAGTGGCCCTTGTCATCCATGACGGAATTCGCCTGGGCAACAATAAACTGCTCTTCACGGTCTGCCGTCAGGTAGTCAATCTTTTCGGACACCCGGCCGTTTTCCACCTTGCGGTAGGGCGTTTCCAGGAAGCCGAATTCATTGATGCGCGCGAAGGTCGCGAGCGAGGCGATCAGACCGATGTTCGGTCCTTCGGGCGTTTCAATGGGACAAATACGGCCGTAGTGCGACGGATGCACGTCCCGGACTTCGAAGCCGGCCCGGTCGCGGGAGAGACCGCCCGGCCCGAGCGCCGACAAGCGGCGTTTGTGGGTCAATTCCGCCAGCGGGTTGATCTGATCCATGAACTGCGACAACTGGCTGCGGCCAAAGAAGTCGCGGATCACGGCGGAGAGCGCCTTGGGATTGATCAGCTTTTGGGGGGTCATCTGCTCGACCGACTGGTCGAACAACGTCATGCGTTCCTTGACCAGCCGCTCGGTGCGGGACAGGCCGACGCGGCACTGATTGGCCAGCAATTCGCCCACGGTACGGATGCGGCGGCTGCCGAGATGATCAATGTCATCCAGCGAGCCCTCACCCTTTTTGAGTTTGAGCAAATACTTGGTGGCGGCCACGAGATCTTCCTTGGTCAAAATGCGGCTGTCCGCCTTGAGACCGAGTTTCTGGTTGATCTTGTAACGACCGACGCGGCCGAGGTCATAGCGTTTTTCGTCGAAAAACAAACGCTTGATGAGGGCGCGGGAATTGGCCGCCGTCGGCGGATCGCCCGGGCGCAGGCGGCGATAAATGTCTTTCAGCGCCTCTTCTTCGTTCTTGGCCGGATCTTTCTTCAGGCATTTGATCATGTTGCCCTCGTCAGCCGAGGTGTCCACGACCTTGATTTTGGCAATCCCCAGTTCACCGATCTGCTTGATGACGGCCTTGGAGAGCGGCTCGAAGGCGCGGGCGACGACGAGACCTTTATCCTGGTCCACCGCGTCCTGTACCAGCACCCAGTTCTGCAAATCCTCGATTTTTTCCGCGTCCTTCACCGACATGTCTTCGATGGTGTAGAACAGCTTCAAAATTTCCTCGTCGGTGCCGCGCAGCAAGCCGCCGGCATCCTTGCCCTTGCCCGCCTTGTCCTTGTCCTCGTGATCCAGGAAGGCCAGGGCGCGGAAGAACGTGGTGGTCAGGAACTTCCGGCGGCGTTTTTTACGGTCCAAATAGACGTAGAGCAGGTCGCTGGTGTCAAACATGGCTTCATACCAGGAACCGCGGTCAGGAATGACGCGGAAGGAAAAAAGTTCCTTGCCATTGGGATGCTGCGTCTTTTCAAACGCGATGCCCGGTGAACGATGCAATTGGGAGACGACCACGCGCTCCGCGCCATTGATGACAAACGTCCCTTGCGGGGTCATCAGCGGGAGTTCGCCCATGAAAACTTTCTCTTCCTTGCCACCCTTGCCTTCTTCGCGGAGGATGAAGGTGACATACAAGGGTGCGCCATAAGTGGAGCCTTCACGCAGGCATTCCAACCAGTCCACCTTCGGGTCACCGATCTCATAGGAGGTATAGTCGAGCACGACCTTGCCGTCGTAGCTCTCTATGGGAAACACTTCCCGGAAGACCGACTCCAAGCCAACATGCTTCTGGCGCTTGCTGGAGGTCAGATCCGCCTGGAGGAACTCGGCGTAGGAATTCGTCTGCAACTCGATCATGTTCGGCGGGGCGACGATTTCCTTGATTTTGCCGAAATTGATACGTTCTGTGGCTCGCGATGGCATTTTAAACTTTCTGTTTTGGTGCGGCTACATGCCGCACCGATTCACACTGACACTTAACGACACAAGGCAAGCCCGCCGTGTTCAACGGCTAGCTTGCCAAAACCAGCAATCTACTCTTCTACCAATCTACAAATTGTCAATTTCTGTCCCGCCTTTCGCGGGGATAAAACGGGGCGACGGCATGCGCCGCCGCCCCTAAACCGGACGAATTACTTGATTTCGACTTTCGCGCCAGCGTCTTCCAGCTTCTTCTTGGCGGCGTCGGTATCAGCCTTGTTGGCACCTTCCAACAGGGTCTTCGGAGCGCCTTCAACCAGGGCTTTCGCTTCGGCGAGACCCAAACCAGCCTTGACTTCGCGGACGGCCTTGATGACGGCGATCTTCTTGTCCGCCGGAACGGAAGCAATGATCACGTCAAAGGTGTCTTTGGCAGCGGCGGCGGGGGCGGCAGCGGCACCAGCAGGCGCAGCAGCGGCGGCCGCGACGGGCGCGGCGGCGGAGACGCCCCACTTGGCTTCCAGTTGTTTCACGAGGTCGGCGGCTTCAAGAACCGTCAATTTGCTCAATTCCTCCACGAGGTTAGCGATATCAGCCATAACTTTATTTTCTTTGTTCGTCTCGTCGTCCGCCCGGTGGGCCGACATACTGCCGACCAGCGGCGCAACCGCGCCGCCCTACCCCGGCGATATTAAGTCCTTGCGAACCGACGATTTACGTTGTTTTTGTTGGTTAGCTTCAGCGGGAAGAACAGTCTTCCCGCCGAAATTGTTTACTCGGCCTTTTCCGACTTGGCCTGGATGACCTGGGCGAGCTGGGTGCCGGGGGTGTTGATCAAGGTGACCAGCTTGGTGGCCGGAGCGTTGAACAGGCCCAGCAACTTGGCGCGCAACACATCGAGGCTCGGCAAGTCGGCCAACGCGAGAATGGACGCATCGTCCAACCGCTGATTGCCCAAATAACCGAACTTCAATTTCAGCTTGTCAAATTCAGCCGCGAAGTTCTTCACCACCTTGGCGGCGGCGGAGATGTCTTTTTTGCCGGTCACGACCGCGACCTGGCCCGCGAGGCTGCCGCCGATATCCGCAATGCCCGCCTCCTTGGCGGCCACGGCAAACACCGTGTTTTTCACGACGTGAACCTCGGCACCCGCCTGGGTCAGACGCTTGCGCAGCTCGGAGAGGTGCGAGACCTTCAAACCTTGATAACCCACCACGATGAAGAACGGCGAAGCGTTCAACCGGGCGACGTACTCACTCGTCAAAAATTTCTTTTCTGCACGCATGATTCAAATCCTCTTAGTTGGTGATAAATTCGCGGAGATCGACACGGACGGGCGGACTCATCGTCGCCGAGAGCGTGCATGAATTAATATAGGTGCCCTTGACACTGTTGGGCCGGGCTTTGACCACCGCTTCAATGACGGCGCGGGCGTTTTCCTCAATGTGCTCCGGTTTGAAGGAAGCCTTGCCCACGATCACATGGACATTGGCGGCCTTGTCCACCTTGAATTCCACGCGGCCGGCCTTGACTTCCTTCACCGCCTTGGCGGTGTCTTCGGTCACGGTGCCGGTCTTGGGGTTGGGCATCAAGCCGCGCGGCCCGAGCACTTTACCCAGTTTGCGGACTTCCACCATCGCCTCGGGCGTGGCCACGGCGACATCGAAATCAGCCCAGCCAGCCTGACACTTGGCAATCATGTCCTCGAAACCGACGTTTTCGGCGCCGGCGGTCCGGGCGGCATCGGCGGCCGCGCCTTTGGCAAAGACCAGGACGCGCACGAGCTTGCCACTGCCGTTCGGGAGCGGAACCGTGCCGCGGACCATCTGGTCCGACTGCTTGGGATCCACGCCGAGCCGGAAGGCAAGGTCAATGGTTTCGTTAAATTTGGCTTTGGGGAACTTGGCGAGCACGCCAACGGCTTCCTTGAGGGGGTAGGCTTTCTTGCCATCAACCACTTCGAGGGCCTTTTTATATCTCTTGCTGGGCATTATTTTTGGTGCGGTGCAATTGAACCGGAGGTTCTCCCGCGATGATATGTTAAGGATTAACCAACGACTTCGATACCCATGCTGCGCGCGGTGCCCGCGATCAAACGGATCGCCGCCTCTTCCGAGTTCACATGGATGTCCTTGGACTTCATCTTGATGATGTCCAAAACTTGTTTGCGGGTGACCTTGCCCACCTTTTCCTTGTTGGGGGTCTTGCTGCCGGCGGTGATGCCCGCCGCCTTTTTGAGCAGCACGGACGCCGGCGGCGACTTGGTGATGAAGGTGAACGACTTGTCCTGATACACCGTGATCACCACGGGAATGATCAGACCGGCATCATTCTTGGTCGCCGCGTTAAATTCCTTGCAGAAACCCATGATGTTGACGCCGTGCTGGCCGAGCGCGGGGCCGACGGGCGGCGCGGGGTTGGCCTGCCCGGCCGGGATCTGCAGCTTGATCTGTCCTGTGATTTTCTTTGCCATAAACTTTGTTGGTAATGCGTGATGCGTGATGCGTGATGTCTAACGCATCAAATTATGATTTCTCCACCTGCCAGTATTCGAGTTCCACCGGCGTGTTGCGCCCGAAAATGTTCACCGTGACCTTCAACTTGCCGCGCTCAGGATCAATCTCCTCAATGACGCCGCTGAAATTCAGGAACGGTCCGTTGTTGATCTTGATGGTTTCACCCACCGCGAAATTGACCTTCGGCTTCTCCGTTTCCTCGGCGGCGGTGATCTGGACCTTGATGGCATCCACTTCCGCCGTGGGGGTCGGCTGCGGCGGATCGCTCAAAAAGCCGATCACACCCTGGGTCTCCCGGATGAAATACCAGGGCTTCTCAATCACGCGCCGATCGTCGTCGAGCAAAACCATGTCCACGAAAACGTAACCGGGCCAGAGCTTGCGGTTGGAGACGGTCTTCTTCTGGTTGCGGACCTCAACGACCTTTTCCATCGGAACCAGGACTTCCTTGATATAGTCCTGCATTTCCTCGGTCTTGATCCGCTTTTCAATGCTGTCCTTGACCTTGTGCTCCTGGCCGGACAGCGTCTGGATAATGAACCACTGGTTGCGCATGAATTTGTTTAGCTGTGAAAGAATACTTGAGCCAAAATCAGATCCACCACGACGATAAAGCCGCCGAGCAGCCCAATCATGATGATAATCAGTCCGGTGGACCCTTTCAGCTCGTCCCATGTCGGCCAAGTGCATTTCTGCAATTCCACATAGGTTTCCTGGCAATAGCCAGCCAGACGCTTGATCTGACCCTGCCACCACAAGTAGCCAAAGACCGCGGCAATCACCGCTGCCACCACCACAATTTGTATCCAGTTATTCACAAAAAATCGTTCTTACGTGCGCGGATTTCGTCGCGCGCCATTTTCCACCGACTCACCGCGTCTCCTCCGCCTGGCGGAGAGGGAGGGATTCGAACCCCCGTTGGCGGTTAAGCCAAAGCGGTTTTCAAGACCGCCGCAATAGACCACTCTGCCACCTCTCCCCAAATGCAGACTGGCGTGCCGAGCCGGAGCCCGCAAGCGTTCACTTCTACCACCGCAAAGTTGGCACGGCAGGAGGGACTTGAACCTTCAACCAACGGTTTTGGAGACCGCTACTCTACCAATTGAGCTACTGCCGTAGCCGAAAACTTTATCTTGCTATCTGTGGACAAAAAGGGAGCACGGAGGTTCAATCTCCGCGCTCCCGAAAGCGATTCGCGATTAAGCGATGACTTCCGCAACGATGCCGGAACCAATGGTGCGACCGCCCTCGCGGATCGCAAACTTGAGTCCCTTTTCCATCGCGATGGTTTTCTGCAATTCCACGGTGACCGAGACATTGTCGCCCGGCATCACCATTTCGACACCTTCCGGCAGCGTCAGCGTGCCGGTGACGTCCGAGGTGCGGAAATAGAATTGCGGACGGTAATTGGTGAAGAACGGCGTGTGACGGCCACCCTCATCCTTGGTCAAAACATAGACTTCCGCCTTGAACTTCGTGTGCGGCTTGATGGAACCGGGCTTGGCGAGCACCATGCCGCGTTCCACTTCGTCCTTGGTGGTGCCGCGGAGCAGCACGCCCACGTTGTCACCAGCGCTGGCGCTGTCGAGCAACTTGCGGAACATTTCGATATCGGTGGCCACCGTCTTGCGGGTGTCCTTCAAACCGACGATCTCGACTTCTTCCATCTTCTTGAGCAGCCCGCGTTCCACGCGACCCGTCACGACCGTGCCACGACCTTCAATGGTGAACACGTCTTCGATGCACATCAGGAAAGGCTTGTCAATTTCGCGGACGGGGTCAGGAATGAAGCTGTCCAGCGCCGCCAGCAAGTCGGCAATCGCCTTCTCGCCTTCGGGCTTGGCCGCGAGGGCCGCCGTGGCGGAAGCGCGCACGATGGGGGTCGTGTCGCCGGGGAAACCGTACTTGGTCAGCAATTCGCGGATTTCCATCTCGATCAACTCGAGCAGGTCGGCATCCGCAAGGTCAACCTTGTTCAAACACACGATGATGCTGGGCACACCGACCTGGCGGGCGAGCAGGATGTGTTCACGGGTCTGCGGCATCGGACCGTCCGCCGCGCTCACCACAAGAATGGCACCGTCCATCTGCGCGGCACCCGTGATCATGTTCTTCACATAGTCAGCATGGCCGGGGCAGTCAACGTGCGCATAATGGCGCTTGGGAGATTCGTATTCAACGTGCGAAACCGAGATGGTCACCGTCTTCGTCTCGTCACGAACGGTGCCGCCCTTGGTGATGTGCGCGTAATCGATCAAGGGAGCCATTCCTTTGCGGTTTTGCACCGCAACGATGGCGGCGGTCAACGTGGATTTGCCGTGGTCAACGTGGCCGATGGTGCCGACGTTAACATGCGGTTTCGTTCTTTGAAATTGCTCTTTTGCCATGTTCTTTCGTTGTTTGCTGTTCTCGTTTTATGTTTAGCTGGAGCCCATGATCAGTCTCGAACTGATGACCTCGTCCTTACCAAGGACGTGCTCTACCAACTGAGCTACATGGGCATCCAGAAAATTCTATTCAAACCCGATTCGTAAAACGACAAAAATCCGTTCCCTCGCCTTATTCACAAAATTCAAGGGAATTCCGGTAATTCGTTTTTTTACGGCTCTGACAGTTGAAAAATACCAACTGTCGTTCCCGTGTCAATCACATTTCTGTCTTTTTTGACCGGCCCACAATGTCAAGAACTGGATGCGCTTGAAATTGGGCGTACAGTTCTATCAGCCCCGGCGTTCCTCGGCCAGTTTTTTTTGAAATTATTTTGCAGCGGGCAGGTTTGAACAACAGAGAAAGGAAGGAGCCCAGGCCCTTGACATGGTCTAAATGCAGACCATATTTAGACTATGCCTGTTCTGATGACCAGTGACCTGAAGCGCCACACCGGAAAAATTCTGGATGCCGCCCGCAAAAAACCCCAATTTGTCGTGCGCAATGGATCTCTGTTCGTGATCACACTCACTGAACCCGAGTCCGTAGCTCCCCGCAACCACCCCCCCGGCTATTTTAATGATCCGGCGGATGACGCGCGCATTAAGGTGGAAAACGCGTTCAGCAGCCTGCCTCAAGCCATTGACCGATGAATCAATTTGAAATCTGGAAGGCCAAACCAGATGGGTTTGCCCAGGCGCATTATTTCGTCATCATCAGTCCTGATGAGCGGTGCCAGAATGAACGGCTCGTGTATGTCAATGGTCTCGCTTGCTTCACCTTGCGCGGCCAACCCAAAAAGGTGGATGTCCTCCTAAATGGAGCGGACGGGTTTGAGCGCTCCACCGTCTGTGATTGCGGTTATTGGTACCCGCTCTTGAAATCGTGCCTGACAGAAAAGCGCGGCACGGTCACTTTTGAACGCCAGCGGCAGATCAAAACACTCGTCCGAGAGATTTTCCGTCTGCTCTAACTAACCAAGCAACAACACGCCATGGTGTTGGCGTGGTCGTGCCACTTTGCGCGATGAATCCCAAAGGGATTCCATCATTCAGCCCAGGGTTGCGAGGCACGAGCTACCCTGGGTTTGTTCTGCGAAAGGAGTATAACCCTGAAAAGGGTTGAATCCGCGCGCCTCCGACTTCCTGCATCTGTGGTTCAGGCAGCACATTATTTCTTCACGACAACTCACTTCTCCAGCCGCCCCAGCCACCGCAACAGCCCGTCCAAGATCGTCAGGGGATGCGGGGGGCAGCCGGGAATGTGCAAATCCACCGGCACCACGGCTCCGGCCCCGTTCAAGACTTGGGGGTGGCCGATGAAGGGGCCGCCCGCAATCGCGCAGGCTCCCACAGCAATCACCACCTTCGGCGCGGGCACGGCGTCGTAGGTCTTTTTCAGCGCCAATTCCATGTTGCGACTGATGGCTCCCGTCACGAGCAAGCCATCCGCGTGGCGCGGGGAGGCGACAAATTGGATGCCGAACCGGCCGAGATCCCAGCCGATGGTGCCCAGCACGTTGGTGTCGGCCTCGCAGGCATTGCAGCCGCCCGCACTGACCTGCCGCAGCCGCAGCGAACGGCCGAACAGCTTCTTCAATTTCGCGTCCAACTCCACTGTCAGACGCACCTCCTCCGCACCCGGCTCGCCCAGCACCAAGTCTTCGCGCCGACGCACGGCCAGGCGATGATCATTGGTCTGGGTGATCGCCTGCGACGGGCAAACCTCCACGCAGGCGGCGCAAAACAGACATTTGCCCAGGTCCAATGAAACCCGCTGCCCCGGGGTGCGGACAATCGCCTGCGTGGGGCACACCGGCACGCACGCGGTGCAGTCCGCCGCGCACTTGGTCGCCTCCACGCGCAACGCGCCCCCATGCCGGTCCGGCAAGGCCGGCGGCGCGCCCTGCGGATACGCCATGGTCTGGCAACCGTGCCGCAGGCGATGCAAGATGGGATCAAAGACAGACATGGGTCATAAATCAACGCCGCAGTACGACAAATTAAAACTCTTGTTGCACAGCGGAAAATCCGAAACGGCCTGCCGCCGCAACGCCAGCGCCAGCCCCAGCCAGTTGTGGAACGAGGGATCCACGATTTTATAGCGGCGGAACCGGCCCGCCGCATCCGTCAGCGCCACATGACAGATTTCGCCGCGCCAGCCTTCGACCAGAGCCACGGCCAGCGTGTCGGCGGCGGGGGTGACGGCCTCGTAAATTCCGCCCTCGGGCGGCGTGGCGATTTGTTCCTCAATGAATTTCCCGGCGCGCTGGATCTCCAGCCAGCGCACACGCGCGCGGGCGAACACATCGCCATCCGGCCAGGTGGAAACCGGGATTTGCGCAAAGCGATGCCAGCCCGCCGGATGATCAAACCGAACATCGCGCAGCATGCCGGACGCGCGCGCCGCCACGCCCACCAAGCCGATTTCCTCGGCCAGCCGGTGCGGCACCGTGCCGGTTAATTCAAAGCGCGCCCGCACGGAATTGGCGTCCCACAGCCAATCGGCCGCGGCGTTCACCTCCGCCAGCGCCGTGTGCAGCTTTTCCAACAGCCGCGCCGCGCGTTCCGGCTCCAGATCCCGTTTGCAGCCGCCGGGCCGGACCAGGCCGCGCCCGAAACGATTGCCGCAAACCAGCGCGGTGAGATTCAAAAAGTCGCCGCGCAGCTTGCCGCAGGCGGCGGCGGTGGTCAGAAACGCCACGTCGCCCGCCAGCGCGCCGAGGTCGCCGGTGTGATTGGCCAAGCGCTCCAGTTCCAGCGCCAGCGCCCGCAACCATTGGGCGCGCAACGGCGCTTCCGTGCCGGCGAGCGCCTCCAGCGCCATCGCGTAAGCCGTGGCATGGCCGACGGTGGTGTCGCCCGCCACGGTTTCCATCTGGCTCAGGGTGACGCCATGCGGCCCGCCCGCCAGCGCCTCCTCCACGCCGCGATGCTGGTAGCCCAGCGCGATTTCCAGATGCAACACCTCCTCGCCATGACATTGAAAACGGAAATGGCCCGGCTCAATGATGCCCGCATGCACCGGCCCCACGGCGACCTCGTGAATTTCGCCGCCGGCCACCTCAAAAAATTTGCCCGTCGCCGGGGCGCTGCCGTTTTGCCGGCGCACCGGTTTCAGCCACGGATGACCTTCGGGCACCAAGCCATGCTGCTCCCAGACTTCGCGCTCGAACAAATGCGCCTGCGGCTGGCGCAGGGTCAACGCCGGATAGCCTTTGATCACCGGCTCGCTGCGGCCCACCGCCAGCGTGTTCTCGGCGTCAAACGCCATGACCGCCACCAGCCGCGTGCCCGCGGGCTCCGGCACGCCAAACCAGGCGCACAGGTGCCCGCCGCGCGCCAATTCCGCCGCCGTGGCCGTGACGAATTCCGCCGCCGGCCATTCCGGCACGGTGTCCCACGGCACGCTGGTGCCGTTGCTCAGCCATAAAAATTCAGTGGCGGAACTCATGGAAAAAGCATTTTCACCGCGTCCCAGGCCGCCGTCAGCACCAGGGGCGTGGCCAGCCCCAGCCAGACCGAAATCGCGAGCAGCGCCAGCGGCGGCAGCAGGACGCCGGCGGTTTCGCGCACCCCGCCGCCGGCGGACCGGGCGGCGGCGCGCGGCCGGCCATCCACCACGGCAAACACCAGGCGCGTCAACCCGAAAAAGGCGAGCAGCAGGCAGCCCAAAAAGATCACGGCGGACCCCGGGCAGTGCGCCGCAAACGCCGCGCGCACCACCCGCAATTCGCTGAAAAACGGCCCGAACGGCGGGCAGGCCGTGACGGCAAACAAGCCGGCGACAAACAGGCGCGACGACCACGGCGCGGCCCACGCCATGCCCGAAACGTCGGTGGCATTGCGCGCATTCGCCGCGCGACGGAGGTTGCCCGCGCTCAAAAACAGCGTCCCCTTGGTCAGGCTGTTGGTCCAGACATGAAACAGCGCCGCCCAGACACCCGGCGAACCCAGCGCCGCGCCCACCGCCAGGATGCCCATGTGCTCCACGCTCGAATAGGCCAGCATCCGTTTAAAATCCTGCGCGCTCAACAGGAACAACGCGGCGACCACCATGGAAAACAGGCCAAACGCCAGCAGCGTCCGCTGGGTCATGGCGCTGTCCCCCGCCGCATCCACCACTTGTTTCACGCGCAGCACCGCGATGAATGCCATCGTCGTGGTGCCCCCCGCCAGGAGCGCGCCCACCAACCCCGGCGCTTCGCCATAGACATCGGGTTTCCAGGTGTGCATGGGGGCCAGTCCCATCTTGGTGCCATACCCCGCCAGCAGCAACACCCAGGCCGCCACCAGCCAGGGATGCGAAAACCGCGCGGCCGCCGAGGTGGTGTCCGTGGCCATCGGCATGAATTGGCTCACCAGCGCATGGAAGGTCAAGTCGCCATTGCCGCCGGCATTCAATGAGGCGTAGCCCAGGCAAAACGAGCCGAGCAACGAGAGGGCGATGCCCGTGCCGCCCACCAGCAGATATTTCCAGGAGGCCTCGAAGGCCCGCGCGGTGCCGCTGAAATGGATCAGCGGAACGGTCATCAGCGTGGTGGCTTCCGCCGCGACCCACAGCAATCCCAAATGCTGCGCCTGAATCGCCAGACTTAACGAGCCCAGCAAGATCAACAGGGCAAACACAAACACCCGGTTGCGCCGCTCCCCGCGCAGTTGGAGATAGGACACCGCGTACAGCGAGCAGACAAAAAAGAGCAGCGAAATCATGGGCAACACCGCCCGCGCCAGCGGATCAAACCCCACCCAGGCGCTCGGGACCGTGGCCGGCGGAGCGCACAACAGCCACAGCGAAAGCACCAGGTGCAAACCGCCCGCCACCGGCAACAACCGGGGGCGCGACCGTTCCTCCGGCCAGACCAAGGCCAGGAGGGCGAACACGACCGGCAGGACAATGAGGGCGCTCTCTTTCATTCGCTAAGGCGTGTTTTCAAAATGGGTGGAACGGGCGACCTGCCCGTCCCGGTTGGCGACCCGCCAACCGGAATGGCCAGGCGCTCCGGGTTGCTCCGACGCGCTGTTGCCCGCAACCCGCGTCTCCCCGTTCCGTCCGGCGGGGCGCCCAATTTCATTTTGAAAACGTCCCATGGTCATTCGAGTTTCATTCGTGCAGCGTGGTGAGTTTGTTGGTGTCCAGCGTGTCGAATTCCTTTTGAATCCGATCCATGATGATGCCGATGACAAACACCGCCACCGTCAGGTCCAGCAGGATGCCCGCCTCGACCAGCAGCGGCGTGGAATTGATGAGCAGCAGGCCGAACAGATAGATTCCATTCTCCAAAATCAGGTAGCCGCACACCTGGGAAATGGCCTTCGTGCGGCCCATCAACATCAGAAAGCCCGCCACCACCGTGGCAAAGGAACCGGGCACCAGCAGTGAATCCGCGTGTTCCGGCAGCAACGGCAGCACGCCGCCCAGCGCCACCGCGCCCACCGTGGCCGCCGCCCCCAGCAACAGCGACGGCACAAAGCCAATCAGCGGCTTCATTTCGCGGTCAATGTTCGCCGCCCGCAGCGCCCGCCGCAGCAGGTGCGGAATGACAAAGCCCTTCACCGCAATCGTGCCGATGGACACCAAAACCACCATCCATTGCCAATCGTGTTCAATGAGCAACGGCAGGATGCCCAGCACCATGCCTTGCAGCGCCGCCGCGCGAATCACCGAGGGCAGCCGGCTGCTGGCCAGGGCCAGCAAATTCAGCCCCATGGCCAGGCCAATGAATAAATTCAACGTATCGGTCACAACCGGCCCCCTTTCCACGCCACCAGCAGCGCAAACACGCACAGCAAAAACGAGGTGGCCAGCAGCAGCGGCACCCGGCGAAACGCCAGCCGCGCCAGCAGCGATTCCACCAGGCCCACCAGCACCACAATCACCAAAACCGACGCCCCCAGCGCCCCCATCGTCGCCAGCCACGACAGCGACGTCAACGCCAGCACGGTCTTGGCCAGCAGCACGGCAAACAGCAGCAACTTCAGCGCCGCCCCATGCAGAATGGCGGCCAGCGGCGGCCCGCTGTGATCCAGCACCATGGCTTCGTGGATCATGGTCAGCTCCAGATGCGTGTTGGGATCATCGAACGGCACCCGGCAATTTTCCGCTAACAATACGCCAAACAAGCCCGCCGCCAGCAAGGCCGCCCCGGCCCCCGCCGCCGGCGGAGCCAGCATCACCGAGAGCGAGACGCTGCCGGTCTGCACGCCCAACGTGAGCAGCGCGGCAATAATGGCCGCTTCATTGATGACCGCATAGCTGACTTCCCGCACCACCCCCATGCCCTCAAAGGCCGAGCCCGCGTCCATCGCCGCGCTCGCGGTGCAGAACCGGGCCAGGGCCAGCAGATATACAAACAGCAGCGCGTCGCCGGGAAACGCCAGCGGCGCTCCCGCCGGTCCCAGCGGCAGCAGCAGACTGGCCACCGCGAGGGCCACCCACGCCACCGCCGGTCCGGCCACGTGCCCGGGCGACACCGCCGTGCTTAACACCACGCCCTTGCGCCACAGTTTGGCGAGGTCGTAATAGAGTTGCAACACCGGCGGTCCGCGCCGCCCCGCCACCCAGGATTTGACCCGGTTGATGATGCCCGGCAACAGCGGCGCGAGCAACAGACAGGCCGCGAGCCGCAAAGCCATGTCCAGCGCGGGCATCATTTGCCACCTCCCATCAAGGCCAGCACAATCAGCCCCGCCAGGCCGAGCAGCAGATAAAACAGATAAGCCTGCAACCGGCCATGTTGCAACCCGCGCACCAGATTGGAAACCCACATCACGCCCGCGCCGGCCGGTTGCACGACGTGCTCCAAAACCGTCTCCGGCGTGTGCTCTTCGTAGGATGCCTGCGCCGGGAAAGGATCCCGGGGCAGATGCGAATGCCGGTGCGGCCGCAAAATCCAATCGAACCAGCTCGTGATCGTCCCCGCGAACGAACCCGCAGTGTACTGCATGCGCGCCGTGGGGGCCGCATACCCGCAATCCCACGTCCCGGCGCGGGCCAGTCCGTTGCGTTTGACCCGGTGCCAAAGCGCGCTGGCCGCCAGCGTGGCCAGCGCGGCCAGGGCCAGATGAAAAGCGCCCAGCGCCAGCAACGGCGCGGGCGCGGGCGCATCCGCCAGCCACGCCGGCTCCCAAACCGCCGACGCACAGGCCACCGCCGGCCAGAACAAAACCGGGGCCAGACCGATGCCCGCGCACAACGCCCCGAGCAGCAGCATGGGTGCCCGCATCCGCCAGCCACATTCATGCACCTGCCTGGCCGCCTCGCTGCGCGGCAGGCCCAGAAACACCACGCCACATACTTTCACAAAGCAGGCCAGCGCCAGCGCGCCGGTCAACCCCAGCAAGATCGCCGCCGTCGCCGCCGCCCACGAGGCCGGATCGTGCCCCGCCGCCGGCAAGGCTGCGGGATGCGCCGGCAAAGCGCCAAACAACCCCAAAAACACCAGCCACTCGCTCACAAAACCGTTCAGCGGCGGCAGCCCGGCAATCGCCATGGCCCCCAGCGTGAACAGGCCGGCGGTCCACGGCATGGCGCGCCACAACCCGCCCAGGCGGCTCATTTCGCGCGTGCCGGTGGCGTGCAACACCGAGCCGGCCCCCAGGAACAACAGCGCCTTGAACAAACCATGATTCCAGACATGCAACAGCGCGCCCGCCAGCGCCAGCCGCCCCCACCCCGGTTGCCCGTGCGCGGAGGCGATCATCGCAAAGCCCAGCCCGATCAGAATGATCCCGATGTTTTCCACGCTGTGATACGCCAGCAACCGTTTCAAATCATGCTGCCCCAGCGCAAACACCACGCCCAGCACCGCGCTCTCCACCCCCAGCGCCGCCACCACCCAGCCCGCCGCAGCCGGCGTGGGCAGCCACCCGCTGAAACGCATCAGCCCATAAATCCCCATCTTGATCGTCACCCCGGACATGATGGCCGAGACGTGGCTTGGCGCATTCGCGTGGGCCGATGGCAGCCAGATGTGCAGCGGGAAAATGCCCGCCTTGAGCCCGAAACCCGCCAGCGCCAGCCAAAACAAGGGGGCCAGTTCCGGATGATCCCGCATGGGTTTCAGGTCCCATCCGCCCGTATGCACCGCCAGCAAGGCGAAAAATGCAAACAGACATAGCGTGCCAAAATGCGACGCCGCCAGATACAGCCAGCCCGCCTGCCGCACCGCCGGTTTCCGCCGCTCTTGCGTGATCAAAAAATACGCGCAGACCGTGTAAATCTCCCAGGCGATCAGAAAATGCAGCCCGTTGGCCGACACCAGCACCAGCCCCATGAACAGCAACAATCCGTTCCACCAAACCCGCCCCACCGGAGCGGAGATCGGATGCCGCCGGTCCGGCCAGTATTCCCCCGCGTACACGCTCCCGGCCGCGCCCAGCACGGACAGCAACGCGAGAAACAGGGCGCTGAGGCCATCGAGATGCAGATGCACGAGCTCGCCCCCGAGTCGGAAATCCGGCTGCCAATCCCACACCCCGCCGCCGGCCAGCGTCCAGACCGCCGCCCCCAATGCGGCTCCGGCCCCCACCAGCGTGGCGGCCAGCCAGCGACGCGGCGAACGATGCGCCAGCAACCCGCCCACCATCCCGGCCAGCGAAATCAGCAATAGATCGCCGGGGGTCATGCCATGCAAACCCCTGTAGCGCAGGCTTCCCAGCCTGCTGTATCGCAACCCCTGAGCCGTTCCGTCAATGGTAAATCCATGGCTTTCTGCTTCCAGAATGGCGGTGCAAATACAAGGCCTGAAAGGCCGCCACATGACAGCCCAGGGCAACGCCCTGGGTATGGTGCCATAATTACCATCAAGCGCTGTAAGCGCGCCACAATCCTTCTGCTCACACGAAGGCATTCCAACGTCGTAGCGCAGGTTTCCAAACCTGCGGGCCGTGTCTTTTCACCCGCGTATTCGAACGTGTTTGCGCTCATCTTTTCATGGGGGTCACCGTTTTTCCCGGCTTTGCCCCGCCGTTTCCGCCGCGATCAGCGCCTGGAAGATTGCCTCATCCGGCGCCCCCTCCACCACCGGTTTTTGCAGGCCTCCCCGCAACAGCGCGCTGCTCAGCAGCGACAGCAATTCCAGATGCGCCCGCGGCGACGGTGCCACAAAAAACAGCAGCCGCGTGATCGGCACGTCGTCCGGCGACGGCTCGTTCAGCTTCAGCGCGTCGCGCAACAGCAGGATGGCAAAAATCCCCGCATCGCGACCGAGCGCCACCGGCGTGCGCAGATGCGGCAGCGCCAGCCCGCCGCCCACCGCCGCCCACGAAACGCCATCCGGCAGGCGCAAACGTTGCGCCAGCAACTGCCGCACCGGCGGCGTGGCTCCGGGAAGCCGGCCCACCAATGTCTCCATGGTTTCGCGGACGCTGGCCGCCGGCACATCGCGCCAGATGCCGCCGATGCGCAACAGGGGTTCGAGGCGGCGCGCCGCCTGGCCCGCGCTGCCTGCGGCCAGAAAACCAGCCTTGGCGGCCAGTCCGCGCGCGGAGGCCCAATCCACGACTTGATTCCGGTCGAAAAGCAGGCGGTTGCGGTCCTCAATCGCCGGGAGCCCTTCTTTGCGCACCCAGCCCTCCACCACGCTCTCTTCCACGCCGAAGGATTCGGCCAGTTGAATGATATTCAAGTACATGACCGCTTCGATGTTGGCCCCGGAACGCGGATTTGGCAATCATTCTTCCGGGCTCACCGCCTGGCAACAGGGGCGCTCTAAGTCCGGCATTATCGCGCCGTTGCAAACCAGGGTGGTACGGGCCACTGGACCGTACCGTCCGGCGCCCCGCCGGACGGAACGGGTGAGGCGCTCTTTTTGCCTGCGGAGACCGTTTCCCACCGTGCGCCCCGCTCCGCCCAGCCGGGCTGGTAGTCCGGGGGATTTTGCCAGCTACACTGGGGTGTCCCGGAGGGACGCCGGAAATTAGCCGGTGGCAAGCGGAGCGCAGCCACCGGACAGCCACGACGATACCAACCAGCCCCGGAGGGGCGGCGGAACTACAATACCACAGGTTCCGTGTCTGCCGTATCCATGCAGTCACCAAAATGGCGATCCATCAGTTCATTTTGATAAAGTCAAGCTCCGGAAAATTACGCGAAGACCGCAGGCCAAAACCGTGAAACTTTATCGTAAACCAAGGGGATTTTTGCGCCCCCACCTTCCTTCGCCCCGTCCACAAGAGAACTTCGCAAATTTCCGTTCTGGTTTGCGCCTCAGGCCTTCACTTTAGACTTTAGAAATTTGATGGCCCGAATCGTTCTCTGGGGCTCGCCCTCATACGTATTGTCCGGCATTGACTGATAAAATTTAAACACTTTATTGGCATAAGCCAATGCCTGCTTATACTGATCAACGTGCTGGTATAAAAGTGAAAGCTGGTAATTATCGTTCGGCGACCTGCGCGAAGGCAGCACGGCGCCGAATTCAGTTTGCCATCCGGGGCCACGCTTAACCGGCCGAGTCATCACCACAGCCACCGGCTTCTCCAGATGATTGATCAGATTGAGCGGATTGGTCCAATAATTCATCCACCCATCCAGACAACCTCGAAGCACGCCGAGCGCCGCATCTGCCTGCCCGGGCGCAATCCAAAAGGGCGAGGTTAAACCAACCGGACGTATACAAATCCCATCTGGAGTCAAATCGCCAAACTCGTGCAACTTGTGTGCATCTTCCGCGCAAAACGGGTCGTCAATTTCGACCGGCAGCAGGACGCGCACACGTATCCCGCCCACACGCGGAGGGACTTCCCTAATCCACACGGAAATTGGTTTTGAAATCCGAACAAATTGTCTGCGACCCATTTTTTCAAAACCCCAATCCTGCAGCAGTTCTTTCCAGTCATTTATCATTTGCAACGATAATTTACCACTGGTTTGGTGGCGTCAATTCACCCGGGTTGAATGCGATTCAAGCTCAAGACCGGTTCGATGTTGGCCCCGGAACGTCGGTTTGGCAATCATTCTTCCGAGCCCATGCGGCCCTGCGGGGCCGCCAGTTCGCTCAATCCAGCTACCGCGAATGCCCGCGCAGCGCGCAACTTGGCGGCATCGCCCGGCAGCCCGGTTGAAATTCTGTTGAAACAATTCTGAACGCGATAATCACATCGGGCCGGAGCCGCCTATCGGGCCTTTTCGACCACCAGCATTTCAACTGGTTCGCGGCCTGGCACCAGTTCCAAGCCAAGCTCCCTGCGCAAATTCTCCCGCAAAGCTTTCTGTCCGGTTTCATCGACATAGCCCATTGGCGGTGGCCAATCCAAAACGAAATCGTAGCGCTCCATCAAGCCCGTTTGGTCCAGAACTGGTAATCGATATGCCCACACTTCCAGATCTCCGCGCAATAAGGAAATCGGCTGGTTTGAAAACACAAGCTGTCGTGGCCCGAAGCCCATGACCCCGTCCGTGGCCGAGCTCGGTTTCATTTTGGAGGAATTGCTGGCATTCGTTTTTAACAAAAGAACGTCTGTCTCTCTGATTTCACGATGGGCAGCCAGGCCAAATTCCCTTTTAATCGCAGCCTGAAGTTTGTCGCCCGGCTGGTTGGTGAGGGTCACCGCATAATCAAACCTTCCCCCCGGCACGGGCGCGGCATAAATTATCCGCGAGCCGGAAATGCCATACGCGGCGCAAATTATATTTTCGAAGGTCGTGTTTCTGCCCCCGATCCTTCCCGTCATGCTTCCGATTCCACCTTGATCTCCGCCAGCAAAATGGGTGGGGCGGATAATGACAATTCCAGGCGCAGCGTTGTCCAGATTATTGCCTTTTTCTGGGTTGTGATTTTTAACGTCCCAGATCGAATCATCGATGGCCGTTCTCATCCTTAATCGCGTAAGGACTGCCGTGGTTGTCCAGGCCGCAAGCACGATCACCGCTCCAACCAACATTGCGATTTTAATTTTTGACTGGGACATAAGTTTGCACAGTTCTTTTTCGGGTATCAAAGCCGGGGTATGGCAACGGAACCTTTGAATTATCGCTGGAATTCAGGTCACCCCCCGGTTTCAACCTTGTATCCGCCGAATTCGTAAACCGTGCTGCGCTTGGGATGATCCGGCGCATACAAAACCGTGACCGCCTGGCCTTCGTTGGCCAGCTCCCAATCTGTTCTTTTCAAGACTTTGGTCGGGAGGCCGGGGCAATGCTGCCGGTGTCATAATTCATTATCTGTTCTGATGCCCCAGAATCCAGCATTCAGAAGTCAGGAGCCAGCAGAAAATCGAAACCCATGACAACTTGGCCCCGCTATCCCCAAACGCCAAGCCCCACGCGCATCCTCGGAAGCCGGGTTCGTTGGTTATTCGATTGTGACGCGTTCATGGGCCAGGTCATGGGAATTGCTCATGAAGGTTCAAGGAATCACACCGCCGACTTGACGATGGCGAGAATGGCGGCCTTGAGCGGTTCCGGAAGTTTTGCCCAAGCGGTGACTACTTGGGACAAATCGGGGCCTCACGGGACTGGAATTTGTGAGTCCCTTTGCGAGTCACCAATTCCCTTGTAAAATATGGCGGAGAGGGGGGGATTCGAACCCCACTATTTTGCCCGTAAATAAAGGGGAATATCATACAGACTCCCGAATAGACTCCCGAAATCCAATCCCGTCCTGTCCCGAACTGACTCAAATAGTCACGGTTTGGGCAAAGCTCTCCCCACCAATCAAGGCCGCCATTCTCGCGCTGGTCAAAACGGCAGGCTGATTCTTTGCCGGTCAGCATGGCCTTGCATCCATCATTTACCCCGGACCCGCTGCCATGGTGTTTACCCCGCCTGCGGGCCGGGGATTTGGATTGGCGGCAGTCGAAGGGTCATCGCTTTGGAAAAACGCGCTGGCGAGGCTGGCAACCACTACGGCTGCGGTTTTGGCGTGAGACTGGCGAACTGAAAACGGAGGCCGAATCATGAACTTTAACCCCGCTGATTTGCTGAATCCCACCTTCAGGGCCGTGGACATCTTGCTTGAAGACGACGGTGTTTGCTTTTACCAGGGGTTCGTCTGGCTGGCCTTGGCGCTCATCAGTTGGACATTCGGCGGCGGCTTGCGGAAACGGTTGTAAGGAAATTCTGCCATGGTTAGCCCGGATATTTCATAGTTGGTTTGGATTTTGCGTTACGAAAGCCAATTGCAACCAATAATGACGGGGGATTATTTGGTTTTACCGGTGCGCCGTCGGGCTGACAGTGTGTCAG
>Ga0302275_10000899_pt1 | contig 32823 bp, 24 predicted proteins | sample III_Bog_N2_2_FD_200229 | JGI IMG/M metagenome (GOLD analysis project Ga0302275, IMG submission 200229) | Peat permafrost microbial communities from Stordalen Mire near Abisko, Sweden - III_Bog_N2_2 | ecosystem: Environmental > Terrestrial > Soil > Wetlands > Peat | place: Sweden: Abisko... | reverse complement strand
CCTCCGAAACCTCCGCTTACCCTTGGGCGGTAGGGCGCGTCACTCCGTGCGCGCCGCTATTGACATCCCAGCGGACAAGCTTTCCCCAACCGCCGCCATCCCAATGCTTCACTGGATCACTGAAAACTGAAAACTTCCCACAAATACCCGGAAATAACACATTTTACCATTTTACGCTTTGAAAACCGCCATGAACTTTCCCCCCGTTAACGCCCCATTTGTCATTGGCGCTTCGTCATTCTTTCGTCATTTAGCATTCGTCATTCGTCATTCCCGATCCCTGAAATAACACCCCCAACCAAAAAACACCTATGCCCACCAACGCCACCACCACCGCCGATTCATCCTTCATCCCTCATCCTTCATCCTTGAATGCCGATCCAGCATCCCAGCAACCAGCAACCAGCATCGTGCCGCCAGCCACCCCCGACCGCAAATTGAGCCACCCCACCTCCCCCGTCACCCAACTCAAACTCCTCTGGCGCAACGAATTCACCGAGGAAGAACGCGACAACTGGCGCGAAGTCTTCGCCTCCCCCGTCTCCAACCGCGATCTCCGCCGCGAAATCCTGGCGGCCTATCAAATTGACCTCCGCTACGACACCCAGCTCATCCGCTTCCGCCGCTGGGCCGACGCCTATGAAGAACGCACCGAACAAATCCAGGCCGAAGCCGAAGCCGAAGCCCAAGCCACCGCCGCCCTCCAATCCCAGGGCCTCACCCACGACCAGATCCGCAGCGCCCTGTTAAATCGCCTCCAAACCCGCGCCCTCGTCACCGGCGACTTCAAACTCGCCGCCCGGGCCATCAACCTCGATCTACGCCTCGAGCGCAACCTCATCACCCAGCGCCGCTTGGATCTGCAAGAACGCCGCGTCATCGCCCTCGAACGCAAGACGAATCGGAAACCCCTCACCCCCGAAGGCCTCGCCAAAATCGAAAAAGACCTCCACCTCTTTGAAGACTAATGACAGTCATCCTTCATCCTTCATCCTTGGCTGCCGTGCGTCCCGCCTGCGAGTGCCGGCACCGTCTCGGTGCCAGGTTCCATCGCGCCGCCATCCACCCAAAACGGCCAAAAATCCCCGAAATATCACTTTTTACGCAATGAGACACCACGAATCGTTCTCCTCTTCCGATTTCCGGATTCTTTCGGCCGGCGGATTTGAATCCACCAATTTACACCGCGCCATTTGCTGGTATATTGTCCGCCTTGTGAATTCGCCCAACCGCCAGCGCGTTGTCTGCGGCATGAGCGGAGGAGTGGACTCCTCCGCCACGGCCGCCCTGTTGCTTGAACAAGGCTATGAGGTCATCGGCATCACCTTGAAATTGTGGCCGCAGGATTGCGTCAACCGGGCGGAGGACAAATGCTGCGGTCCGCAGGCCGTGACGGATGCCCGCGCGGTCTGCCACCAGCTGGACATCCCTTATTACCTCGTGGATGAGTCGGCGGATTTTCAAAAACACGTCATTCAATATTTCGCCGAGGAATACAAGGCGGGCCGCACGCCCAACCCCTGCGTGATGTGCAATCAAAACCTGAAATTCGGCCGGCTCATTGACCGCGCCAACCAACTGGGCGCGCAGTTCATCGCCACCGGCCATTTCGCGCGCGTGGAAAAAAACGCGGATGGCTCCCGCCATTTGCTCAAGCGCGGATGCGATCCGCGCAAGGACCAGAGTTATTTCCTGTTCTCGTTGCGCCAGGATCAACTCGCCCGCGTGCTGTTTCCGCTCGGGGCCAAGACCAAGAGCGACACCCGCGAAGTGGCCCGCCAGTGCCAGCTCAAGACCGCCGACAAGGAGGAGAGCATGGAAATCTGTTTCGTGCCGGATAACAATTACGGCGGTTTTTTGCAGGCCGCCCATCTCGTGGAAAAGCATCGCGGTGAAATCACGGATCTGCACGGACGCGTGCTGGGCCACCATGACGGGATCGAATTCTACACCATCGGCCAGCGGCGCGGCCTGGGCATCACCACGCCCAAGCCCGTCTATGTGGTGGAACTGGACCCCGTCGCCAACCGCGTGGTGGTGGGCGACGAATCGGCCCTCGAAAGCGATGAGTTCACCGCCGAACGCTGTAACTGGCATCCGTTCGCGGAACTGGACGAGGCCATCGAGGTGACGGCGAAAATCCGCTACAATCATCCCGGCGCGACCGCCACCCTCACCCCGGCGGGCAAGGGCGTGGTGAAGGTGAAAATGCACACCCCGCAGCGCGCGATCACCCCCGGCCAGGCGGCGGTGTTTTACCAGGATGATTTGGTGGTCGGCGGGGGATGGATCAGGCGATAGGGCTTAATCCGAAGTCCGAAGCTGAGACGAGGAATCGCAATCAATAGCCTGATCGGCAACGGGTTGGGAAGACGACGCTGGGGATGTTTTGCACGTTCCGGTTGCAGGCGCGGCGCGCACGGAGTGACGCGCCCTACCGCATTGGGCTCGCGACAAGGCCTTTTGATTTCATTGCCCGCTTCGGATTTCGGGCTCAATGAACCTGCCGGGGACGCAGCCGCAGGTTTTGTTCGATCAACTGGCAGCGCTGTTCCACGCACAGGCTGGAGCGCCGGCCGTCCGGGGGCGTGTGCAAACAGTAATCCAGCAGTTTTTCCACGGTGGAGGTGGCGACATGGGTCCGGGTATCCGAGGAGCCGTAGTAGATGAGGACCTCGCCGCTGGCGCGGGCGACCCAACCATTGGCAAACAGCACATTGGAGACGTCGCCGACGCGTTCGCCGGCTTCGGGGGCCATGAAATAGCCGCCGGGCGCGGCAATGACTTTGGCCGGAGCCTGCAGGTCGCAGAGGAACAGGTAGAGCACATAGCGCATGCCCACGGCGGTGTTGCGGACGCCATGCGCGAGGTGCAGCCAGCCCCGGGCGGTTTTGATGGGGGCCGGGCCCAGGCCGTTCTTGCCTTCTTTGATGGTGTGGTAATAGCGGGGATCCACGATGGTTTCCTGCGTGATGACGGCATGGGTGATGTCGTCGCACAGGCCCCAGCCGATGCCATCGCCGCTGCCGGTGGCGGCGAAATCATTCATCGGGCGGGTGTAAAAGGCATATTTGCCGCCGACGAATTCGGGGTGCAGCACGCAGTTGCGCTGATGCTGGGCGGGGGTTTGCAAATCCGCCAGGCGCTCCCATTGGTCCAGATCCTTGGTGCGGGCAATGCCGCAACGGGCGATGGCGGCGGACAGGTCGGCGGGCTTGGAGTCGTCATGCCGCTCGGCGCAGAACAGGCCGTAAATCCAGCCGTCTTCGTGCCGGACCAGGCGCATGTCATAGAGGTTGGTCTCCGCCGGGTCATGTTCCGGCAGGCGCACGGGAAAGGTGCGGAACTGGAAGTTGTCCACGCCGTTTTTGCTTTCGGCCACGGCGAAGAACGACTTGCGGTCCCACCCTTCGACGCGGCCCATGAGGACGATTTTTTTGTTGAACTCCATGGCGCCAACGTTGAAGACGCAGTTGATGCCGAGTCGCGTCATCAGGTGGGGGTTGGTGGCGTGGTTGAAATCGTAGCGCCATTCCAGCGGGGTGTGGTCGGCGGTCAGGACGGGATGTTCGTACCGGTCAAAGATGCCGTTGCCGTGCTTTTGCGGGCGGTTCTTGCGCCGGATCAAGGCGGCGTGCTGCTTTTGGAGCGCTTTTAATTGGGTGGTGAATGTGGTCTTGGTCATAACAGGTGAATCAGAATTGCTGGAAACGGAACGCCGGGATGGGGCGTTCCTCGGTGCCGTCGGGCAGTTGCCAGCGCACCCGCAACTGGGTGGAGCCGGCATCCTGCCACTGGCGGAGTTCGAAATAGTAACGGTGCCCGGCCAGGAGGGGCACGGCGGGCGAGTCGGTTTCGTTGCTATGCGGCCATTTGCGATAGGGCGTGTCGAGGGTCACAGCGGCAATTTTTTGGGCGGCGGCCGCGTTGGTGCCCAGCCACAGTTCGGAGCGGCCCGGGTTGGCCACCGAAAAATGGTAGTCCCCCGACGCGGGCGCGATCAGCCAGCCGCGCAGGCGCGCGGAATAATTGGTGGCCAGGAGCACGGGCGTTTCCAGGGCCGTGGCCAGCACTTCCGTGGCCTCGGGCGGGGTGGAGAAATCCGTGGCGTGGCTCCAGCGCTCGCCGGTTAGTCCGTTGCCGGGGCCGACCGCAAACGTCGCGCTGGTGGCCGGTTGCAAACCCGTGGCGGAGGCGGCCAGGCGGCAGTGTTTCGCTGCCGGACTGAGGGTGATGTCCGTGAAGGTGGCCACGCCGTTGACGGTCGTGACGGTGGTGGTGCCGGACAATTGTCCGCCGTGGTTTCCCGCTAACGCCAAGGTGACCGGATACGCCCCCTCGCGGATGGTTTTTCCATGGCTATCCCGCACCGCCACCGAGACGGGCAGGTACCAATGGCCACCCACGGCCACATCGCCGGGATGGCCCAGGAACGCGAGGCGGGCGGGTTTGCCCGGTGGCGGGGCGGGGTGGGATTTCAGGTCGGGCAGGTCGGCCAGCGTCAGGACCCGGGGATGGTTGTAATAGGCGCGGACTTGCGCGGGCGTGGTTTGGTCAAACAGAATGCCGCCGGACCAGGTGGAGAAAAACAGCCAGAGGGCGCGGTCGCGCTGCATCAATGCCGGGTCGGGGATGGGGCCGTTTTCGCCCAGGGCGATGAGTTTCTGTCCGCGAGTCATCCGGGTGAGTTCGTTGAAGATCTCCTTGGCGGGCAGATGGTTGCCATCCATGGGATAATTATCCGCAGCCACAATGTCCACCCAGGCATCGCCCGGATACCACGCGGCGAGGTCGGTTTCCGCGCCGGGGGAGAAGACCCAGATGAGGTTGTTGAGGTGGTGTTTGCGGGTGAAATTTTCAAACATCATGCGCCAGAGCTGTTTGAAGGGTTCCGGTCCGCCGGCCCCCCACCAGAACCAGCGTCCGTTGGCTTCGTGCAGGGGCCGCCACAGGACGGGTATGTGCGCGTCGCGGAGCCACTCCAGCCCGGCGGCGACGCGGTCCAAATCCGCCTGCACGGCCGCGTATTCGGGGGTGCCGGGGCGCACGGCGCGGGCGATGTCAAAGGTGGTTTCCTTGGTGTAAAAGGCCGGGGCTTGCAGGGGCGCGCGCCAGTGCCAGCAGGCGGCCACGAGGCCGTGGCGGTTTTGCACCCAGTCCCGGGCGCGGCGCAGCACGCGGTTTTCCGGGTCAGGCCGGGGGGACAGGTCCATTTCCAACAAGGCGGGGAGTTTGCCGGTGGTGTTGGTGAGGTAATTCAATTCCAGGCTCAGGCCATTGGTCATCTGCCAGCCATCGTGCTGGCCGGCGATGACTTTTTTCCCATAGATATCACCGAAAAAGTTCAGCAGGGCCTGGGCCTCGGGCGAGGCATCCGGGGTGACCGGCGTGTCGGCCGCGACGGACAGCCGGGTTGACAGCAGGATTGCCGCCAAGGCGGCCAACCCCAGCCTATGCAGGCGGGGCCGGATTCGCAGGCGTGGTTGCGTCATAGCTGAAATGGACGATGGCATGTTAGCGCAAATGGACAAAACCCCATGTCCTCAAAACTGGCTACAGGTGGCAACCGGTTAGTGCCGGCGCGCTAGCGATTCGTGATCGTCAGCGTCGGCAAGGTTTCCAGATCCTGGCCGATTCGCTGCATGTCCAGGGTGGCATCCGGCATGGCGGCGGCATGGGTGAAGGCGCGGACCGCATCGTCGTAATGATGCAGGCGCTGGCAGGCCACGCCGAGATTGTACCAGACCCGCGCCGGCGCGTGGCGCATCTGCACCGCCGTCTCCAGCACTTTGACGGCGTGCGCATATTCGTGGTGTTCGAGGGCCGTCAAGCCGGCCCGCTCGACTTCCTCCACGGCGGTGCCGGACAAGTTGATGGCGGGCCAGAATACCGTGGAGCCGAGGACGACAAAAATCAGGATGGCGGCCAAACCCGCCATGCAGTTCAACCGCACCACCGGACGGCCGCAAATGACAAATCCCAGCAGCACGCCCATGACGGCGCCAACGCCGTGCGCGATGTTCGCCACCGGCATCACCCCGGTCACGGTCAGCACGATGCACAGAACAAACCAGCCGATGAATGTTTGGGAAGTGCGCTGATCCACGGCGTCCGCAAAGCGCGCATCGTGTTTTTCCAGGATCCAAAACAGGCCCCACAACCCGTACCCCACGCCGGACAACCCCACGCCGCCGGACAGGAAGACGAATTCAGCCAGCATGGAGCCGAAGGCCAGCAGCAGGAAGATGGCCGCGCAACGCACGTGACCAAAGGCCCGTTCGGCGAGGGTGCCAAAGGTCCAAATCCAGTATAAGTTGAACGCCAGGTGGAAAAAGTTCACATGCAGCAGCGTGCTGGTGAGGGCGCGCCACAACTGCCATTTGTCCCACACGAGCCCGTTCATGAACAGGTCGTCCACGGGTTGGCCGCCCCACCACATCAACGTGACGGCAATGGCTGCCAGCGCCACGGATGCCGTGACGGGATAATAAGGTGCGCGGCTCAGGGATGGCGGTGCCAGCATTTACTGGACTATATAGCAGCCAGCCGGAGGGCAGCAAGGTGGGAACGCGCAGCAAAGTTCCAGGGTTCGCTGTGGTTTGCCAGAAAGTATTGCCGATCTCCGGGCAAAGGTCAGCGAAGCTTGACTTCGCGGAGCGGAACTGATGGCATTGGTTCATGGCGCGGAAGCCGTCGTTTTCCCCAGAGCCAAGGCGATTAACCATGCCCATGTTTTTGAATACTGCCCGCCATCTGCCGGTGCGTGAGCCTGAAACCAGTTCGCTGCAGGTCAGCGCGCGTGGGCGCTCCCCGGGACCAACCCCGGCAGCGAATGGCGGTAGCCCGATTCCACTGGAAATAGCGAAGAACCCAATCTGAAACCGGGGTCGGGAGCCATAATCCGAGCTCCGAAGTGGGTACGGGAAACTCGAGCAACGTCTTGATCGGCAGCGGGTCGGGAAGGCGACGCCGGGGAAATTTTGCACGCGCTGGTGGCCGGCGCGGCGTACACGGAGTGACGCGCCCCACCAACGATGGGCTCGCGACAGGCCGGTTTGATTTCATTGCCCACTTCGGAGTCCGGGTTTAACAAAAAACCAAGGGGTTTTGCGGTTTTTGACGGGCAGCGGAACCATGCCACCCTGCTGGGGCTTGATGTCGATTGGGAGACGATGGGCTATAATCAGGTCGTGACGCTGGCCAATTCGCCGCGGGCCAGGCGGGTCTTCAGGGTCTGGCCGGAGGCGACCTGGGCGGCGTCGCGCAGGACCTGACCGGTGGTGGCGTCGGTGGTGATGGAATAGCCGCGCGCCAACACTTGTTCGGGGCCGAGGGCGTGCAGGCGTTTTTCGAGCTGGCGCAGGGCTTCGCGCCGGGTGGCGAGCCGGGTGGAGGGTTTGGCGCGGAGAAAGCGGCCGGCGAGGTGCTGCAAGGCCTGGCCCCGGCTCCGGGCAGATTGTTTGAGGCGGCGTAACAGGCTGGACTGCAAGTCATCCAGGCGCTGGAGCGAGTCATCCAGGCGGCGGCGGGGATGCAGGCGGGCCAGCCGGGCGGCCTGGGCCGCGAAGTCCGACTCGCTGCGCTCCAGTTTGCGCCGGGCGAGCCGGCGCAGGCGGGACGAGGCGTCCCAGACAAATTCACGGCTGGCGAAAACACCCTCGGTAATGAGTTCAGCGGCCACGCTGGGGGTGGCGGCCCGCAGGTCAGCCACGAAGTCGGCGATGCTGAAATCGATTTCGTGGCCGACGGCGGAGACGACGGGCAACGCCGAATGGAAGATGGCCCGGGCCACGATTTCCTCGTTGAAAGCCCATAAATCCTCCAGCGAGCCGCCGCCACGGGTGACGAGGATCAGGTCGAGGGCGGGCGTGGGGGACCGGTTGAATTCGTTGAGCAACTGGATGGCGGCGGCGATTTCGGCGGCGGCGCCATCGCCTTGCACGCGGCAGGGGACCAGCATGATTTCCAGCGCGGGGTTGCGCCGCTGAATGACGTGCAGGACGTCGCGAATGGCCGCGCCGGTGGGGGACGTCACCAGGCCAATGCGCTGGGGAAAGCGGGGCAGCGGGCGCTTGCGTTCGGCGGCGAACAGCCCTTCGGCCGCCAGCTTCAGCTTGAGCCGCTCGAAGGCGGCTTGGAGGGCGCCGATGCCTTGCAGTTCCACCGTGCGCACGATGAGTTGATACTGGCCGCGCGCCTCGTAAACGGTCACTTCGCCCTGGAGCAGGACCTTTTGGCCGTCGGCGAGCAACTGGCGCTGCGCCACGGGGGTGCCGCGAAAGAGCACGCAACTGAGCTGGGCGGCGGCGTCCTTGAGCGAAAAATAGATGTGGCCGGAGCTTTGGGCCCGGAGGTTGGTGATTTCGCCGCTGACCCAGACGGACCCCAGCTTGCTTTCGAGGAGGCGTTTGATGTCGGCGGTCAGCTCCCCGACGGACAAGACCTTGCGAATTTCAGCCGGCGGCGGGGCGGGCGGGGCGGGCGCGGCCGGAACTTTGGCCGGCGCGGCGGGGGCAAAAAGCTCGCCGAACTCCCATTGCGATTTGACGGGTTTACGCATGCGGCGGCAGGATACCCGAATACCGGAGTTGGGAGGAGGAAATTTGACCAAGTGCAGCCAAGGGCAGCCGCAGGGCCGTTCCAGCCAAGGGCGAACATGCGGACCATCCTGGGGTGGCACGGGCCAGTGGCCTGTCCTGCCGGGCTACCAGCCTGGCTGAGCGGAGAGGACTGGGGGGAGACGGGGTCCGCTGGTAAAAAGAGCGCCTCACCCGTTCCGTCCGGCGGGTCGCCGGACGGTACGGGCCAGTGGCCCGTGCCACCCTTGTTGCCAACGCTCCCAGGTCATATCGAACAAAATGCAAGGACAGTGTCAAGATGCACCCGGCAGGCAGCCAGGTTTGAGCGTTTCACCCGGCAAAGTCTTGCGCGAATGCAATCAGTTCGGTTTCGTTCAAATCCGAGACCGCCCAAAACGTCATTCCGACCGGCGGAGATTGCCGCCTTGGTGGCGTATGTCCAGTCTTTGAAATGACGGGCCGTTGATCGCTTGCAACGAAAATGGAAATGATTATTCGAAGTCTTTTGGCCTGAAACCTTCAACCTGAAACCTTCGTAAAACCCCCGTAATAACACATTATATCACTGCGCGGTTGCCCTTGAAATCCATCGGATAAACTACCGGCTTCGCCCGGCGGCCGTTTCATTGTAAATTCGCGGCATGCAATCCTGTCTGTTCACCACGTTGAGCGGGTGTCTGCTGGCTTCCGGGCTGGCGGCCGCGCCCGTTGCGCCGATGGATCGTCATGCCCTGGTCACGCGGCATGATGTGGTCCTGACCCATTTTGACGCCACGAATCCGTTGTCGGTCGGCAATGGCGGATTTTGTTTCACAGTGGATGCCACCGGGCTGCAAACCTTCCCCGAGGCGTTCGCGACCACGACGCCGTTGGGCACCTTGTCCGACTGGGGCTGGCACACCTTTCCCAATCCCGACGGCTGGGACATTGACCGGTTTGCCTTCAAGGAGTACACCGGCTGGGACGGACGGAAAATCCCCTATGCCGATGTGCCGCACAACCAGCTCACCCCGGAAACCAGATGGCTGCGCGGCAATCCGCACCGGCTGCATCTGGGGCAGCTTGGCTTGGTCCTCAAACACGCCGACGGTTCGCCGGCCACCACCAACGACTTGACCGGCATCCGGCAAACGCTGGATTTGTGGGATGGCCGGATTAACAGCCATTTCCAATGCGAGGGCGAGCCGGTGGATGTGACCACGGTGGCCGATCCCGGTCGCGATGCCGTGGCGGTGCGGGTGGTGTCGCCCTTGATCAAGGAGGGGCGGCTGGGCATCCGGATCCAGTTCCCCTATGGCACGGGGGAACCGGTGATGACGGATTGGACCCAGCCCGAGGCGCATGAGACGGTTTTGCGGCTCACCGGGACCAACACCGGACAATTTTTCCGCAAGCTGGATCAGGACACGTACGCCGTCAGCGCGCGCTGGACCGGCCCGGCGTCGCTGAGGGAAACGGCGCGGCACCATTTCGTTCTCACCCCATTGGGCGATGACACGTTGCTGGAGCTGGTTTGCGCATTTTCCGCGCGGCAAAATACAAACGCAAACAGTGCGACCACTGCGGTGCCGGGATTTGATGCGGTGCAATCCGCCGCCCAGACGCATTGGAACCAGTTCTGGCAGACGGGCGGTGCGATTGATTTATCCGGCAGCCAGGACCCGCGCTGGTTTGAATTGGAGCGGCGCATTGTGTTGTCGCAATATCTCACGGCCATTCAAGACGCGGCGGAGCATCCGCCCGCCGAGACGGGCCTGACGTGCAACTCCTGGGAGGGCAAGTTTCACCTGGAGATGCACTGGTGGCACGAGGCGCATTTCGCGTTGTGGAACCGCCTGCCGCTGCTCGAAAAATCATTGGGATATTATCAGGCCATTTTGCCGCGCGCCGAGGGCACCGCGCACAAGCAGGGATATGCCGGCGCGCGCTGGCCGAAGATGACCAGCCCCAGCGGCGCGGAATCGCCTTCGCCGGTCGGGCCATTTCTGATCTGGCAGGAGCCGCATCCCATTTTCTACGCGGAACTGTGCTGGCGGGAACACCGGGACCGCGCGACCCTGGAAAAGTATCGCGAGGTGGTGATGCAAACTGCCGAGTTCATGGCGGATTATCCGGGTTGGGACACGAACACGCAGCGGTACGTCCTGGGTCCGGTGTTGCAATGCGCGCAGGAGATTTTCCCCAAAGATCACACCTTCAACCCCACGTTCGAGCTGACGTACTGGCGCTGGGGGCTGGAAACCGCGCAGCAATGGCGGGTGCGCCTGGGCCTGCCGCGCGCGGCGAAGTGGGATGCCGTCCTGCACGGCCTGGCCCAGGCGCCGGTGTCCGGCGGGAAATATTTGTTTACCGAAACCACGCCGGATTGCTACACGAATCCCAAATGGAACGCCGACCACCCGGCGGTGCTGGGGGCGCTGAGCTTTGTGCCGGGACCGCAAATTGACCCGGCCACGATGCGGAACACGCTGGACTGGGTCTGGCAGAATTGGAACTGGCCCGCCACCTGGGGCTGGGATTATCCGCTGGTGGCCATGACCGCCGCGCGGTTGGGCGAACCGGACCGCGCCATTGACGCCCTGCTGCTGGACACGCCCAAAAATCATTATGGCGTGAACGGCCAGGTGTATCAGCGGCCCAACCTGTCCATCTATCTGCCGGCCAACGGCGGGCTGCTGTACGCCACGGCATTGATGGCGGCCGGCTGGGATGGCGCGCCTGCGCGGAACGCGCCGGGGTTTCCGGCGAAAGGCTGGCAGGTAAAATGGGAGGGACTGCGCGTCGCGCCCTAGTTAGCCAAGCCGGAGCAATTCAGTAAAATAGATTAAAAACCACGGATGGACACAGATGAACACGGATAAAACGTGATGTCTCAACCGTTCAGGAAGCGCACCGTTTGGTGGCTTGCGGAAAACCGGGCCGGAGCGCCCTTCTGACAATTCTTCATCCGTGTTCATCTGTGTCCATCCGTGGTTAAATAATTCTTTAACGGCATGGTTCCGGCTAAGCCCGGGTGGAACCGGATTCCAGCCGGTAACATCCGGCAGGTTGCCGGATTTCGCCCGGGCCGGCAGCGGGTGGCATCCCGGCGTGGGGTGCAAAATAGCCGTGAACGGTGGCATTGGTGGCAGGTCCAATGAGGGTGAAACTTGGACGTCGTGGAAAATTTGTTTGCGCCTGGGCGCTGGCGGGATTGATTTTGGCGGCCGGCCTGCTCTGGGGCATTGGCGGCGTGCTGGTGGCGCCGGCCAATCATCCGCTGGGCCCGGCCCCGGCAAGCTTGCATGTGGAAAACGTGGAATTTCCCAGTGCCAGCGGCTCCACGATTTCCGGCTGGTTCGTGCCCGGCCAGCCCGGCCGGGGCGCGGTGGTGCTCCTGCATGGCGTGCATGCGGACCGGAGCGTGCTGACGCCCCGGGCGGAATGGCTTGCCCGCGCCGGTTACGCCGTGCTGCTGTTCGACTTTCAGGCGCACGGCCTCAGCCCGGGCAGGCACATCACTTTCGGTTATCTGGAAAGCCGCGATGTCACGGCCGCCGTCCGCTTTGTGCAAACCCGGCTGCCCGGCGAAAAAATCGGGGTGATCGGCATCTCCCTGGGGGCGGCGGCGGCCCAACTGGCCAGTCCGCCGCTGCCCGTGGACGCCCTGGTGCTGGAGTCCTCCTATCCCACCATTTATCAGGCCACGGAGGATCGTCTGGCCGAACGTTTTGGCTGGCTGGGCCGGCTCGCCACGCCGCTGCTGACCTGCCAGTTGCAGCCGCGCCTGGGCATCCGCCTGGAGGAATTGAAGCCGCTGGAATGCGCCCGGAAAATCACCGTGCCCAAGTTCTATATTGCCGGCACGGCGGACCGGAACACGACCCTTCAGGAATCGCGGGATTTGTTCGCCGCCGCCGCCGGGCCCAAGCAGTGCTGGTGGATTGAGGGGGCGGGGCATGTGGACCTGCACGCCTTTGCCCGGCGCGAATACGAGCAGCGGGTGCTGGCGTTTCTGGCGGAGCACCTCAATAAATGAACGGCAGCAGCCGTTTGGTGCGCCGGCAATAGGCGCGGTAGGGCTCGCCCAGGCCTTCGAGCAGGGCCTGTTCCTCCACATGAATGCGCCAGCGGTTGACCGCGAGGGCCGGGAGGAAAATGATGAGCAGGCTGGCCCAGTTGTCAAAGGTCAGGCACAAGCCGAACAGCGTCAACAGGCCCCCCGCGTAGCTGGGATGGCGGACGTGGCGATACGGGCCGGTATCAATGACGCGTTGGTCGGCGGCAATGGCGACGTTGGTGGTGAAAAAACGCCCGAGATAAAGGATGGCATACCAGCGCACGGCCAGGCCGAGGAGATAGAGGCCAAGGCCGGCCAGTTGGACGGTTTCCGGCCAGGGAATCCGGCAGGAGCGCAGGTGGTAGGTGGCGAAAATACCCAGGGGAATGACGAGGGCATAAACCCCCCAGATGAGCCACAAGGAGCCGCGGTCCTTGGAGACAGCGCGCTGGCCGGAGCGCTTGCCGAGGGACAGGAGCAATTCTGATCCGGCCAGAATCGTTCCCAGCACGGCGGGTGAGGGCAGTTTCATAAATTGGGCGGCGGACGCATGGTTGTGAGATACGCCGATGGCGCGCGCTTGGCAAGCCAAAGCCAAAAGCCAAACGGAGATGGTGCTTTGTCCTTGACCAGGGGAAAAACTCCCTGTTAAGTTGGGTTATTATTAGAATAATGCGGTAAACCCTCTCATTCGACTTATGAACCAAACCCTTCGCAAGGCCGGCGCGTTCCTGTGCCTGCTCCTCCTCGTTGCGTCATCAACCAGCTTCGCCCAAGGCACGGCCTTCAGCTATCAAGGCCGGTTGAACAGCGGCGGCAATGCGGCCAGCGGCAGTTATGATCTGCAATTCACGCTCTACGCCACGAACGCCACCGGGACGGCGGCGGCCGGTCCGGTGACCAACGCCGCCGTGGGGGTGACGAACGGGTTGTTCGCCACCCTGGTGGATTTCGGGCCGGGCGTTTTCACCGGTGCCAGCAACTGGCTGGAAATTGCCGTGAGCACCAACCGCGCGAACAGTTTCACGCCGTTGTCGCCGCGGCAGCAGCTCACGCCGGTGCCGTATGCGCTCACGGCCGCCAGCGTCAGCGGCGTGGTGGCGGCCGACCAGTTGAGCGGTTCCATCCCGGCGGCGCAAATCAGCGGCGCGCTGACGGTGGCGCAACTGCCGGGCGGAGTGGTGACCAATGGGGAAGGCAGCGTGAATTTGGCGGGCACGTTCGCGGGCAACGCCTCGGCGTTGACAAATATCCAACTGACGGCGATTGGCCTCGGCGGCACGTTCAGCCAGCCGGGATTTTCGCCTTTCGTGGCTTACCCCGTCGGCCGGTACCCGGTGGGCGTGGCGGCGGCGGACTTCAACGGCGATGGCAAGGTGGATTTGGTCAGCCAGAATGCGGACGCCTATAACTTGACGGTGTTGACCAACAACGGTTATGGCGTGTTTGGCTCCAATGCCACCCTGAGCGTGGGCACCTACTCCACCTGTGTCATCGCGGCGGACGTGAATGGCGATGGCAAGCCCGACATCATCAGCCTCAGCATCAACGGCCCGTTGCTGGTGTTCACCAATGACGGCAGCGGCGGTTTCGGTGCCGGCACCACCTACGCGCCCGGTTCCGAGCCGACCTGGGTGGCGGCGGCGGACATCTACAACAATGGACGCCCGGCCTTGGTCACTGCGGTTTCCGCCAACAATGTGCTGCTGGTCATGACCAACAACGGTGATGGCGTGTTCGGCTCCAATGCCACGCTGAACGTGGGCGGCCTCCCGCTGTACGTCCTTGCGGCCGATGTCAACGGTGATGGCAAAGTGGATCTCGTCAGCGCGAATGGCAATGACGGCACGTTGACGATCTTGACCAACAATGGTTATGGGGTGTTCGGCTCCAATGCCACGGTCACGGTCGGCACTTACCCGGAGGCTCTGGCCATCGCCGATGTGAATGGCGATGGCAAGGTGGATTTGATTGCCGGGAACGGGGCTGGCACGTTGACGATCCTGACCAACAATGGCTCCGGGATTTTTGGCTCCAATGCCACCCTCAGGGTGGGCAGCTCACCGGTTGCGGTCGTGGCGACGAGTTTGAACGGCAATGGCCGCGTGGATTTAATCAGCGCCAACGCCGGGGATGGCACGCTGACGGTGCTCATGAACACCGGCGGGGGCATTTTTGTGTCCAACGCCGCGTTGAACCTGGCCGGTGCCAACGATTTGGTGGCGGCGGATGTCAACGGCGACGGTTTGCCGGATTTGATTGCCGCCTCGGCGGCGAAGAATGCCGTGGATGTGATCCTGAATCTGCGGACGATTTCCGCCGGTGGCGAATGGTCATTCACCAATGCGCTCAATAATTTTGCGGGCAGCGGCAGCGGGTTGACCGGCCTGAACGCATCGCAGTTGACCACCGGCACGGTGCCGCTGGCGCAATTGCCCGCCACCGTGGTCACCAACACGGAAGCGGGCGTGACGCTGAGCGGCACCTTCAGCGGGAATGGCGGCGGGTTGACCAATCTGAACTCGGCACAGTTGACCGGCATTCTCCCCACCAATGTGCTGCCCGGATTCAATGGCGCTGACAATGCCGTGGGCGGCGGCTCCGGCAACACCATCGTGAACGGTTACCAGGCCACCATTGCCGGCGGCCAGAACAACACCATCAATGCCACCAACGGCGCCGGCAACTTCAGCTACCAGCCCACCATCGGCGGTGGCTATGGCAACACTGTGAGCGCCTACTACGCCACCATCGCGGGCGGGGAAAACAACCTCGCCAATGGCTAATGGGCGGTCATCGGGGGCGGCCGGAACAATGATATCGCCAGCAGCGCGAGCGCGGCGGCCATCGGCGGCGGTGGCTTTAACACGAATACCGGCAACTATGCCACGATTCCCGGCGGCAATCAGAACCTCGCCAGCGGCCAGTACAGCCTGGCCGCCGGCCAGCAGGCGCAGGCGCTGCATGCCGGGGCATTCGTGTGGGCGGATTCGCAGAACGCCGCCTTTGCCTCCACCAGCAGCAACCAGTTTCTCATTCGCGCGGGCGGAAATGTGGGCATCAACACCACCAATCCCGCATCCGAATTGACCATCGTGCAGACCAACGCGGGCGGGCGCGGCGCGGAATTAAGCCTGGTCAATCCCGCCGCGTCCACCGTCGGCAACGAGGTGGCCATCAATTTTGGCACCGACGCCAGCACTTACAACGCCGACAATCCGAATGCCCAGATCAAAACCCGCTTGGTGAATGCGGCCAGCAACGCCTCCGACCCGATCTTCAGCACGTGGAATGGCTTCACGTTCGGCGAACGATTCCGCATCCAGAACGGTGGCAACATCGGCATTGGCAACACCAATCCCACGTCGCTGCTGGTGGTGGGCAGCGCCACCAGCCCGGCGTATTGCAACGGCACCACCTGGGTCAACGGCTCGGACCGCAATGCCAAGCAGGACTTCACCCGCGTCAATGCCGATGAGGTGCTGGCCCGGGTCACGGCCCTGCCGATCACGGAATGGCAATACAAGGCGGATGCGGACGGCATCAAGCACATCGGACCCATGGCGCAGGATTTTCATGCCGCGTTCGGCCTGAACGGCGCGGATGACAAACACATTTCCACCGTGGACGAAGGCGGGGTGGCGCTGGCCGCCATCCAGGGTTTGAACGAGAAACTGGAGGCGCAACGCGCGGAGAACGCGGAGTTAAAGGCCCAACTCGCCGAGTTGAAAGCGTTGGTCAACCAATTGACCCCGCTGCTCAAGAAATAGGCCGGTTGAATTCACGGGACCGCGACGCGGAGTTTTTGCGGTTCGGCGGAGAAGGTGGCCGGCAGCTGCCCCACCCATTCCCCATCCAGTTCAAAGGCGGTGGTGGGTTCGCCGGTCAACACCAGTTGCGCCGCACGGATTCGCTCCACGGCCCCGGGGGGCACCCGGCGGCGCAGCAAGAGGCCGGGAACCAGCCGCAGCATGGCGGCCAGGCTCATGCGCGGGAACACGCAGGCATGCAAGAAACCGTCCGCCAGCCGGGCCTCGGGGAAGAATTCAAAGGGGCCGCCGTACAGCTTGCCGTTGCCCAGCAACACGAGTTCGCCCTGCGCCTGCTGGCTGCCGGCACGCACGCCAATGGTCCGCTGTTTTTCCATGAGGGCCTGGAAGCCGGCGACGACGTAAGCCAGGGGGCCGGCGTTTTTTTTCAGCTTCCAACTGACGAGTTCCACCGCGCGGGCATCCAGTCCCGCGCCGGCGAGTTGGATGAAATAACGCCGGGCCGGCTGGCCATCGGCGGTGAAATCCACGCGGCCAAGATCAATGCGGGCTTCGCGTCCGCGCCGCAGCACGCCCCAGGCCGGGATCAGCTTGGTGGGCAGTTGCAATTCCCGGGCGAAGACGTTCACGGTGCCCAGCGGCAGCACGCCCAAGCGGGTGCGATGGAAGCCTTCGGGCACATCGCCGATGCCGTTGAGCACCTCGTTGACGGTGCCGTCGCCGCCGGCCGCGACGATGACGTCGAAGCCTTCGGTCACGGCGGTGGCGGCGAAGCGGCGGGCATCGCCCGGTGCGGTGGTGGCCTTGAAGACGGATTGCTGCGCCATCTCATCAAGATGCCGCCGGAACCGCCGCGCCTTGTTGCCTCGGGCCGCCGGGTTGAAAATGACACAGATGCGCATCCCCCATGATTTTGTTTCTGCGGCGATAGTCGAGGAGAAAGCTTCAGGAACCGGCGGCCCGTCGCGGCCCGTCCTGCCGGGCTACCAGCCCGGCTGAGTGGAGAGGGGCGCACGGTGGGAAACGGTCTCCGCAGGCAAATAGAGCGCCTCACCCGTTCCGTCCGGCGGGTCGCCGGACGGTACGGGCCAGTGGCCGGTGCCACCCTTCTTTGCAACCGCTCGCTAATGCCGCTTTGGAGCGCCCCTGGCCGGGGTTGAACCTAATCAAGGCTTGGCCACCGCCGCCGCAATCGTCTTTGCCAGCTCAATCGCCTGGTCCACGCCGGCCAGGTCACCATGGTTTGGCTGCGCTGGCCGCTTATTGGGATTATTCGATTCCGCCGCGCTGGCGCAATAGCTGGGCCGTGGCATCCTGCTGCCATAGCTCGGCGCACCCGAGTGGGGTTTTGCCTTGCCGGTTGCGGGCATTGACCGTGGCCCCTCTATCCAACAGCAGCGCGGCCCCAGCCACGCATCCTTGCTGGGCCGCTTCCTGCAGCGCGGTTGACCCATCGTTGGCCTGGGTGTCCGGTTTGGCCCCTTTATTCAAAAGCAGGGTCATGACGTTGGTCTGGCAGGCGGCGGCGGCCAGATAAAGCGGGGTGAATCCAGAGTTGTCCGGCAGTTCAAGATCCGCTGGATTTTGGGCCAGATCCGCGGTCACGGCCGCCACATCACCCGCTCTGGCCGCCGCATGAATTTCCCGATACAAATCATGCTGCGGCTGGCAGCCAAGGGAGCAGAAGGCCATTATGGTGACTGCCACCAATGTTCTGACGGCTTTATGCGATTCCGATTTCATGTCAAGCAGCGGTGCCGGGAGCGGTGGATGGCAATTGGCCAATGAGTTCGCCAAATTTGGGGTGGTTTGCATCCGCGCCTCCCTGTTGCAACTGGTTGAGGGCATTTTGAAATCCCTTTTGCAATTTTGTTTTTGGATCCGGCACCGTCGCTCCCGCAGGCCTGGGCGGCCGCGGTGCCAGGTAGGCGTCCAAGGCCGGCGCGGAAGGCGGCGGATTGATTGACTGGCTGAAATCCAGCACCGCCGACAAGCTCGCCACCGGCCGGGCGTCCACGACCTCTGAATAGGATCCACCCCCGAACCGCTCCCCGATCAGCTTCAAGACCGAGGTGTGATCCAGAATCGCGCGGTTGACGAAGCCAGCTTTGACGAAAGGAGAAATCACGAATCCCGGCGTGCGCACCCCCAGCGAGGCAAAGGGTTGGGTATAGGTCGCGCCGGCCGGCGGGTGGGTGGGAAGCAGCGGCGGCGATACGTGATCAAAGAATCCGCCATGCTCATCGTAATCCACGATCATCACGGTGCGGTTCCAGAACGCCGGGCTGTTGGTCACCGCATTATAGGTCTGCATCAAAAATTCCTGCCCGTTGCTGATGCCGGCCGGCGCATGTTCGTCCGTTGCGAAGCCGATGTGGGGGGCGTCCTGATATGTGGGTTCGACAAAAATCACCTGGGGGAGTTCATCCGGCGGAGTGTTCATGAGGTCATTTTCCAAGTCAGCGAAGGAACGGAAACGGTCGCTGAGCAGGATTTCAGGAACCCATTTCAGCATCATGGTAAAAAACGGGATGCCTTGATGGTACACCCGCCAACTGATCCCCTTGCGATCCAGCCAGTCATAGACGAGGTCTTGGGGTGGAAGCATATCATGGTTTACATCAATCAGGGTGAACCCGCTCATGGACATCAGCCGGTTGGGCTGGGTTCCGGCGGGCAAGGAGGAGAACCAATGGTCGCAGATGGTGAAGTTCTGGGCGAGAAAATGGCTGATGGGCACCTGCGCCGCGCCAAAATAGCCCATCACCAAATTCCGAACCTGCGGATCGTTTGAAACGCTGGCGGGAATTCCGCTCACAAAACCGTTCATCGGGTAGGTGCCGCCTTGCAGCGGGCCCAGGTTGGCGGCGACATTGGAGCGTTCGTGCGGCGGGTCGAAATCATCCGGCATGGTATATGGATTGTCGGACAGAAAAGGCTGGATGACCTGGTCTTGATCGGGATTTGCCACCCGCGCCAACCAGGCGGGATCCGCCTGCAAGCCCTCGACGCTTAGATTAAAGGGGGGCAGGCTGCGATAGCCGAGAATATGGTCGAATGACCGGTTCTCCATCATCAGAATGACCATGTGCTTTACTGAAGTTAGATCAGGCATAAGGGTGTCAGGTTATTGGGCTCGATTCTTTACGTCCTGGTCGGCGCGGCCGGAAAGATTGTCCATTGGGCTGGTGAAGGCATTGGCTTGGGAAATATGAGAATCGCAGCCAATTATCAGCTTTTGAAAATACTCCAGACATGGCCCGACACCCAATATGATAACCATTGTGTTCATCGCATAAACCCTCCCGCCTTCGGATAAGACATTTTTACAACTTTTATTTCATTCCCCGATTTTTGCAAGAACTTTGTTGCGGGCAAAATTGGTCCTTCGCTGTTTTCCGTGAAATCTGTCAAGCGGCCTGGATTTTCACCAAAATGGATGGCAAACCACCTGCGGTCGCGGTTACCCTGCTGGCCGGCAAGGAGCCGATTTCCAAGACCATGTCTCATTTCATACGCAACCGGACGCCGATCATCTTTATTCTGGGCTCGCTGTCCACGCTCAGCCCGTTCGCCATTGACATGTATCTGGCGGCGTTTCCCCAGATCGCCGGGGGATTGCACACCACCACCGCCCGGATTTCGCTTTCCGTGGCCAGTTATTTTGCCGGCCTCGCCGCCGGGCAATTCATTTATGGCCCCTTGCTGGATCGCTTCGGACGCAAGCGGCCCCTCTATGCGGGCTTGATTTTATTCGCCGTGGCCTCGCTGCTTTGCATGGGGTCACATGGCGAAAAATGGCTCATCGCCATGCGTTTTTTGCAGGCGCTGGGCGGCTGCGGCGCCCAAGTCGCGTCCATGGCCATGGTGCGCGATTTTTTCCCGGTGCAGGAAACCGCGAGAATCATCTCGCTGCTCATCCTGATTCTGGGCGTCTCGCCGCTGCTGGCACCCACGGTCGGGGGCTTCGTTTCCATGCACCTCGGCTGGCGATGGGTCTTTGCCATTCTGGCCATGGTGGCGTTGCTAAACCTCGCGATTGTCTTCTGGTACCTGCCCGAGGGCCATCCACCCGATGCCACGGTTTCACTGCATCCGCTCCCGGTCCTCCGGAACTTCCTGGCAGTGCTGAAAGTGCCGCAATTCACCGTCTTCACGCTGGCGGGTTCCTTTGCCTTTTCGGGTCTGCTGGTGTACGTGGCGGGTTCGCCGATCATTTTCATGGAAGTCTTTCACGTCAGCGCCCGGGGGTTCGGCCTGATCTTTGCGGGCCTGGCCGTGGGCTTCATCGGCAGCAACCAGCTCAATGTCCTGCTGTTGCGCAAATTCTCCAGTGTCCAAATCTTTCGCGCCGCGCTGCTGGCGGAATGCCCGTTCACCCTGCTGTTTCTGGTGGGAACCCATTGGCATTGGTTCGGTTTGGGAGCCACCCTGGTCCTGCTGTTCATCATCCTGTCCAGCTTGGGGCTGGCCTTTCCCAATGCCGCCGCCCTGGCCCTCGTGCCCTTCGACCAGCACATTGGCAGTGCCTCCGCGATGCTGGGCTTTCTGCAAATCGGGGTCTCCGGCCTCGCCGCGGCCAGCATTGGCCTGCTGAATTCGCATGACCTGCTGCCGGTGACGGTGGTCCTGGCCTCCACCTCATGGATTGGCCTGGCCATTTTTCTCCTGGGCCGGCGGCGGATTTCCACTCTGCATTTTGTCGAAGAAAAAGACGTCGCGCCGCTGGCGTAGCTCGGAACGCCCGGCCTTAGCCGTATCCATGCAGTAAAAGATTTTTTAACCACAGATGGACACAGATGGACACGGATAAAAAACGTGGTATTCAAGCACCGCGTAAAGCGCATCATTTAGTTACCGGCGAAAATCCGGGCCAGAACGACGTTCTGACATTTCTTCATCTGTGTTTATCTGTGTCCATCTGTGGTTGAAATTCTTTTTTACTGAATCGTTACGGCTTAGCCATGGGTGAAAGGGGCTTGTCGCGAAGCGAGCCCGGATATTAGCCAGACACGGCAGTGTCTGGTAACGCGGCCCATCGAATTCGTCCCGGAGGGACGATGGACATGGCTGGAAATTGCGGTCCACCGTCCCTTCAGGACGCGGATCGTTTGGGGCAGCGGCCAGCCGCTGCTGGAACATTTTGGGGGATTCGGGCTTGAATGTCCGTCTGGACAAGTATGAAGAATAGATATAATATGACCACGTTTTTAACTCAAATTATGAACATTCGACTCACTATGGCCTGCGTCGGAACTTCTGTACCCGGCATCCTTTTTTCCACGTTGCGGCTTTCGGCGGGTGTTTTTCACATGCGGCCACGGCTGCGCTGGGTGCTTCCGGGCTTGCTGGTGGTTCAAATGCTCGTTGCGTCCATGAAACTTGACGCCCAAGGAGTGGTGCTGGATGGTTATAGCGCCGGGACAACGACCATTACTGCCAGGGGTTTGTACGATCAAACGGTTGCCAGTGTGTTTGGCGGATATCGCGATATCACCTATAATCCTTTGAGCTCAGGGGGCTACATCTCGGTCGGGGCCGGGGCATTGACCTGGCAACAGAATTCGGCCTATGACTACGGTGTGATTGAGGCGGGCCGCGGCGTTGCGGGGACGCAAACGTTGAATCTTTCCAGTTACGAAGCATTGCTGATCACTGTCATCTCGGCTCCCCAAAACGCGGGTCAGATGAATTTCCAGGTGGTGTTTCAAACTTCACCCTCCGCGAGTCAAACTGTGAATGTGCCGGTCGCGGTGCCGGTTTCGGGCACAGTGACGGTTCCATTTTCGGCATTTATTTCGGCCGGGGGGGCGGGATGTTCGTTCAGCAGCGTGGACGAGGTGGGATTGTACTTGGGCGGGACCACCGTTCCTGGAAAGTACGTTTTCAACAATTTGATCGCGGTGCCTGAGCCTTCAAGCTGGTGGTTGATGTCCCTGGGCATTGCCGGATGTCTCTGGACACGGAGAGCCATGAATGGCGGGTCTTCCCCCGACCTTCAAAACTGAAAACGGGAATTGCCGATTACGGCTGCCAGGTGTTGATTCAGTCCGACGAGAACTACCCAGCCTCGCTGCGCGAGATTGATGATCCGCCGCTGGTGCCACAGGTTACGATTTAGTAAACCTATCCGGCATCAGCGTCGGCTAACGATCCAACTGCTCCACTACCAGGACTCGGAGCGGCATATTCGTCTCGATGAATTGAAACCCGTACCGTTCTCGCAACGCTTCATCGATTGCCTCCGCCTCCGATTGGCCCGGCTTTGGCAGCCACTGAATGGTAGCGCCAAAGCGATTCGTCAAATCAGTGCAATCAAGCACCGGCGTTTCAAATACCGCCTCCATCCAGCGGGCCACAGTGTCCATCGGCACCCCGCGAAACACCACATTTCGGAAATTTTCCTCCTGCTGGTTTTCCTCCGTGCTCGTCATCTGGAACAAATTCGTATTCAACCCGGGCGCCGTCAGCAGCCGTGCGCGCGCCACCCGTGTCTCAAAATGTGCGGTTATCCCGAATTGCCGCTTCAATTCCCCCCGCAACCCATTGTCCCAGCCATAAGCCTTGCCCGGCAACGTGTACATGAAATCATAATTGCCAACCGGCAGCCCCGGTGGCAATACCTCGCGATTCTCCTCACCGTGGAATGCCGCCGAGAGCAGCAGAGGCATGGACACATTCTGCATCTGCAAACGGTAATTCGCGCCCTCCCCGCTCGCCACGCCGCCCGTTCGATTCGTGACCGCTGTCGGGCGCAGAATGAGCACGGACGGATTATTGGCCAGCGCCGCTGAATTGAGGTCCCAATTAATCACCACGGCTGTCGTCGTAATCGTTGCCAACGCCACGCCGAGACCCAAGCCCGCCATTTTTAATTTCGTCCACGTCATGAGATTCAATCCTGCCTTGACCAGTGCCAGCGTGGAGGCTGATGCCGCCGCCCCCTTCGCCACGGCTATCGCCGAAACCGCCTTGGCCGCTCCCACTGGGGCCGCGTGCACGGAGTTGGCCGAAAGCAAGGTCGCAATCGTTGCCCCAGACAATATCGTCCCCGACTGCCCGAAATACCGTCGTAACTTCTCCAGCGCCCGGCCTGCTCGCTGCCGCACCGTCGCCTCCGTCATCCGCAACTCCGCCCCAATCTCCGCCGCGCTCTGGTTTTGAAAATACCGTAGCACCACGACCTGCCGATCCGTCGCCCCCAAGCGTCCCATGGCTTCCTCCAAGAGCGGCGCAATCTTCCCCCATACCGCCGGGTCCGCTTGCTCCAGCTCGACGTCCTCCAAGGTGCTTTGCATATATGCCTCCTGCTCCCGACGCATTCGCCGGTTTTCCTTCTTGGTCAAATTCGCCGCCGTCAATCGGGCCGTCTGATATAACCAACCGGACACCGACACTCGGCGCGATAGCCGCCCAGCCTTCCGCGCCAGAATGATGAACACCGCCTGCACAATCTCCTCCGCGTACTGCGCCTGTCCTGTGCACCGTAGCGCTGTGGAATACACCAGGTTGATATGCTGGTTCACCAGCGTTGCAAACGCCTCCTCCGACCCGCGGTTCGCATATTCCGCCAGCAATTCATGGTCATTCAATTTCGCCATTTACAATATAATGTCCCTCTCCATCAAAATGTGACAAAGAAAAATGACCGGGGCGAATATGCTTTATGCTTTTAGCCGTTGAGATGCATGTGCATGATGATGGAATTCACCATGAAACCAAGCGGCCGCGAATTCATGCCGAACACGGAAGCCATTTGCCCCAAAGGCAAAACAATTCTTGCCCGTCCTTGCTTTAGCCGCTATCAAACGGCATGGATTCCCGGGAAGCATTCATTGCGTTGAACTTGATCGAAGGCGTCGGGCCGGTGCGGGCCCGGTCGCTGCTGGAGCATTTTGGGGAGGCCCCCAAGATTCTGGCCGCGTCGCAGTCGCAGTTGCTCCGCGTGCGCAACATCGGCGAGGACACCGCCGGGCGCATTGCCGCCTGGGAAAAGAATGTGGACCTCGCGGGGGAACTGAAACGCATCGCCGATTTTGGCTGCCACGTATTGATTTCTTCCGACGAGAATTATCCGCCGTCCCTGCGAGAGATTTATGATCCGCCGCTGGTGCTGTACGTCAAGGGGACGCTGACGGCCAAGGACAAGAATGGCGTGGCCATGGTGGGCTCGCGCATGACCACCAATTACGGCACCGAAACGGCCCGGAAGCTGGGCTATCAACTCGCCTATGTGGGCGTGACCGTGGTGAGCGGCGGCGCGCGCGGCATTGACACGGCGGCGCATCAGGGAGCGCTGAGCGGCAAGGGGCGGACGATTGCCGTGCTGGGCACCGGCATCAATCTGGTCTGGCCGCCGGAGAACGCGGAATTGTTTGAGCGCATCGCGGCCAGCGGGGCGGTGATCACGCAATTCCCCTTCAACCGGCCGGCCGACAAGCAGAGCTTCCCCATTCGCAACCGCATTGTGGCGGGCATGACGCTCGGCACCGTGGTGGTGGAGGCCAACCTGAGCAGCGGCGCGCTCATCACCGCGAATTTTGCGACGGAATATGGCCGGCAGGTGTTCGCCGTGCCCGGCCGAATCGATTCTCCGCGCAGCAAGGGCTGTCACGACCTGATCAAGAAAGGCGCGAAATTATGTGAAGGCGTGGAGGATGTTTTGAGCGAGTTTGAATACCTGTTCCCCGCCAGCAACAAACCGGCCTCGGTCAGCGAAACCGGCCTGCTGCCCGCGCTGGAACTGAATGAAAACGAGCAGAAAATCTTCGCCACGGTGAAGCTGGAGGAGGAAAGCAGCATTGACGAAATCATCCGCGCCTGCGGGCTGCCCAGCTCGGCGGTGAGCGCGGCGCTGTTCAGCCTGGAAATGAAGCGGCTGGTGAAACAGTTGCCCGGGAAGCTATTTGTGAGGAACAAATGATCAAATGGCTTATCAAAGAGAATGAGGAACTGAGTCTGGCGTGGCTGGCCGTCGTCCTGCCGCTGGCGAGCCTGGCTTTTTGGATTCCGGGAGTGTTAATTCTGGCACCGTTGCAGTGCTTTCTGCCGGAAAACATTTGTGAGCTGGCCATATTGCTTTTTTTGGTGGGGTGGTTGGTATTCATGGCGACCATCTGGTTCCGGGGCACTCGAGCCGCCAGGCAGGCCAAAGTCCGAGCGGTTTCCCCGCGAATTTTCCATTGGTTGCAAGGGTTGGGCCTGGTGCTGATGGGGGCCAACCTATTGGCCAGAGGGGAAGCTCTGACTTCGTTTTTTCAGTGGGTTGACTGCATGGATGTCGCACTGGCGATATTCTATGTTTCTTACTTCCTGCTCGCGCTAGTCACATTAACGAAGGTGCCTTGGCACGCTGTGACCGGAATTGGGATTGTTCTCTGCTCGCTCGTCTGGGAGGTATTCCATAACCCGTTCAAGCATTTGCTATGACTTCCTTTGGCTGCGGAATTCCGCATTGAACGTGGCGCGGTTCAGCCAGGAAATGAAACGGCTGGCGAAACAGTTGCCGGGGAAGCTGTTTGTGAGGAATAGATAGGCCCGACTTCTTCGTGCCAGACTTGACGACGATGGCATGTCCAAGGTTGGTGGAAAAAACGCCCGGTGAGGGCACCGGGCCTACAGAAACGAGCCCCTATGGACGGCCTATTCCACTGGAAACAGCGAGGAGCCCTTTCCTAACTAGTTTTTGATTTTTGAAAGATTTTTGAAAGAAACGTCATTTCCCTGCGAGCTATGGGTAGCTGAAATAGCAACCAAAGGAAAAATCATGAAAACCAAGCGAAAATTGATTCAAATCTACCTGCTGTACGCGGCGCTCACGCCCGCGTTCGCCCAAAACAACACCTTCAAGCTGGCCACCACCCTGCAAGGGGCAGGCGCAGCGAACCCAGCCCAAGTCATCGCGGCCGACATGAACGGCGATGGCCAGGTGGATTTGATCGGTGCCGGCACGATATTCACCAATAACGGCAACGGTATTTTTGGGGCCTTTCCATTTAACCCTCAGAACATCCGCTCCAACGGATTGGTGGTGGCGGATGTGAACCACGATGGCAGGCTGGATTTGATTGCCCTGACGAATCTCACCACTTCGCCGTACACTGAAAGCATTGTGGTTTACACCAATGCCGGCAACCACAGTTCATATCCCCAAGGCTTTATGCTGGGTTTCCATTCCAGCACCACCAATGTGGGCGGCGAAATCGCCAGTGGTAGCGGAGCTTTGGGCAGTGCGGGGGATGTATTTGGCAATGGCCGGGCCAACCTGTTTTATTTCAATGCCGCCAGCAACAGCGTTTCCCTGTTCACCAACGATGGCTCCGGGATCTTCGGGTCAAACACCACCTTCGGCGTGAGGATGGGTTTGCCGGCGGTGGCGGATGTCAATCGCGACGGCAAGACTGATTTCATCAGCCTCGGTTACACCAATGACCTGGTCTATGTTTTCACCAACAACGGCGGCGGCGTCTTTGGTTCCAATGCCGCCTTCAGCGTGCCAGCGCCGACCGCTGTTTTCACGGCGGATGTCAACGCCGATGGCTGGGTGGATCTGCTCGTTTTGTCCGTCACCAACTACATTCATGCTGACAACTTGCCCGTGTCCACGCTTTCGATCTGGACCAACAACGGCAGCGGCGTCTTCGGTTCGAATGTCTCGTTCACGGTGGGCAGCATTGGGCAACGGGTCAATGACCTCAAGGCCGCAACGTTGTTTGGCGATGGGCGGATCCAGCTGGCCTTTGCCGTCAATGATGTTTACCTCAATACCACCTATCTGATGGTTTATACGAACAATGGCGCCGGCGGCTTTGGCTCCAATTTCATCACGGCGAACCTGAGCGCGGCTGGCTTGGTGAATCCCGTTTCACTGGCCGTCGCGGACGAGCGCGGGGATGGGCAGCTGGACTTGATCAGCGCCAACTATGGCAGCGGCGGCAGCGGCACCATCACCGTGTTCACCAACTGCGGCAGCGGCATCCAGAGCGGCAGCTTTTTGAGCAACTCCTGCCCGGCCGTCGGCACCAATGCCTACTTTGTCCTCGCTGCGGACCTCTATCGCCAGGGCCAGCCGCAATTGGTCACCTACACCACAAGTTATGCCCAAAATCTCGGTTTCAGCCCAGCCTTGCTGGTGCTGACCAACAACGGCAGCGGCCGGTTCGGTTCCAATGCCGTGGTCAGCGGATTTGGCGGGGTGAATTCCTACATCACCGCCGCACCCATAGCAGCCGACATCTTTGGCAATGGCTATCCGGCGTTGATGGTCTGCATGGAAAATTATGGCTTCCCCAGGGACAGTATCGTGATCCTGACCAACAACGGGTCCGGTGTCTTCGGCACCAATTCGCTTTTCAGCCTCGACTCATCATTATACAACGCAGAAACTGCGGATGTCATCGTCGCCGCCGATGTGAATGGCGATGGCAAACTGGATCTGGTTGTGGGCTGCGGTAACGGTTTCAACTCAGGTCTGCTCGTGCTGACCAACAACGGTGCCGGCGGTTTCGGCCTCAACGTCAGGCTCAATATTGTCGGCACCGGCTTGCCGCTATTGGCCGTGGCCGACATCAATGCCGATGGCCGTCCCGATTTGATCACGGCCAGCAGTGCTTACATCGACGGCGGGTTCACCAGTCTGCTGACCGTGTTCACCAATCTCAGCGCCACGGGTGCCGGTCCGCTTTATAGTACGCCCAATTTCGCCTATTCCGACACTTATCCCATCACTCCGGGTGCCAATCCGTCCGCGATCGTCGTGGCGGATGTCAATGGCGATGGCAACCCGGACGTCATCATCGCGAACAACAATGACCCCGGCACGCTGTCGGTGATGCTGAACAACGGCGATAACAACGGTTACCACAGTTACTCGTTCGCCCTGGCCTCCTCGCCGGTCGTGGGGGCTTATCCGCAGGCGTTGACGGCGGCGGATGTCAACGGCGACGGCAAAATCGATTTGATCTCCGCCAACTGGGGACCGGTCACGAACGCCAGCGACGCGCGCGGCCCGCTGGGTTACGGCACGCTGTCCGTGCTGACCAACAACGGCAGCGGCGGGTTCACCCATCCCGCCACGTTCAGCACCGACCCGGGGCCAAATGCCGTCATCGCATTGGACGTGAACCAGGATGGCAAACCGGATTTGATCACCGCCAACTTCACAGCCTTCACCAATAACCGCTATGTGGATGGCGGCTTGTTTTATGGTGACGGCCACACCCTTTCCATCCTGCTCAACACCTCGAACTTCGTGAACACCGTGGCCCTGCAAACGGCGCCCAGTGACGCGCCGATCACTTACGGCCAGACCTTCCTGACCGGCGGAGCGGTCACCAACGAGGCAGGCGTCGCGGTGAACGGCACCTTCGCCTTCGCCAACGGCGCGCCGCCCGCCGGCACGGCGAATTATCCCGTGACCTTTGCCGCGACCCCGCCGACCGATTACCAGCCCATCACTTTCAATGTCAGCATCACCGTCAGTCAACTCGTCGCCTTCCTCAACGGTCTGCGCGCCTATGATGGCACCACCAACGTCGTTTCCGGCGTTTTGTCCCTGGCCAACAAAGTGGGCAACGACGACGTCACCGTCTCGGCGGGCAGCGCCGGCCTGGACACCGCCAACGTCGGCACCAACCCCATCACTTCCACAACTGGCCTTGTCCTCGGCGGCGCGACCGCCGGCAACTACACGCTCGCCGGCGTGGGCGGGGCGGTCGTCATCACGCAGGCGGTCAACCTCCCCGGGTTGACCGCATCGCTGAACCCCTCCGGCTACCATGCCGGCGTGAGCTTCACCGCCACGTTGCCGGCTTACGCCACCGGCACCATTCAATTCCTCACCAATGATTTCCTGTTCGACACCGAGGCGCTAACGAGTGGCAGTGCGGGCAGCCTGACCGACGCCTCGTTGCCGCCCGGCGTCAACTCCATCGCGGCCGTCTATTCGGGCGATGCGAACAATGCGGCCACCACCAGCTATCTCGAGCAGTTGGTGCTGGCACCGCAGTTCAACACCATCGTGTCGGGGACGGGGGGATTGATCATGAGCGGTTCCTGGGGCGCGCCGAATGCCACCTTCTACCTGCTGACCTCCACCAATCTGAACCTGCCCATCAGCCAGTGGACGCCCGTGCTCACGAATCAATTCGACAACAACGGCAATTACAACCTCACCAATCCCATGAGCGCCGCGCCGGAAGTGTATTATATCCTCGAACAGCCTTGACGGACGATAACCATGGGCTAGGGTGGCGCCATGGAACTGCGCCATCTCCGTTATTTCGTCGCCGTGGCGGAGGCGGAAAATGTTTCGCGCGCCGCGCTGAAACTCCACGTCTCGCAGCCTGGCATCAGCCGCCAGATCCACGACCTCGAGGCCGAAATCGGTTTTCCGCTGTTTGAACGGAGCGCCAAATCCGTGCGGCTGTCCGCGGCGGGGAGAATTTTCCTGGTCGAGGCCCGCGCCGTGCTGCAGCGCGCCGCCGAGGCGGTGGAGAAAGCCCGCGCCAGCCTTGCCGCACCGGCGGAAATCAGCGTCGGTTTCGCGCCGTCGGGAACGGTGGAGATTTTGCCGCGGGCGTTGCGGGCATTCATGGCCACCTTTCCCGGGGTGCGCGTGACGCTGCATGATTTGTCCGCGGAAGAAATGCTGCCGCTCTTGCTGGAAAAAAAGCTGAATCTCGCGCTCACCGTGCCGCCGTGCAAATTGCCGCGCGAACTGGAACTGAAAGAACTGGAACGCTACGCCATCTGCGTCGCCGTCAGCCCAAAGCATCCGCTGGCAAAATCAAAATCCGTCAGCCTCGACCAGATGGCGTCCGAACCCATGGTGGTTTATCACCGCAAAGATTATCCTGACTACCACAAGTTGCTCGAAAAAGTGTTCGCCACCATCGGCCGCCCGCCCCGGATCGGCAGCGAACACGACGGCGTGACCAGCCTGATCGCTGCGGTCGCGGCCGGACAAGGCTTTGCCATCGTGCCGAGTTGTGTGCAGGGCATGGCCGGCCCCCGTTTGAAACTTTTGAAACTGAGCCCCGCGCTGCCACCCATGCCCATCGTCGCGCTCTGGCGCAAAGCCGCCGGAACGGAGCTGGTGCAAGCCTTCATCGCCGCCGCCCTGGCCAGGCCAGCGAACCAAAGACGGCCGGCCGTTGACACGTCGGCACCTTAACCGCACCCATTCTGTAAAAAAGAATTTCAACCACAGATGGACACAGATAAACACAGATGAAGAAATGTCAGAACGTCGTTCCGGCCCTGATTTTCGCCGGTCACTAAATGATGCGCTTTACGTGGTGCTTGAATACCACGTTTTTCATCTGTGTCCATCTGTGTCCATCTGTGGTTAAAAAATCTTTTACTGCTTGGATACGGCTTAGCCGCATCCATTCTGTAAAAAAGATTCATAACCACGGATGGACACGGATGAACACGGATGAAGAAATGTCAGAAGCACGCTCCGGCCTGGTTTTCCGCCGCTTACTAAATGGTGCGCTTTCTGGACGGTGGGAAAATCACGTTTTTATCCGTGTTTATCTGTGTCCATCCGTGGTTGAAATGGCTTCCTGCTGAATCGTTACGCCGGTGAACGCGGAATTGTCCTTAATAAGTGACAGAAAAAGCATCCGCTGCCAAGATTTCGATTGCTTTGGCGGCCAAGCTGGCGAACATTTTGCGGATGAAGAACATCCTCAAACTTCGCAACGTCCGCCGCGTGGCGCAGGTGTTTTTCTTTGCCCTGTTTTTGTTCTTCGTTTTCGTCACCGACCTGCGTTATCTCAAGGGCTATCCCGTCTCGCTGTTTTTGGAGCTGGACCCGCTCGTGGCCTTTGCCACGGCCATCACGACGCACACGATTTACATGGGCCTGCTCTGGTGCCTGCTGCTGATCCTGCCCACCCTGTTGTTCGGGCGCATTTTTTGCAACTGGATCTGCCCCTACGGCATCCTGCACCATTTCACCGGCTGGCTGCTCGGCAAGCGCCGGGCCGAGGAGCGCGAACGCATTGAGTCGAACCGTTACCGCAAATTATACTCGCTCAAATACGTCATCCTCATCGGCATGATCGCCGCCGCCGTCGGGGGCACGCTGCAAATCGGCTGGCTGGACCCGATCTGCCTGTTCCATCGGTCCATGAGCACGGTCATTCTGCCGCTGATCAACCTCTTCATCCCTTCGTCCATTTACGTGCGGCAGTATTTCCATGTGGGGGCGTGGGCCATTGGCTTTCTGCTGGTGTTTCTGGTGGGCATGAACGTGGTGATCCCGCGTTTTTTCTGCCGGGTGCTGTGTCCGCTGGGCGCGTTTTTGGGCACGCTCTCCACGGCGGCCCTCTGGCGCATTGACCGCGACACCGCCAAATGCGTGGATTGCGACCTGTGCTTGAAAGGCTGCGAAGGAGCCTCGGATCCCCACACGCAGTTGCGCAAGAGCGAATGTTTCGTCTGTTTCAACTGCATTGAGGATTGTCCCGAGGACGCCCTCTCGTTCAAATTTCTTCCGTCGCTCAAACGCGAGGTCACCGCCCCGGCGGTGCCCGGCCGCCGCGCGTTTTTTGGCACCCTGATGGGGCTGGGCTTCTATGCGTTTGCCCGCACCTCGGGCGCTTCGGACCGCAACTACGATAAAAAGGTCATTCGCCCGCCCGGCTCGGTGGAGGAAAAAGACTTTCTCGACCGCTGCATCAAATGCGACCAGTGCCTGCGCGTCTGCCCCACCAACGTGCTGCAGCCGGCGGTGCTGGAATCCGGCCTGGAAGGTGTCTGGACCCCCATCCTTAACATGAAGATCGGGTTCTGCGAGGTCAATTGCACGCTGTGCGGCCAGGTTTGTCCCACCGGCGCGATCCAGCGCATCACCATTGAGGAAAAAACCGGCACCGGGCCGTTCGAGAAGGAGGGGCCCATCAAGCTGGGCACCGCGTTTTACGATTATGGCCGCTGTCTGCCCTGGTCCATGGAGACGCCCTGTGTGGTGTGCGAGGAGGTTTGCCCCGTGTCGCCGAAGGCCATTTACTCGCGCGAAGTCACCATCATCAAGCGCGACGGCCAGCCCATCACCCTGCGCCGTCCGTACGTGGATCCCGCGCTGTGCATCGGCTGCGGCATTTGCGAGCATGAATGCCCCGTCACCGACGAGGCGGCCATCCGCGTCAGCGCCGTGGGCGAAACCCGCTCGCGCGACCGCCGCCTGCTGATGGATGGCGGCGACGCCAGCGCCGTCAATGAGCTGGAAAAACGTCAAAGGTAAGCCGGAGCGATTCCGCAAAAAAAAATCAACCACCGATGGCCCCAGATGAACTTAGCCGTAACGATTCAGTAAAAAAGAATTTCAACCACAGATGGACACAGATAAACACAGATGAAGAAACGTCAGAACGTCGTTCTGGCCCGGATTTTCGCCGGTCACTAAATGATGCGCTTTACGTGGTGC
>Ga0302275_10000896_pt1 | contig 32868 bp, 26 predicted proteins | sample III_Bog_N2_2_FD_200229 | JGI IMG/M metagenome (GOLD analysis project Ga0302275, IMG submission 200229) | Peat permafrost microbial communities from Stordalen Mire near Abisko, Sweden - III_Bog_N2_2 | ecosystem: Environmental > Terrestrial > Soil > Wetlands > Peat | place: Sweden: Abisko... | reverse complement strand
TTCGAGCAGAGTCGAACGGATCATTGGTGTACCTCCACCGGCGTTGCATTCTCAGTGATTGTCAGGAACGCGTCTTCCAGGCCGACGCCAGTGACTTCGAGATCGGATAATCCGGGGTCGCTCTGGAACAGGCGCGGGACAAGGCTGTCGGAATCCGCCGCGACCATCTCCGTGAACACGCCGTCGCAGCGCACTGAAACCGCGTTGCCGAGAGCTTGGATTTCCCGCGTGGTGAGCCGCGTGCGGCAGCGGATCTTGCGTTGCGAGGCGCGTTGTTTGATCTCTGCGGGCGTTCCCTCGGCCGCGACCAGCCCGTGATTCAGCACTACGATCCTGTCTGCCAGTGCATCGGCCTCCTCCAGGTAGTGCGTGGTCAGGAGCACGCCGCCGCCGTGCGCGATGAACAGCCGGATGTGCCGCCACAGGCCGCGCCGGCTGTCCACGTCGAGGCCCGCCGTCGGCTCGTCGAGAATCAGCAGATCCGGGGCGCCGCAGATTGCCAGCGCGAATAGCACCCTCTGGCGCTGGCCGCCCGACAACGCTCCGAACAGCCGGTTCTCGAGACCCTCCAGTCCGGCGGCACGCACCGTTTCCTTGAGCGGCAGAGGATTCGGGTAGTAGCTGGAGAATAGTTCGATATGCTCGCGTACCCTCAGTGTCTCGGGCACCTTGCCGACCTGCAGCATTGCCCCGACGCGGACTCGCGCTTCGCGTTCCCGCGAGTCTCGGCCAAATAGCCGGACCTGGCCGGAGTCAGGCCGGGCTAGCCCGAGCAACAAGCGCACGGCTGTTGTCTTGCCCGCCCCATTTGGTCCCAGCAGCGCGAGCAGTTGCCCGCGGCAACATTCCAGGTTGATGCCGTCGAGCGCCGTTATCGCGCCGTAGTGTTTCGTCACGCCCCGTAGTTCTGCGATCACCATATCTTCCCTCCACACTCATCGTGCTTGGGACGGAGATCGTGGACCAGTGCGGAATGTCACCAATCGAGGGTGACAAATGTCATGCCATGAAGTGGGGCGGCTCTCCAGAGCCACATGGGGTCTCCAGACCCCGCTGCGTCTGCGGGCGCTGGATTCAGCTCCAGCTCGTCCCCAAAGATGGACAGGTTATGTCACGACAGACGCAAAGATTCAAACTCGCCTGGATCGGCCCGCGCGTTACTGGCCCTTCAGCTCCGCATCGATCACCGTCCGGAACGCGTCGAGATTCAACGAACCCTGGTACTTCTTGCCGTTCACGAACACGGTTGGCGTTCCTTGCACGCCCGCGCGCACACCGTCGTCCATGTCGCGCTCGATGGCCGCATGGGTTTTCGCGGAGTCCATATCGGACTCGAACCGGATCGGGTTCAACCCCAGTTCTTTGGCCCACGCGAGCATGTTTGCCCGGCTGAGCTGGCGGAAGCCGGCGTACATCTTGTCGTGCAGCGGCCAGAACTTGCCCTGTGCGTGCGCGGCCAGCGCCGCCGCTGCCGCCAGTTCGGCGGTGGAGTGGATTTCCAGGGGGAATTGCTTGAAGACCAGCCGGACGTCGCGCGGATAGGCCTGCATCAGTTGGTTCAGTTTGACGACGGCCACGGCGCAATACGGGCATTGAAAGTCGGAGAATTCGACGATGGTTATTCTGGCCCCGGCCGGCCCTTTGGAGGGGGCGCCGGCGATCGGAATCTCCACCGGATCCAGGAGAATCCGGTTGCGCTGCTTGGCCGCTTTCGCGAGGCTCGAATCTTCGAGGACCTGGCGGATCTCCGCCTCCGGCTTCCCCTGCTTCGCCGCCGCTACTGCCATCGCGGCCAGCGCCCGGCTGTGCCCGCAGGGCGGGTCCTCGATGCGGCACTGCGCCACCTTCATGTTGCATCCGCAAGTGCAGTCGAACGCCCGGATGGCGTTCAGGGCAGCCAGCTTCTGGTCGGGGGAGAGTCCTTCCCACGACACTCCCGGCAGGTCGGTCACCGTTTTCCAGTCCTGGGCGAAAGCAAGGGCAGCGGCAATCAAGAGGCCCGCGATGACACGCATATTCCGATTATCGTCGACGGGTCCACCCCGTGCGTTGCCTCTTCGGCGCGAAAATCGCTGGCGCCACGGCTCTTCCAGGTGGCATCCGACTGTCATCGCCAGCGGCGGCATCCCGGGCCATCCCACGCTCCTGCACGCGACCCCCAAGTCCGGGCACACTTGCCTCAGCTTTGATTGCGCCCCCCTCCATTCCGCTACTTACCCCTCCGAATTCGTGCTATGCCCTCGGTTCTTCGAATACGCCCCGCGGGATGCCGCGTCCACAGCAATGCAAGCGGCGGAGGGTATCGGCCCTCCGCCAGCGGCTGAAACCGCGGATTCAGAAAGCGGACGAAGGGAAAATGACCATGAACAGACTCATAGCACTTGCCATAGCGGGATTCGCCATTGCAGTCACCGCCGCCTCCGCCCAGAGCGTCGAGGACCGGCAGCACTCCATGCAGCGCCGCATCGCCGAAGCCATCCAGCACGGCCGTATCACACCCCGTGACGCATCCCATCTGGAGCGGGACATGGACAAGGTTTCGCGGCACATCGATCAGGAGCGGCGTGACCACCATGGACGGCTCACGCCGCACGAATGGGAGAAGCTCAACCGCGAGTTGGATAAAGTCGAGGAGCACATGCGCGAGGCGTTACGCTACGCCCGCTACGAAGATCGGAACGGGCGCGGCTATGAGCGCGAAGGGTTCTACGACCGCGACCATGACTGGCGCTACGACCGGTAAGCAGCACCCGCGGGTCGAGCACGTCTCCCTGGCTCTGCGGTCGAGTGGACTCCCGCGCCGTGGTGAAACGGAGGATCTCTGGCGCGGCGAGTCGTTGTTGAGCGTGAGCGCGATCCCCCGCGCTCACGCCAGCGCGGGCGGCGGGACGCAGTTCGTCAATCAAACACGACAGTCTTATTGGCGTAGCGCAGGATCCGGTGCTCCAGGTGCCAGCGCACAGCGCGTGACAGCACCACCCGCTCCAGGTCGCGGCCCTTCTGCACCATGTCGGCCAACTGATCGCGGTGCGAGACGCGAGTTACATCCTGCTCGATAATGGGCCCGTCGTCGAGCACCTCGGTCACGTAATGGCTGGTGGCGCCGATGAGTTTTACTCCCCGCTGGAACGCCGCGTGATAGGGCCGCGCGCCGCTGAAGGCCGGCAGGAACGAGTGGTGTACGTTGATGATCCTCCCCGGAAACCGTTGCACGAACTCCGGCGAGAGCACTTGCATATAGCGCGCCAGTACGATGACCTCGCAGCCGCTCTCCTCCAGTAAGCGGCTCTGTTTTTTCTCCGCCTTCTGTTTGGTAGCCGTGGTCACGGGGATGTGGTAAAACGGAATCCCGTAGAACCCCGTGATCGGCTGCGCGTCCAGGTGATTGCTGATTACCAGTGGAATCTGGCAGGAGAGTTCGCCGCTCTGGTGCAGGTACAGCAGATCGACTAGGCAATGCGTGTACTGGGAGACCAGAATCGCCACTGAGGCGGGGTGAAGCGAGTACTCTACTCTCCACCGCATGCCGAATCGTTCGGCTACGGGCGCGAATTCCCTCCGGAAGCCGGCGTCGTCGAGCGCGAAGCCTTCCAGGTCCCATTCCACACGCATGAGGAAGAGGCCGTGCTCCTCATCCTGGTGCTGGTCGGCGTGCAGAATGTTGGCATTGCGGGTATAGAGGAATTCGGCGATCGCCGCGACCAACCCCTTGCGGTCGTCGCAGTCGATCAGCAGAATGCCGGTCTGTCTGTTTGCTCGTGTCATGGGTTGAGGGAACTCGGAATAGCTTCCTTTGACGACCAGTCGATGCAGCACAGAGCCACTAGCACGGAGCCGCGAACGCTAGAGAGCGGCCCACGTATGAGGCAGTTTCTCATTTCGAACCGACTCTCGACGGAGCAGCCTTCCGCGCTGCAGGCCAACGTTATCTCTTCTGAGATTCGCATGATCCTGGGAACAGGCGCGCGGCTGCGCTACTCTTCCGGAGGATCCGACCGCTTGAAGACCTCGTGGGTATACAACCCCGCGGCCGTCGCGCCTCCATCGAGGACCAGTGTCTGACCGGTGATGTAGGAGGCGCCGGAAGAGGCGAGAAACACCGCAAGCCCTGCCACCTCGTCCGGCTGCGCGAGACGTCCGGCCGGAATGGTGCGGCAGCGTTCCCGCAGCCGCTCCTGGCCCCACAACTGGTCCATCATTTCGTTTTGCACCGGGCCGGGCGCGATGGCATTCACCGTAATTCCATAAACGGCCAGTTCCAGGGCGGAGACGCGGGTCAGGGCCATGACGGCGCTCTTCGCCGCGCAGTAGGCCGCATAGCCGAACATGGCGTGGAGGCCGGAGACGCTGGCCATATGCAAGATGCGCCCACCATTGCCGGCCTCTACCATGCGGCGCGCCGCAGCCTGCGATGTAGTGAACGCTCCCGTCACGTGGACATCCAGAAAACGCCGGAACTTCGCGGCGCTCATCTCCATAAAAGGTTCGAACGCGGCCATACCGGCGTTGGCCACGAAAATGTCGATCGTGCCGAAGCGCTCTACTGCGTAGGACGCCAGTTCTTCTCCGAAACTGTCGTCGGCCACATCGCCCAGGCAGACCCCAGCCTGCCCGCCTGCGTCCGTAATGGCTTGCTCTGTGGCTTGCGCTCGCGCGGCGTCGGTCCCGTGAACCACCACGTTCGCGCCCTCCGCGGCGAACCGCAGAGCCATCGCGCGGCCAATGCCTCGCGTAGAACCAGTAATAACGGCCGTCTTCCCGAACAACATGCCGGACATTAGGCCCTTATTCTATCCTGGAATTCCAATTGCGCAGCACGCCCCTTGGGACGAGAGATCGATCAATGGCGTCACCGCCGTCGCGGAGGATTGTTGCCGGTCATGGGTCCGGTCACAAACGAGGGCGCGCGGCAACCGGTCAAAGACAGCACGTAGTTGCCCGATTGGCCGAAAAGGCAGGGCAGCACCGGCTCCGGAAGCCAGCCCTGCCGGGAGCACGGCTCCCAGCAGCGCAAGAACGAGCGAGAGGGCAATGCGGTTAAACCGGCGCACGCTACGAACGCCGGAAATGGCTTTGAGACAGATCACTGAACTATGCCCTTCTTCGGAAAGAATATGAACACGGTGAACAAACCGTATTCTAAGAGAAATGTCCAACGCCTTGCAGTGTATCTTCCTGTACCTGTTTTCACATAGATATGCAGCTCTCACGCGAGATCGAAAGCTCAGCCTATTCAAAGGAATCCAGGGCAATATCCTGGAGATCGGTGCGGGGACGGGTGTGAATTTTGCTTACATCCCGACGGACGTTCACTGGGCCGGCGTCGACCCGAATCCGCAGTCACTGCGCTACATTCGGCAAGCCGCGCGGCGCTCGGGTCACGAGTTCGACTTCCGGCAGGCATCGGCCGAGTCTCTGCCATTTCCCGACGCGAGTTTCGATTCTGTCGCCAGCACGTTAGCTCTCTGCTCCGTGCGCGATCCGGTCCTCGCTCTGGACGAGATCCGGCGTGTGCTCCGCCCAAGCGGCCAGCTCTTATTCATGGAGCACGTCGCCGCGGCCGCCGGCTCGCGGCTGCGGAGGCGTCAGAGCCTGCTCCGCCCCGTGTTCCGCTGCCTGGCGGGCTGTACGCCGGACCGCGATACCGGCTCGCTGCTCCGGGCTGCCGGCTTTTCCAGCGTGGAGATGGAGGCGTTCGTGCTCCCGCTGCCCATCGTAGGCCCGCACATCTGCGGGCGCGCCGTGCGCTGACCCCTCCGGAACCGAACCTTCAGCCCTTCCCCGCTTTGGACCGCAGCACCGCAAGAACCTCATCCGGCGAAGGCATGCCGCGTTGAGCGAATGCGATACGGCCATCCGCGCCAATGCCATACACTGTCCGCCTGATCAGCCAGCCCCCCGCATGGTAGTCCCCCGCGATCTGGCCGCCGCGGTCCACCAGAATCGGGAACGGGAATCCGAATTTCGTGGCGAACTTCGTGTGGCTCGCCGCGCCTTGCGGGTTGACGCCGAAAACGACCACTCCCGCCGCCTTGTAGGCGCCCCAACGGTCTCGAAACGCGCATAGCTGGCGCGTGCATCCCGGCGTATCGTCGCCCGGATAGAAGACCAGAACGACCGGCGAGCCGCGCAGGGAGGAAAGCCTCACTTGCTTGCCCGTCTGGTCATCAGTCTCAAAATCGGGAGCCGCGGAACCCACGTTCAAGGGTCCGCCAAAGTACGCTTCAAAGAAGGAACTCATATTCTCATCCAGCCTCGACGAAAGTCTCGGATCTCTCTATGAACGGCCGACCGTCCACCCAGCACAGAACCGAGAACGAAGAGAGCGGCCCCTGGGATCGCCGATCTCCAGATCGGCTCGGACCGATCGCGTGGGCGGCATCTCAAGTGCTCACTTGCGCACCCGGAAGCCTGCCAGCATCTGCCCTCGGCCGAAGCTTGAGCCGGCCGGGGCCGATCTGGAGATCGGCGATCCCAGGGGCACACTCGCGTGTAACCCGGTATTCAGGGCCATTGCTGGCTCGCCGGGCCATCCCGACTCCCGCACGGACCAGGGTCGGTTCCGGAACGATTTTGCGGTGCATGTTCGCATGCCGCGGCCCGAAGTCGAAGACGCCCCATGAGCAGCTTCGATAATCACTCATTGCGATTGCTCCACTTGCGACAGCGGGCCCGCTCATCCGGGCGGTCTTGCCATCCTGTAGGGCGCAGCCACACCGGATTGGATGCGCCGATCGCAGCCTGCGACGTGGGATTGTGTGCGGCGGTAAAGACCCGCTTGAATCCGCGGGAGCTGCCCCGCCGTCCGATGGATAGCCCAATGGATAGATAATGAAGTCACGCCTGTGCCCCCCGGACTCCTCATCCTCGACGACCTGATCCGCCGCGCCCGCCGCCGTGCGGCGTGGCAGTTCGTTGTCGCACGCTCGCTATGGGCCGTGACCGCGGCGCTGGCGGCCGCGGCCCTGCTGCTGATGCTGGGCACGGGCGTGGTGGCGTGGTACGTTCCTCCCGTTGTTTTCGTACTTGCTTCGGGCGTCGCGCTCTGGACGTTGCGCGGGCGTCTACCCCATGAATATGGAACGGCGCAGGCGCTCGACAACGCGCTCCACACCTCGGACCTGCTCTCCTCCGCCTGGTACGCGTCCACCAAGGGCGCCCGGTCGTACTTCGCGCCGCTGCTCTTTGAACAGGCCGAGACAGCCGCGCGAGTGGCGGACCCGGGCGTCGCGCTGCCCTGGCGCTGGCCGCGCTCGTCGCGTTGGGCAGGCGGCTTGGCGCTGGCAACCCTGGCTCTCTTCGGGCTTCGCTATGGCGTGCTCCATACGCTGGACCTCTCCGCGTCGGTAGTCGGCGTGATGTTCGATACTTTTACGGGCCAGTCCGTCGCCGAATCGAAGAAGGCGGCGCGTCCCAACTCGAAGCTGCCCCAGCCCATGCAGATCGGCCTGAACGAGCCCGGCGACGTTCTCGAGAACAACCCGCCGGATGATGTCCTGAAGAACTACGAAGTGGCTGGCCAATCCAATTCCGGCTCTTCCAAGAACGTCTCCAACCCGAATCAACAGAGCCAGCAGCGCGAACCCGGCGAATCGTCATCGCCTGAGGAATCCAGCGACAACGTCAACCTGCCCGAGGGTGCGCAGGGCATGAGCACCGGCGCAAATGAGCAGAAATCGAACGACGTCAAGAACCCGCCCAAGCCCGACGCGCGCCAGCAGAAGAAGGACTCCGGCCTGCTCGACAAGATGCGCGACGCGCTGGCGAGCGTGATGGACAAGCTGAAGCTGAACAGCAAGGCGAACGAGAGCCAGCAGAGCGCCGCCGCGCAGGAGGCCCAGCGCCAGGACGCCCAGCGCCAGAGTGACAAGGGCTCGCCCAGTCCCGGCAAGCCGCAGCAGGGCGACCCGCAAAGCCAACAGTCCCAGGAGCAGTCCGATTCATCGCAAAGCGGCCAGAAATCCCAGTCCGACTCGCCTTCGCAGAATGCCAACGATCAGCAGCACAGCGGCATCGGCAAACAGGACGGCTCGAAGAACACGGAAATGGCGAAGGACGCGGAAGCGCTGGGCAAGCTCTCGGAACTGATCGGTAAGCGTTCGATGAACCTGCAGGGCGAGATGATGGTCGAGGTCGAGAACACCCGCAACCCCCAACTTCGAACGCCCTATCTGAACCGCAGCGCCACGCACGTCGAAGCCGGCGGCGACCTCAGCCGCGATGAGGTCCCGCTGCGCCACCAGGAATTCGTCCGGCGCTACTACGAGCAGGTTCGCAAGCAGCCCGACAGCCAGGTACTCGCGCCCCACAAGCCTGAAACAAAGCCGTAGGCGTGCCGCTGCGGGCCTTCTTGCGGGGCGGCTCTCCAGGGCAGCGTGGGGCCTCCAGGCCCGCTCCTATGGGCGTTCGAGTTCCCCCAAGCCAGCCCGTAACAAGCCCGCTTGGCAGTTGTTCAATCGGGCACCGCAGAACGGTGAATCAAGAATCGAGACCCCGGTGTATACTCGGGTCGTCGCAAGGAGAGCACGCCCATGTTTAGTGAGAAACCCGCGGAAGTCCTGATCGCTGGTGCGGGGCCGGTCGGCCTGTTCACGGCGCTTTCTCTCGCCCGGCGCGGCGTGGCGGTACGCGTGGTCGACACGGGAGTCTGGGCATGCACGCACAGTTACGCGCTGGCGCTGCATCCGCAAACACTCCCGCTTTTTCAGGAATTGGGGCTGCTCGACGAGATTCGCGCCCACTGCTATCCGGTGCGAAACGTGGCGCTGGCCGACGCGTCCGGGCCGCATGCCCGGCTTGCTCTGGATAGCGTGAACGCGGAGGAGTACCTGGCCGTGCTCCGGCAGGATGCGCTGGAAGCGTTGCTCGAGCAGGCGCTGGCCGGGCATGGCGTCCACGTGGAATGGCGTCACGAGCTGTCCGGCCTGGAACCAGGTCCGGACTGCGTCCGCGCCGGCATCGACCGCTACGAGAAAGAAAGCCGGGGCTATGTCGTCGCCCATACGGAATGGGTCGTCGCCGGCTCTGCCACCTCCGAGGTGCAGTATGTGGTCGGCGCCGACGGTTACAGCTCGCGTGTCCGGCGCGCGCTGAATTACGATTTCCCCGAAGTCGGGCCAGCGCAGTACTTCGCCGTCTTCGAATTCTCCACTGACGCCGATCTGAAGCACGAGATGAGCATCGTTTTCGGCGATGGCACGGCCGACGTTCTGTGGCCCTTGCTGGGCGGCGATTGCCGCTGGAGTTTCCTGCTCCCCGGGCATTCCGATCCCAGCGTGGAAGGCATTAAGAACGTGCTGGAGAGTTCGGGGTTTGGCCACTTTCCGACGGAGCGAATCAAGGACCGCGTCTTCCGCTCCGAGGGCGCGCACGACGAATTATTGAGCGACGAGAACCTGCAAAAGCTCATCAGTGGACGCGCCCCATGGTTCCAAGCGAAGATCAATTCGATCAAATGGCGCAGCGTGGTTCGCTTCGAACGCCGGATGGCCAGCGGCTTCGGGCAGGGCCGTCTGTGGCTGGCCGGCGATTCGGCTCACCTGACCGGGCCCGTCGGCGTGCAAAGCATGAATGCCGGATTGGCCGAAGCCCGCGATCTCGCTTTCGTCCTGGCCAGCATCCTGCGCGACGGCGCCTCGCATGCGCTGCTCGATGCATACAACCAGCGGTCGCTGGAGACCTGGAAACAGTTGCACGGCCAGCAGGGCGCGCTGAAAGCAGGCCCGACGGCGCAACCCTGGGTTGCCACGCATGCCGCGGAGTTGCTTTCGTGCCTGCCTGCGACGGGTCCACGGCTCAACATCATGGCTGCGCAGCTTGGCCTTGGGTTCTAAAGTGGGGCGGCTCTCCAGGTCCGCGCGGGGCCTCCAGTCCCCGCCAGCCCTGAGCGTGCGCCCCAGGGCTGGGCTGAAGCCCCGCACAGGTTGAAACCTGCCCCACTCCGTTACGCCCCAATGATCTTGAACGTCACGCCTTCGGCCGGCAGCGCCGGCAACTGCGCTGGCAACTCGACGTGCAAGCCGGTCTCGTCCTGCTTGAACTTCAGGCTCCCCGGAGCGCCCAGAAGTTCGACGTGCTGGACCTTGCCGGGCGTCTGCGGGCTCTTGGTCCCGAGCGGCGCGAACACGATTTCCTTGCCCGGCTCGCCCATCGAAAACGCGTAGAGTGTGGCGCCCTTCTTCGTGAACCGGACGTCAGCCGCGGAGAGATCCTTGCGCTGGTTCTCGTTGAAGTGCGCGGCGCCGCCTTTGGCTGAAGCCGCGATGGCCGGACCTTCGCCGAAGATCTTCCATGGACGCGTGCCGTAGATACCCTCGCTGTTTACCGCCATCCACTTCGTCACCCCGTCGAGCACCTTCGACTCCTCGGCGTCCAACTCGCCTTTGGAGTTCAGCGGGAAGTTGAGCATCAGGTTCCCATTGCGGCTGACAATGTCCACCAACATGTCGACGACGACCTTCGAGCTCTTGTACTTCTCGCCTTTGTTGTAGTGCCACTGCCCGATGCAGGTGTCGGTCTGCCACGGATTGGGCCAGATCTTATCCACGACACCGCGCTCGAGATCCAGCACGCACGTGCCCACCGCGGAGTCTTCCCGGCGCTTGCTGGTGTAGACCGTCTGCGGCACGCCGCCGTTCTTCTTCGCGCTCTTGTTGTAGTGATGCGCGACGAAGGTGAGGCCGTATTCCTCGAAGAAGATCGGGCCATCGGTGTAGAGCAGATCCGGTTCGTAGTTGTCGATGAGGTCCATGATGCGATCGAAGTAGCGCCGCTTCCAGACCGTCGGCACATTTTTCGGGCTCCACAGATCCTCTTCCCCCTTGGCGTCCCTCGGCACATCATGCTTCTCGTGGTACAGGTCCCAATCCGCGGAGTTGATGCCGTCGTAATGCACACCGGCCAGCGGGCCCGTCTTGTCCTCACGGTGGCTGACCTGGAACCAGTGGTAGCTCGGCGCCAGGTGCTCGCTGACGGCGAACTTGATGCCATGCTTCTGCGTGGCTTTCCTGAACAGCCCGACGATGTCCTTCTTCGGCCCTGTGGCGACGGCGTTCCACTTGGGCTGGAACTTCGAGTTCCACAGATCGAAGTTGTCGTGGTGCACGCCCATGCTGCAGAAATACTTCGCGCCCGCCTTCTTGTAGAGGCCTACCAGATGGTCGGCGTCAAAATTCTCGCCCTTCCAACTGCGCGCCAGATCTTTGTGCCCATACTTCGAGGGATGGCCGTAAGTGGCGACGTGGTGCTTGTTCTGCGGCGTGCCCTGGATGTACAGGTTCCGGGCGTACCAGTCGCCGTCCTCGGCATGCGACTGGGGCCCCCAGTGCGCCCAGATGCCGAACTTCGCGTCCCGGTACCATTCCGGGACGCGGTAGCTCTTCAACGATTCGCGGGTGCCTTGGAAAGGACCGGCTGGAATCTCCGGAGCATTGTCCGGCGCCGCCTTGGCGAGGTGCAGCGCCGGTGCGCCCGCGATGAGAATGCCCAATGCGCTTCTTCGGGTGATCATAATGTGGAACCTCCTGCTTGTCCTGTGTGAGAATTCTCGATTTAAATCGATAACTTCACCGGTGACTTGTCACGAAAAACGACGTTTCCCGCAATGCCCTTGCTGAACGGCGAACAAAACCTTGCGCGCTTACGGGCGTCTCAGGCTCGATGCCCGGATAACCAGCGTTGGAGTAATGCAGATCGACTCGGGGCGCACGGGCGCCTTGGCGTCAATCAGCGCCAGAGCCAATTCGGCGGCCTGCTCCCCGATGGACTGACTGTTCTGATCGATGGTCGTTAGCGGCACGCGCAAGAGATTGGAATAGATCACATTGCCGCAGCCCACCACCGCAACGTCCTCCGGAATCCGCAGACCCGCGTCGAGGATGGCGGGCATGACACCCATCGCGGTGGGATCGTTGTAGCAGAAAATCCCGTCGGGGCGCGGGTCCATAGCGAGCAGAGCCTTGGCGGCATCGTACCCGCCCACCTCTCCGCGCTCGTCGCCCGAGGCGCCTATGGGAATCACGTACCCGGGCAGAGACGGCATGGCATGTTCCGCCAAAGTGCGGCGGTAGCCCTCCGCGCGGCCGATGGCGGTGCTCACCTCGGGACCTCGAACATGCGCAATGCGTTGGCAGCCCTGCTCGATCAGGTGCGCGGTGGCGAGCGCGCCCGCGGCTTCGTCGTCGACGCCGACGAAATTCGCGGCCAGCCCAACAAAGCGCCGGTCGATGAGCACGTACGGAATCTGCTGTTCTTCAATCTGCCGGAAACTCTCGACCGTCCATTGCGCGGAGGCGATGAGCAGCGCGTCCACCCTGCGCGTCAGCAAAACTTCGAGTTCCTGTTTCTCCAGTTCCGGATCTTCTTCCGAGGAGGAGAGAATCAGGCTGTAGCCCTGTTTGCGGAATACGCCGGATAGCGCCTTGGCGACCTGCGCGAAAAACGGATGCAGCAGGTCCGGCACGATCAAGCCGATGGTATAAGTCTTGCCTGTGATGAGCGCTCGAGCGGCGAGGTTTGGCCGGTAGTTCAGCTCCTTCATCCGCTTGAGGACGCGCTGCCGGGTCTCCTTGCTGATGTCGCCGTGATTGCGCAACACTTTGGAGACGGTCACAACCGAGACGCCCAAGTCGCGAGCGATGTCTTTCATCCGGACGGCCATTCTCTCACCATCCTATTGATTCGAAGCCGGCGCCAGAAGGGCCGGAACTTCCAGGTGTACCAGCCCTCGATCACCACAAACAAGCCAACTTGCCAGGGGGCTTGCAGGTTTGCGCCTGGCGGTCTGCTCCCGGGGAGTCGAAGCGCTTCGAGCATGTGCCGAGGGCCAGGTCCAGTGGAGTGAACGAGAGCAACATGCGCGGCGCGGCAATAAAGAGCGGCAAAGCAGGCATGCTGGTAATCGATAACTCTATCTCAGCAAAAGTTGAGAGTCAATCTAAGCTTGTGCATTGTTGACAGTCTTTTACGGTGAGGATTATGATGGCAATGTCTTAGGTTAACGATTTTTTCTCTGCCGCTTTGGAACGATGGCGCCCGATAAACGGGACGATGCTGGCTGGTTCTCTTGTGACAACCGGGCACGGGAAGGATACTTCTAGAGATGAGCGATGTGACGTGGACGGCCGCTCCCGAGAGCGTGGATCCGGGGCTGGTGCCGCAAAGGCGACTGTACACCGGTGCGATGATGCCTGCCATAGGACTGGGAACGTTCGGCTCGGACCATGTTTCAGCGGATGAGGTTGCCGAAGCTGTAAAGGGCGCGGCGGCGGTCGGCTATCGGCACTTTGATTGCGCCTCCGTGTATGGGAATGAGGACCGCATCGGACCGGCCCTGCGGACGGTTCTGGACGGCGGAGTAGAGCGCGAAGAACTGTGGGTTGTCTCCAAGCTCTGGAACGACAAGCACAACGCGGTGCTCGCGTCCTGCGAGAAGTCGCTCGCCGACCTGGGACTCGACTACCTCGACTCGTACCTGGTCCACTGGCCCTTCCCGAACTTCCACCCGCCGGGGTGCAGCGTGGACTATCACAGCCCCGATGCCAAGCCCTATATCCACGAGAGTTTCATGCGGACGTGGCGCCAGATGGAGCAACTGGTCGACGCTGGGCTGGTGCGGCACATCGGAACGTCGAACATGACGATCCCCAAGCTGAAGCTGCTGTTGCGGGACTGTCGCATTAAGCCCGCCGTCAACGAAATGGAGTTGCATCCGCACCTGCAGCAGCAGGAACTGTTCGATCTCGTTTGCGCCAACGGCATTGCGCCCGTCGGCTATTGCCCGGTGGGTTCGCCGGGACGCCCGGAACGCGACCGGACGCCTGATGACACGGTGGATATCGAAGATCCCGTGATCGTGAAGATCGCGCAACGCCTGGGCGTGCACCCGGCCGTGGTGTGCGTGAAATGGGCCGTGCAGCGCGGCCAGACGCCGATCCCGTTCTCGGTGAAACGCCGCAATTATCTGGCCAACCTGCAGTGCACCATAAGCGAGCCTCTCACGGCCGAAGAGATGCAGGCAATTGCGGGACTTGAGAAGGGTTGCCGTCTGATCAAGGGGCAGGTGTTCCTGTGGAAAGACGGGCAGAGTTGGGAAGCACTTTGGGACCTGGACGGAAAGGTCACTCCGCCTTGACGTGTGCGTGGGGCAGTGTGTGGTGGGGCAGGCTTCAGCCCCGCGCAGTTTCTTCCACACAGGCCCGGCTGAAGCCGGGCCGCAGGCTGAAGCCTGCCCCACCACGAAAGCCTGCCGCACTCTGAAGCTCCATCAGGCGAGAGTTGGTTGCAGTAAGGAGAGAAACCAGTCATGAACGAGACGCCGATCGACAAAACCATGCTGGGCGCATACCTGCCTGGCGACAGCACTACGGTCCTCAAGGAAGTGGCCGTGCCCGAGCCCGGCCACGGCGAAGTGTTGCTGAGGATGAAAGCCTCGACCATCTGCGGCTCCGACATCCGCTGCATCTATCACGAGCACCTCGGCAAAGGTCCAGAGGGCTACCAGGACAAGATCGCGGGCCACGAACCTTCAGGTCAGATCGTCAAAGCGGGTCCCGGCTGCAGGCGGTTCGGCGCGGGCGACCGTGTGATCGTTTATCACATCTCGGGCTGCGGGGTCTGCAACGACTGCCGGCGCGGCTACATGATCTCCTGCACCAGCGAGAAGTACCGGCGCGCTTACGGCTGGCAGCGCGATGGCGGAATGGCCGGCTACCTGCTTGCCGAAGAGAAGGACCTGGTGGCGCTTCCCGATGAGCTGTCGTACACCGACGGCGCGCAGGTCGCCTGCGGCTTCGGCACGGTTTACGAAGGCCTGATGAAAATCGGCATCAGCGGCAACGACTCGGTGCTCATCACCGGTCTCGGCCCTGTCGGCCTGGCTACCGGCGCGCTCTGCCGCAAGCTCGGGGCGAACAGAATCATCGGCATCGACGTGATCGACGAGCGGCTGCAACTGGCTCTCGATCTCGGGTTGTGCGATGAAGTCCTGCGGTCGGGACCGGACAACGTGGCGGAGGTGAAGAAGCTCACCGGCGGCAGCGGCGTCGAGCGGGCCATCGATTGCTCGGCCAACGACCAGGCGCGCGCCACGGCGATTCGCGCGACGCGCAAGTGGGGCAAGATCGTCATGCTCGGCGAAGGCGGCCGCGTCGAGTTCAACCCTTCACCGGACATCATCCACGACCAGAAGACGATCTTCGGCTCGTGGGTCACGTCCATCTGGCTGATGGAAGAGCTGGTGGAACGCCTGGTGACCTGGAAGCTGCACCCGGCGGAGCTGGTGACGCACCGCTTCGAGTTGGAGCACGTGGATCAGGCTTACTCGTTGATGGCTTCGGGCCGCTGTGGCAAAGTGGCAGTGTGCTTCGACGAAGAACTCGTGAAGTAGGCCAGCGAATTTCTCCAGGCTACCGGCCGCTCCGTCAGCCAAGCCGCCGGCCTTCCGTATGCGAAGTTCTACCCGGGACACGCATGTCGGGTAGCTTACCCAGGCTGGCCTTTCAGCCCGGTCAATTCGGGGTTATACGACCATAGGGCCCGAATCGCAGACCCAGCGGGCGCCGCCCCATTCACTTTCCCAGACCTCCCAATGTCCGTCCAACCGGAACTCGGCCAGGATCTCATACCCGGTGCGAGCACTCCGGCAGGGGATCGATGGAGGTGGCGACTGACTTTCGGACTGCGCGGCGAGTGCGGCTCTGAGCATCGCTTCTGCCCGGAACCAGTCTTCCCGATCCGTTCCATCGGGACATCCGTTGACCAGCCACAATAGATAGGCGACTGTGGCGATTTCGCCTTCAGTGGGCCTGACACTTGCGGCGGTTTCTATGGACTTGCTAACGGTGCTCCGTTCCGGCATCATCTCTGCCGCGTCGTCCCGCATCGTTTCCGGCGACCTTCGGAGGATCGCCGTATCCTTGCCAGTTAGCCTTTCTTGCCTTGGCATGGTTCGCCTCCCGCGAAGCCCTGTCGCTGAGCGATTCAGGGTAGGTTCAAGGCCTGGCTGCATTCAGCGTCACGCTTCCTATATCAATCTTGGGGGGTGGTTCACGACCGCAGCATGGCGGACTTGCAGGCCACACTAATAAAAGGCCCGAGAGAGAATAAGGCCTTGAGCGCTGAGTCGATTATGGGCCGGCTCTCCGGCGGATGCAAGAGGATCGCGGCCTGAAAGATCGGACGGCCAAGTTGAACGTACTGGAGAGCGCAACTGCTGTATTTTCAATATATTAGGTTCTCCTTGCCCAGCGCGCACGAGCCAATTGGGAACATCGACCGGCCCGGTGAGCGGCGTCCTCCGAATGGACCCATGTGGTAATCCAAAACAAGAGCGGGCTGTCTTGTTTTCGCTTCCTGGTCGAGGCCTGTCGACCTGTGCTGCAGTGCATCCATGCCTGCGATACCTCTTATGAACTAGGGGAACTGTTCCTCAGCCGCTGTGAGCCCGAGCGCCAGCGGCGGTTGAGCCTCGCCAACGTGCGGGCGTTCTTCTCCTCCGTGATCTTCCAGAGAATGCTCGGAATAGCGCGCCCGGGCTATTGGAAGTTCGTGCTCACAGCCGCGACGAGATAACACCGCTCCTTCGGCGCCGCCGTGGCCCTGGCCGTGATGGGCCCGCACTTCCAGATCAGGATCGGGCAGCTCTCGAAGGCGGCTAGGTAGCGGGTGGGGTGGAGGGACGCTGACGAGTTCGAGTGACCTGAAAGCTCCACCCGGCCGCACTGGTGACACATCGCTTTGAGTTGGAACACGTGGGCCAGGCTGACTCCCGGATAGCGTCAGGCCGTTGCGGCAAGGTGGCCGCGTGCTTCAGCGAGGAGCTCGCGGGGTAGCTGCGGGGGTGGGGAGCTTTGCGGATCCAGCGGCGCCTGTGACGGCCGGGCAGAGCTGGAGGCGAACCTTGCTCAAGATCGCCGAATGATCGGTGAACCTAAAAACGGCAGTTGAACGTGGCTGGCAGTAGCCGAGTGCGCCGTGCAGGGAGCCCGGAGGACGAAAGAGTGTAGCCAGCGCGCAATCGCTGGGAACCGGTTTCGTCCAGGCGGAGCCCCGGAATGGGGCGAAAGATTGCAGATGCTCGTCTTTCGCCCCATCCCGGGGCTCTGCTATTGCTGCGCCCCCATGCTTGCGCCTTGGGCTACATTCTTACGCTCCTGACGGAGCTCTAGGGCTGTTTCACAATTTCTATGAACCGTGGCCTGTTCGCGTTTACCCACAGCCAGCACAGAGCCGCGAATGTCAAAGAGCGGCCCTTTGCGAAAAGCGTCGGTTGGCCGCTCTCTTACGTTCTCTGTGCTAGTGGCGGCGCTCCTGGCGCAGGATCAGAGGACTACAGGAGATGTGAAACAGGTCTAACGGTTTCGGACTCGCTTGGATTTTCAACTGCTCCGCAGTTCACCCTCCGGGTAAGAACCCGCTTCTTTCCAAGCTCTCGCCAGCACGATGGTTCGATTTAGGGCGCGCTGCCAACTGCCGCTTTTAGGGTGCATGATCGGTGAATGATCGGTGAATGATAGGTGGCTTCTCAGTTGAGGCTGCTCTCGGCTACAGCGTCGGCCAATTCATGCCGGATGAGAAACCGGCGGGTATCCAACCAGCCGCCCGCGGCGGAGCGTAAATCGTCGAACTGCCAGCCGAATGGCTCAATTCAAGCGATCAGGCTGGCGCAGATCCTGATATCCAGATCCTGATATGATGTTGGCGGTCCCAGCGGCCGGCGGCTGCCGATGAGACTCCAAAAGTTCCCGCTTGACGGAACCGGGCAAAGGGAGGACGCACATGTCGAATTCCAGAAGAAGTTTCCTGCAGTCGGGCGCGGCTCTGGCGGCCGGTCTCACCGGCGGCGCGAGTGCGTTCGCGGCACAGGCGAGCGGGGACCAGGCAGCGGCTAGCTTGAAAGCCTCTTCCGAGATTCAGGTTCCCCAGATGAAGTTCTTCCACGCCACGATCAGCCGCGTGGTGCTCGGGGTCAATCCCTTTTACGGGTACGCCCATTACAACGGCAATCTCGGGAACGCTATGCGCGAGTGGTATACGGCGGATCGCGTGTGCGAGGTGATGCATCAATGCACGCGATTTGGCATCAACGCCATGAATTACGTCCACCTGTCTCGCGGGCCGGAGGACTTGGCGCGCTTCCAGGCCGAGGGCGGCAAGATGCAGCTCATCATCCAAGTGACGAGCAAGGCGGATGCCGGGGAGCTGGTCAAGACCCTGAAGCCCCTGGCGCTGCAACGGCAGGGCGAGGTCGTGGACGACGCCTGGCAGAGCGGCAAAATGGAGACCGTCAAGGAATGGTGTAAGAAGGCGCGCGACCTGGGCACGCTGGTTGGCGTCGGCACGCACATCCCGGAAGTGATCGCCTACGTCGAGGAAAAGGGCTGGGACGTGGATTTCTACTCCGGCTGCGTCTACAACCGGCGCCGCACTGCCGAAGAACACAAGCAAGTGCTCCACGGCGAGATGATCGAGATGCCGGGCGAACTCTACTTGAAGAGCGATCCGGCGCGCATGTACCGCGTGATGCGGCAGACGGCGAAGCCTTGTTTTGCATTCAAGATCCTGGCGGCGGGCCGGATTGCGGACGGTGGCATCGAGCAGGCGTTTCGCACGGCTTTCGAAAGCATCAAGCCGACCGACGGCGTGTACGTCGGGATGTTCCCCAAGTTCAAGGACGAGGTGCGGGAAAACGCCGAGATCGTGCACCGCATCCTGACCCGGAGCTAACCCTCAGGCGGGTCCAGACTTACTCGCTGATGGCGCCAGGCTGCTGCGGGAAAGTGGCTTTGTGCTTCGACGAAGATTTGAGGGGGGGGACACAACGGATCGGGGAAGCAGCATTAGCGAGCGCTGGAGCGGCCACGTGGCCTCTGGAATCTGAAATTGCGTGTGCTGTCCCTGGATTGACCCTGGATTCTGGATTCACTGTGGATTCATTGGGCTGGAGTCCCTTCGAACCGACATTCTTGTTGCCAACAAAACTGTTGACAACAAGAATGTTGGGATCAACAATATTGACATGGATAGCCCATCCCTGAAGCGAGCGACCGGAAATTGGGTGGTCGGCGACCAGTTCTGGGATCGCGAAGTCGAACTCGCGTTGTTCATAGAGCGGCTCAACGAAGGGGCGCATTTGCTTCTCACGGCGCCTCGTCGCATCGGAAAAACCAGCCTCCTGAAGGAGACGGCCCGCCGATTGGATGGCACGTTCCTATGTCTTTACGTCGACCTTCAGAAGGCTGAATCCCCGGCTGACGCGGTTGTAGAGCTAAGTCTGGCGACTCACGAATACAAGTCTACCTGGGAGCGGGTTCACTCAGTGTTTCAGAACGTCTTGAGGGACACTGTAGAGACGGTCAAGATTAGAGACCTAAGCATAGTTCTCCGCGGAGGCCTCACAACAGACAACTGGCGGTCAAAGGGTGACGATCTGTTTCAGATCCTGGCAGAGCAAGACCGGCCGGTAGTCTTGTTTTTCGATGAAGTCGCCATTCTGGTGAACCGGCTCCTGCGCGGCGGCGATTACGTCATTACGGACCAACGCCGGGCCGACGTTGACATATTTCTGTCTTGGCTTCGGGCCAACAGCATACGCCACCAGGGCAAGGTGCGTATAGTCCTCACCGGCTCAATCGGCTTAGAGCCGCTCGTGCGCGAGGCCGGGCTCAGCGCAGCTCTCAACACGTTCACCCCATTTCATCTTGGACCCTGGGCTCGTGACGTAGCGCGTGGTTGTCTTGCAGCTTTGGCGAACGGCTACGGACTAGTACCGCACGCAGATGCGATCGAGGAAATGCTTGATCGCTTAGGGATGTACATTCCGCACCACGTGCAGATGTTCTTTGATCATGTTTATCAAGAGGCGCGACTGGTAGGCTCATCGGAGATCTCGGTCGCCCTAGTGAGAGAGGTCTATACGCGATCGATGCTGGGCATTCGGGGACACGTGGAGTTGAGCCACATGGAGGAGCGCCTCAAAATGGTGCTCGGGCCGAAACTAGACCTGCTCGCCCTCGATTTACTCACCGAGGCGGCAATGACCGGGACGCTCACGGCGAGTACAGGCCGGATATTGGCCGAGGGGCAGTTTGGCGAAGACTGGAAAGCACCACTTCGAGACGTTTTGGCAGTCCTCGAACACGATGGGTATCTTGTGACCACCGACCATGCATATTCGTTCGCTTCACCTCTATTGAGAGATTGGTGGAAAGCACGGTTCCAATTCGCTTACGTTCCCGCAGCTGAAAGGCGGCATTGAGATGTCCACTGGCCCTTCTACTTCATTCAAGTACAACCCTGGTATTCTCGGCGATGACGCGCTGTTGCGTTGCTTCGTTGTTCGACATAAATGCCTTGACCTAATCCTAGAGACCCTGAGGGAAAACGCCGGAAGTGCATCCGCCAACCGCCATTTACTAGTCGTAGGACCTCGTGGAATCGGCAAGACTATGCTAGTAAGGCGGGTTGCCGCCGAAATCAGGGCGAATCCGGACTACGGGGCATGGTTTCCCATCGTCTTTGGGGAAGAGAGCTACCAGATCAGTTCCGCCGGGGAGTTCTGGCTTGAAGCGCTCGGCCATCTCGCGGACAGCAGAAACGACCGCAGCCTTGATGCGACCTTGGCTGATCTGCGGGAGGAGTACAACGACGCGCGGCTTCGTGAGCGCGCGCTTTCACAGCTTCTAGATATTGCGGACTCTCAGCGCCAACGTCTGCTGCTAATAGTCGAGAATCTCGGGATGTTGTGCGAGCAGCAGATTACCCGGGAGGCCGCATGGGAACTGCGCCATACATTGACGAATGAGCCGCGGATCATGTTGCTGGCGACAGCGACGAGTCGCTTCGATGCCGTCAGCCAGGCAGACCAAGCGTGGTTCGAGCTGTTCGGCGTGCACGAATTGAAGCCGCTCGACCGCGAGGAGAGCTACACGCTCTGGCGCGCCGTGGCCCATCAACAACTGAAACCGGGCCACGTGAGGGCAATTCGTATACTCACGGGCGGCAATCCGCGGCTGTTGACAGTGCTGGCGGGCTTCGCCACAAACCGATCTTTTCGCGAATTAATGGAACAACTCATCCACTTAATTGACGATCACACAGAATACTTCAAGGGGCATCTTGACGTCCTGCCAGCTAAGGAGCGCAGGGTATTTGTCGGCCTCCTGGAGCAATGGAACCCTGTTACGGCCGCTGAACTTTCGCGTACAACGCGTACTGGGGTCAATGAGGTGAGCTCTCTTTTGAACCGGCTCGTTAATCGCGGAGCTGTGGAGGTGGTTGAAGGACAGCCAAGGCGTAAGCTGTACCAAGCTGCCGAGCGGCTATACAACATCTACTACCTGATGCGTCGAAGGGGAGCACCATCAGATCGCGTACGAGCGGCGGTGAGCTTTATGGTCATGTTCTACGGCGGCAGTAAATTGGCCGTGACCATCGCCGATCTCGCCAGGGAAGCATGCGAATTGCCTGCGGGCGAAATCGGGGACCATTTCGCAGCCTATGCTGAGCTAGCACGTCGAACTCCAAGCGGGATTTGGGCCCGTGCCTTTGAGCGAACGCCGCCCGAATTCTTTGCCCGAGAAGACGCTCCGGAGTTTATCCGACAGTTGCCGAGAGTGCGAAAAGCCGTCGCGAATCTTAAGCAGGCGATCACTGCCCATCAGTCGAAAGACTGGGCTACTGCGCAACGCGCTCTGAGAGAGGCTATCAAGAATGGTGCTGATAAGCCGGCGGTCTGGAACGTACTCGCCGATGTTCTCATCGAATTGGGCCAACCACGAGAAGCCGAAGCTGCTTTCCAGAAGTCCATCGAATTGGCCCCGAGTGATGCGGTCACGTGGAGAATGCTCGGACGCTTGCTCATTGACCTGCGCCGGTTTGAGGAAGCCGAAGTCACTCTCCGGAAGTCCATCGCGTTGGCCCCGGATGATGCGGTCACTTGGGGAATCCTTGGAAGCTTGCTCTTTGACCTGCGCCGGTTTGAGGAAGCCGAAGCCGCTCTCCGGATGTCTATCGAGTTGGCCCCGGGTGATGCGGCTACTTGGGGAATCCTCGGAATCTTGCTCATCGACCTGCGCCGATTTGAGGAAGCCGAAACGGCTTTTCGGAAGTCCATCGAGCTGGCCCCGGGTAATGCGGTCACTTGGAGAATGCTCGGAGGCTCGCTCGTCGATCTGCACCGGTTTGAGGATGCCGAAGAGGCTTATCGAAAGTCCATCGAGTTGACCCCAGGTGATGTGGTCACTTGGAGAATGCTCGGAGGCCTGCTAATCGACCTGCGCCGGTTTGATGAAGCCGAAACTGCTTTCCGAACTGCGATTGATCTGCAGCCAAAGGATGTTTGTGCTTGGCATTACCTCGGCAGAGTACTGAATCGACGCAAGCGATATACAGACGCTGAGTGCGCGTGCAGGAAAGCCGTGGAAATTGATCCTGAGCACGTCGCAGCTTGGGATGACCTTGGACGTACGTTGATTAAACTTGGCCGACGAGATGAATCTGAGCAGGCCTTTCTCCGAGGGCTAGATCTAGATCCGAAGGATCACGTGCTGTGGTTCGACTTAGCGAGGCTGTTTAAGAGTACCGACCGGAAGGACGAAGCGCGACGCGCCTACCTAGCGGCTATTGAATTGGAGCCAAGCGACGAAGGGTCATGGAGCGAGGCAGGACACTTCATTTCGGAGGTCGGTCCGCCGGAAGAAGCGGAACGTGTTTGGCAACGGGCGCTGCGACTGCACCCTACGTTAGCACCGTGTGCCGTGCATCTCTTGGAGGCACGCCAGCAACTCGGAGTCTCACGAACCGTCTTGATTGGTGAAGCCGGAGAATGGATCGAACGCGGCAGCAGGTCATATCAAGTCCTTAGATCGATGTCGTACTTTGCTCTTAGGTTGAAGCTCATAAAGATATTGTCCATAGCTGAGAGTTGGGCCAAAGAAGCGGTCGAAAAGGATCCTGGGTGGCGCTCGGCACATACATTGGCTGTAGTGTACGCCGCACGAGCGAGGTGGTCAGAGGCACTGCAGGCGAGCCGTCCAGTACTTGACGCAGCTGGTCGTTCGAAGGAGGCTCGAGAGAGCGCGACGGAATTCGTGGTTCAGGCGGCTGCCGCTGGGTACGCGCGGGAGGCCCTGAATGCTCTTTCCATCTCTCAGGGTGCTCAAGCGTTGGAACCGCTCCTAATCGGACTACAGATCTTTCTTGGCGAAAAACCCAAGGTGGCGAAGGAGATCAACGAAATTGGTCAAGATGTGGCGGATCGAATTCGCGGAACGTCGCAAGGCACCAAGGCAAAGAAACTTGCACAAATAGGCGGGAAGCACCACTAAGTTGAGGCAACAGCGAAGCCTAATGCGACGTTCTCGGCTCGGCCGAGTTCCAGTGTCGCCCGATAGTACCACTCGGGGCTTGTGAACGGGCGAAAGTGACGACGTAGAACGTCGAGGGTCGGAAAGCCTGACCCGTCCCGAGCGGGCGAAGGCGCATCCATGAGGTGTTTGTCTCCCTCGCCCAGTGCCACAATACTCTTCGAAGTGCTCTGGATTCGCGGGCTGATCTTTACCGTTCTGGTCCCTGGCGTCGTCGGGTTCGTGCTGCCCTCGTGGGTCGATCCCGGCGTGCATCGCGGAGGCGGGATCTGGGATGCTGGCTGGATCGCGATCGCGGCGGGAACTCTGGTCTATCTCTGGTGCCTGCTGCTGTTCCTGGCCGCTGGAGGGACTCCCGCGATTCACTTCACTCGTCCATTGCGGTTTCTCATCGGAGCGCCACCGGAGGGTCTGGTGCATGGCGGACTGTATCGCTTCTCTCGAAATCCGATGTATATGGGCGTCCTAACGGCGATATTCGGTCAGGCGATGCTCTTCGCTTCGCCTCGCATCGCGGTTTACGGGTGCGTCGTGTTCGCGTGCTTCTACTCGATCGTCGTACTGGTCGAGGAGCCGCATCTCCGCGCGACGCTCGGCCGGCCGTACGAGGAGTATTGCCAGACGGTTCCGCGCTGGATCGGGGTGCAAAGCTGGCGCCGCAGGCCCGGGTCCGCGGGATAGCGGGCGAGCTTTCCGGGAGGCTGGGCAGCCTGCCCCAACGCGCTTGCCGCCTCCGCTACCCTCGCGCGAGTGCATAGCTCGTGCTGCGCCCGCCCTCGGGGTTGCGGACGAGAATTCCGCGCTCCACCAGGGGCAGGATGTCACGCAGCGCGGTGTCCTGCGAGCACTTGGCGAGCTTCGCGTACTTCGAGGTCGTGAGCTGCCCTTCGAAGCCATCGAGGAGCCGGTTCAGCATCAGGCGCTGGCGATCGTTGAGAGGAACGCCTTGAGCGCGCTCCCAGAATCTTTCGCCGCACGATATGCGGCGAATAGCACTCGTAATCACCGCACGTCGAACCTGGCGGCCCCGTTCGGGCGTGGTTCCGAAGTACGGAGCGGGACGTTCTGATTCACTCAACCCCACAGGAGCAGCCGCGAGACGCGGCGCGCCAGACGGCTTGCGGGATGCGGTTCAACGGCGGGTGAGCGGAGACGGGCAATGGCAAGCGCAAGCCAGACGAGACTGCAGGCGAGCCAGACCACGCCCGTCACGTTCTGCCCGGTGGCGAACCAGACTCCGGATGCCAGGAAGGCGACAAGCGCTGTCACGAAGTTCAGGCGGCTCAGTTTCATCCCGCACTCCTGCGTTCACTCTAGGACCCGAGCCGGGCGGCGTCAATGACACGCCCTGTAACATCATGCTGTTGTTGCCACGCGATTGCGCCCGGGTGGCGTGGGGCTGGCGAGAGCTGATGCCGAGCAACCGGAGCCGATCTGGAGATCGGCGATCCCAGGGCTGGAACAAGAGCCGATCTGGAGATCGGCGCTCCCAGGGGCGTAGAATGCTGCAATGCAGTCCCGCCGGGCGTTCGTGTCACACCTGCCTTTGTTGTTCGCGCCGCTGACGGCGTTCCGGCTGGCTGCGGCGTCTGCAACTGGCACTCCTATGAAGATCACCGCTCTTGAGACCGTACATTGGAACTCACGCGACGACGCGCCGTTCTGGCCGCATTGGACCTGGCTCAAAATCCACACCGACGCCGGCGTAACGGGGCTGGGCGAGACCTATCCGCGCAACGCCGCCGAGGCGGAGATGATCCACACGCACCTGGCGCCTCTGCTGCTCGGGCGCGACCCGCGCAACATCGAGCGCATCTGGAATGACCTGTATCACGCCATCGATTTTCAGATCGCTGGCGGCACGGAGATCCGCTGCCTGAGCGCGGTGGATCTGGCGCTGTGGGACCTGCTGGGCAACGCGCTCGATACGCCGGTCTACCGGCTGATCGGAGGCAAGTCGAACCCGAAGATACGCCTCTACAACACCTGCTTTCCGCACAAGTACGACTTCAACACAGAGCCCGAGAAGATCATGCAGGAGCTGATCGACGGTCCCAAGATCCGGACCATCAAGATCTGGCCCTTCGACGGCGCTGCGATTGCGAACCAGCGAGAGTTTATCACGACCGAGCAGATCGACCAGGCGCTGCGTCCGGTGCGGCTGCTGCGCGACAAGTTCGGGATGTCGATTGACATACTGATGGAGTTCCACTCGATGTGGAACGTCACGTCGGCCATGAAGATCGCCGAGGCGCTGGAGCCGTACAAGCCGCTGTGGCTCGAAGACATGCTGATGCCGGGCAACTACGCGCAGTACTCGGAGTTGGCCCGCTCGACGCGGCTGCCGCTGACCCTCAGCGAGCGCATCGCGGGCAAGCTGCAATTCGAGTCGATGCTCGAGTCGCACGCCGCGAAGTTTGTCATGTTCGACGTCTGCTGGTGCGGAGGGCTGACCGAGGCGCGCAAGATCGCGACGCTCGCCGAGGCCCACCAGTTGCCGTTTGCGCCGCACACGGCGGGCGGCCCGCTGCTGTTCTATGCAACGACGCACCTGTCCACGGCCATGCCGAATTTCTGGATCCAGGAAAGCTGCCAGCGGTTCTACGAATCCGACTGGCCAGCCATGCTCGAAAACCCGCTGATGCCGAAGGATGGGTGCATCTCAGTGCCCGAGTTGCCCGGCTTCGGCATGCGCATCAAGCGTGAGGTCTGGGAGCACCCGAAGGCGATCCACCGCATTACCAAAGCGTGATGCTCCGACTCTAAACCCGGCGGGGAAGAATCCACCGCAACTCGCCTCTCCGAACGCCGCGAAGGCACACGCCTGCGTTGGTGCGCTCATACAAGTTGGTGCGCTCATACAAAAGGCAGGTCGCCATGAAAGGTCGCCGATGGGTCCTTGGGCGGACATAGGTCCACCGCGCGAAAATCGCAGCGGGAGTGGTGGGGCAGAATTCATTCTGCGCGGGGCTTCAGCCCAGCAGAATGGGCAAGAGACCGGCTGAAGCCGGTCTGCGGACTGAAGTCTACACCACTTCGGCCGGGCCGCTTTTATCCCCATAGGTGGCCCACATGGCCATCCCGATTCCCTCAAGGTCGCGGGGTAGCATTCCGTCTCCTGGGTGACGCGGGAAGAGTGACTAGAGCGGATTCACGATTTCTATGAACCGTGGCCTGCGCGCGAATCCCCATAGCCAGCGCAGAGCCGCGAATGAAAAGAGCGGCCAACCGTCGCTGTGCGCAAAGGACCGCTCTTTTCATTCGCGGCTCTGTGCTGGGAGAGCTTTTTAGGCGCAGGGGCAGCGGACTACAGAAGATGTGAAACAAGTCTGGCGCAGGGCCGGCCCGCCAGGCCGTCCCAGACGAAAGAGGGGCCGAAATCATGCGGGGAGCGGCGCTGATCCGGCTTGCAAACCGGACATTCCTGGTTTAAGGTTATTGACATCGTCAACCACAAACTGGAGGCCGTAGTTGCAAGGCGATCACCACGTTTGATGGGTCAATCCTCATTCATCCGGGGCCTTTCTGGCGCTTGGTTTTGACAAATGTAATCGATTGTTGAACGACTGAAAGAGGGGGGAATCGATGAGACTCCAGCGCTTATTTGGACTGCTGGTGCTGCTGGCCGCGCTGACGGGTGTGGCCCAGGCCGGCGCATTCAGCTACGTCGCTGTGTTCGGGGACAGCCTGTCGGACAACGGGAACCTGTATGCGGCGACCGGATACCCGCCGGCGCCTTACTATAACGGGCGGATGTCGAACGGGCCGGTTGCGGTCGAGAACATGGCGGCCGACCTCAAGTCGCCACTAGCTGATTACGCGTGGATTGGCGCGACGACGGGCATCGGCAATGTTGTCGATGGCGGGACGGCGACGTCCTACGGCGCTTATGGGCTGCCTGGAATGTTGACCTCATTTGCGGCGGTCGCGCCGTCACTACCTGACAAATCGAGCGCGCTGTTCGTGCTGTGGGGCGGGCCGAACGACCTGCTCAGCGACTTGTCCGATCCAGCGCTATTGCCGGGCGCGATCGCCGCCGCCGTCGCGAACATTTCGGACATGGCGCTGCTTTTGGAGGCCATGGGCGCGCAGCATATTCTGGTGCCTAACATGCCCGACCTGGGGCTGACGCCACGCCTGCTGGCGGATGGTCCGGCAGCCTCCGCCGAAGCGACGGAGGTGACCGACCTGTTCAACGCTTTGCTGGCAACATCGCTGCCGCCGGGCGTGACGATATTCAATACGGCCGGGTTCTTGCGCAACGTAGACAGCAACCCCGCTGCGTACGGGTTCACCAATGTGACCGACCCCTGCTTCAATGGAGTGACGGTGTGCGCGGACCCGAACCAGTATCTTTTCTGGGACGACATTCACCCGACCGCTGCCGCGGATGTGTTCCTGGGTGCGGAATTCGCCGCGGCGGTTCCCGAGCCTTCGACCTCTGTCCTCGTGTTCGCCGGACTGTGCGCGTTTGCAGCGGCGGTGCGGCGGCGCAGAAGCGCCTAGCCTCAGGCCGGCCAAGGCGCGTCCTCCGCCTCAGCGACTTACGTTCCGGGACCCTGCATCCGGCCGGGGCCCGAGCCTGTTTCGCCTCCATCCGATCTTTGAGACGCGGACTTTACGGGCGCGGCGCGATGGAACGCGCCGGCAAAGCACCTTGAGACCGATCCATCACGACACTGCGGCGAATCGCTCCCCTATGCACACCCCACGGCGGTTGCATTGCCGCGTTGGCGGGCATAGAGTGAGCAGCGTCCAGAACTTCTCTGCTTGGTAGGAACACACTCATGACGGGTCAAACTCGCCGCATTTTCCTGGGGGCTTCTCTGCCCTTATCCATTTCTTCCCTCTCTGCATCGGCGCTTTCGGCGGCGCGCGTCGCGGGCGCGAACAACCGCATCCGGATTGGCGTCGTCGGCACGGGCGGCCGGGGACAGTATCTGATGAAGTCCTTGCGGAAGATCGCGCCCGATGAGGTCGCTTTCCCGGCTGTGTGCGACGTCTACGATGCGCGGCGTGCGCAGGCGGCGGAACTCGCCGGCTCGGGCGCGGAGCAGTACCTCGACTATCGCCAATTGGTGGAGCGCAAGGACCTGGATGCGGTCATCGTCTCGACGCCGGACCACTGGCACGCGACGGTTGCGATCGCGGCCATGCAGGCGGGCAAGGATGTCTACGTCGAGAAGCCGATGGTGCACCGGCCCGAGGAAGGCATCGCGCTGGTCAAAGCCGCGCGAGCCGGCAAGCGCATCGTCCAGGTGGGCATGCAGGGGCGCGGGCTGCCGCAATTCGTCGAGGCCAAGCAGCGCTACATCGACTCCGGCGTGATGGGCAAAAGTGGCTTCGCGCGCGCCTGGTATTTGTCCAATGCTGGTTACGTGCAGACGCCTCCGCCCGGCTTCGACCGCAAGCCCGACGGGCTCGACTGGGAGCGCTGGACCGGACCAGGGCCGAAGGTCGACTGGAATCCGGATATCTATTTCAGCCCCTACAAGTGGCTGTACTACGACGGCGGCATGATCATGGGCATCGGCATCCACGTGATGGATTCGGCGCATCACTGGATGGGGCTGCGCCACCCGGTGGCGGCGAGCGCGGGCGGCGGGACGTACTTCTACAAGGACGGCCGGGACACGCCCGACGTGGTCACCTGCATCTTCGACTACGCGGAGGAGGCGACGGTCACCTTCACCGCCGAGTGCCTGACCGCGCCCGGCGTGCGGACTTCGGCGGGCGTGGAGCTGCGCGGCACGGGTGGCGTGCTGTGGGCCGAACGCTACGTGCAGGACACGGGCTACACCTACACGCCGAACACGAAGTTCAGCAAAGAGCCGGCGGCGCGCGCCGGCGGCACGGGCGCCGCGGCCGACGTGATCCTGCGCGACTGGCTGGACAGGATTCGCGACCGCAAACGGACCATTGCGAACGAAGAACACGGCCACTACTCCGCCAGCACCTGCCACCTGGCGGCGCTGGCCTTCGAGAAGAAGCAGCGAGTGGTCTGGGAGCCGGCGTGGGATTTGCCGGCTTGAGCGGTTGCCTTACAATGAGGCGGAGCCGCACATGCGGGACGTTCCGTTTAAGAGGGATTGAGTCATGATCGAAATCACGTGGCTGGGACATGGCACTTTTCAGTTGAAGCTGGACAGCGGCGAAATCGTGCTCATCGACCCGTGGATTAATGGCAATCCGAAATCGCCGCACGGGTTCAAAATCGACCACATCGACACCATGCTGATCACACACGGCCACTACGATCATGTGGCCGACGCCGTGCCGCTCGCCAAGAAGTTCAAGCCCAAGGTGATCTCGAATTTCGAGATCGGCGCCTGGCTCGAATCGAAGGGCGTGCAGAACACGGGCGGCATGAACAAGGGCGGCAGCCAGACGGCCGGTTCTCTGAAAGTCACCATGACGCATGCGCTGCACTCCAGCGGCATTCAGGACGGCAACTCGATTCTGTATGGCGGCGAGGCTGCCGGCTTTATCCTGCACTTCGCCGACGGACGCAAGGCCTACTTCGCGGGCGACACGTCCGTTTTCTCGGACATGGCGTTGTACCGCGAACTCTACGCCCCGCAACTAGCTTTCCTGCCCATCGGCGACTATTACACGATGGATCCGAAGCAGGCGGCGCTCGCCGCCCGACTGCTCGGCGTGAAGAAAGTGATCCCTATCCACTTCGGCACCTTCCCCATCCTCAGCGGAACGCCTGCGGAGTTGGCCGCTTTGGTCAAGGCCGATGGCGTGGAGGTCTGGGAGCTGCAACCGGGGACGCCCGTCCGCTGGTAGCTCGGCCTCAATACTGTTCACTTTGTGGGACCATCACCTTGCGTGGTCTGTCGCGTCCGGAACCCGGCAGACGACACAAACCGATCGTCTGCCCCACCATATTGCCTTGTAAGTGAACAGTATTGAACTTAGCCCGGGGTGACGCGAACGCGGCGTGCTCGAATCCCGGTGGTGCGCCGGAGGGGGATTGCGTGCAGTTCCGGACCGAAAACTCCATGCCGGCCGCGAAGCTCCATTGCGTCTGGACATCGCCATCCGGCGCCTGCGGGATGCACCGGCAGAAAATTTCATTGCGGAAAATAACCACGAAGGGCGCCACAAGTGCAGGTTTTGCGTGTTGGAATCGCGTCATTTTTCTCATCCGTAACCGGGGAGGCTGTGGGCTTTCACCCAGTGCCATCCGCGCGAATCCCGGCTAAGGGCAGTAAAATTAAACTTGCTTCATTCTATTCTCTGTAACATCATGAAAACAAGCACTGTGGAATTATTCTATACCCAGTTTTCCGGTTTGGTGTGGAAGATGCAATGCATCTTACGCGATTTTTCCGCCGACAATTAGCCGACGGAGAGTCCGTTTGTTATCCCTCCGTTGGGGTTGAGAAGGAGAGCTTTCATGCGAATGCGTTCTCGCTCACGTGCCTCTATGGGGTCTTTTCTGGTACTGATGCTGATGGCAGGAAGCGTTGCTCTGCTCAGCTCTACCAAGTCCCCGTTATCGACTCGTGGAAAGGCATCGTTCGTCGATCCGGCCGCACTCAACTTTGTGCGTCCCGGCGTGGCGATTCAAATTACAAACGTCCTGTACACGGCGGGCAGTCCGCCGACCGTGTCCTACAAACTCGTCGACCCGATGGGCGCTCTTCTTGACCAGACGGGCGTGCAAACACCTGGGGCGATCTCTGTCCGGTACGTACTCGCCTACATCCCGGCCAGTACGCCGAACGGGCAGTACATGAACCTCACGACGACCAAGAACACGTCGGTAGCGGGAGATACTGTCACTCAGCCGGGTACCGACTCGGGCGGAACGCTGGTTACCAATTTCGATGGGTCGTACAGTTATACATTTAAGACCGCGGTGCCCAGCACGGTTCCGGTGGGATCGACAATTACGGTCGGCATGACCGCGTCGCGGGACCTGACCAGTTTCGACCTCGGCACGGACTATGACAACGAGATCTCCAGTGCCGTGCTGGGCGGCGGCACGCCGGTCGTCCGTCAAGTCGTGACCACGGCCACGTGCAACAAGTGCCACAGCCAGATCGCCTTCCATGGCGGTTCGCGCCGTTCGATGGACCTTTGCGTTTTGTGCCATGTCCCCGGTTACATCAACCCGCAGACTGGCAATCAGATCGACATGAAGGTGATGTTCCACAAGATCCACATGGGCTCGGATCTACCCAGCGTGAAGGCCGGAACACCTTATCAGATCAATGGCGTCCACGGGAACAACGACTACTCGGCAATCATTTTCCCCGCGAACCCGAATACCTGCCAGGCGTGCCATACCCCGGACGCCAAGCAGGCGACGCTGTTCACGACTACCCCGACGGCGGCCGCGTGCGGTTCCTGCCACGACGACGTGAATTTCGCCACGGGCGTCAACCACGTGGGCGGGCCTCAGGCGGACGACAACCAGTGCGCCAATTGCCACATCCCGCAGGGTGAGAGCGACTTCGACGCCTCCATCCTCGGTGCGCATGTGAACCCGGATCAGTCCAGTCTGCTGCCGGGCATCCAGGGTGCGATCCTGTCGGTCACCAATACCTCACCGGGCCAGAAGCCTGTGGTCGCATTCCAGGTGAAAGACAAGACCGGCGCCACGATCCCGATGTCGGCCTTCTCGCAGACAGGCTACCGCCTTGCGCTCGTTCTCGCCGGCCCGACCAGCGACTATGTGGGCATCAATGTACACGGCTATGTCAGTGAAAATCCCGTGCCGACCGCGGTGCTGAATAGCGATACATATACATACACATTCTCCACGGCGATTCCCGCCGGCGCGACAGGCACATACACAATTGGCATGGAAGGCCGCCGCGATGACACGGTCCTGGCCGGCACGACCAAGGCTCAGACCATCGAATACGGCATGAAGAACGTCGTCTTCAACTTCTCGGTGGACGGCAGCGCCGTTGTCCCGCGGCGCGCCGTGGTCTCCCTCGCCAACTGCAACAACTGCCATTGGAACCTCCAGTTGCACGGTGAAAACCGCAACCAGATTCAGCAGTGCGTGCTGTGCCACAACCCGATCGAGAACGATTCCTCGATGCGGCCGGCATCGGCGAACCCGCCCGAGAGCATCGACTTCGCTCTGTTCATCCACCGCATCCACTCCGGCCCGAGCCAGACCCGCGATTTCACGATCTATGGCTTCGGCGGCTCGAAGAACAACTTCAACAACGTCCTCTTCCCCGGCGATCTGGCCAACTGCCAGCAGTGCCACTTGCCGGGTACCTACGTTCTGCCGATCGGGGCGACCGCCATGATCAACGATGACCGCGGTTTCATCAACCCGGTCCACCCGACCACCGGCGCATGCCTCGGCTGCCACGCAACCGTGGACGCCGCTTCGCATGCTTTGGTGAACACGACGACCTTGGGTGAGAGCTGCAGTGTTTGCCACGGTCCCAGCGGGGACTACTCCGTGGCGACGGTACACGCCGCCTACTGAGTCAATGAAAGGCTAGGCCAGGCCGCGCGAGCGGCCTGC
>Ga0302275_10000895_pt1 | contig 32886 bp, 16 predicted proteins | sample III_Bog_N2_2_FD_200229 | JGI IMG/M metagenome (GOLD analysis project Ga0302275, IMG submission 200229) | Peat permafrost microbial communities from Stordalen Mire near Abisko, Sweden - III_Bog_N2_2 | ecosystem: Environmental > Terrestrial > Soil > Wetlands > Peat | place: Sweden: Abisko... | reverse complement strand
TCCGGCGGGTCGCCGGACAGTACGGGCCAGTGGCCCGTGCCACCCTGGTTTGCAACCGATCGCTAATGCCGGACTTTAGCCCGGATATTGCATAGCCATGTGGGAAAGAGTCGCGAAAAACCCTATGAAAATAGGGGCGCAAACACGTTCGCATGCGTGGTTGAAACGACACGGCACGCAGGTTTGGAAGCCTGCGCTAAGACGTTGGAATGCCGCTGTGTCAGCAGAAGAATGGTTGCGCGCTTACAGCGCTTGATGGCAATTATGGCATCAAAACCCAGGGCGTTGCCCTGGGCTGTCCTGTGGCGGCCTTTCAGGCCTTGGATTCGCACCGTCATTCTGGAAAAAGGAGGCCATGGATTTACCATTGACGGAACGGCTCAGGGTTGCGATACGGCAGGCTGGGAAGCCTGCGCTACAATGGTTTGCCATGGTGTTGCCGGTTTCACCATGAAATATCCGGGTTAAGACATTTTGACGCGAATTGCGCGAATTAACACGAATGGGGCTGAAAAATTCAACCGCAAAGGTTCCTCGCTGTTTTCAGTGGAATATTGTCGTCGAAGAGGGGGAAGGTATTGGCTTGATCGGCAGCGGGTCGGGAAGGCGACGCCGGGGATATTTTGCACGCGCTGGTGGCCGGAGCGTGCCACCAGGCGAAATCCAGGCTCAGGCGCCGGGGTTCTGCAAATTCAGGTAGCGAATGGCCGCCTCCGTGCGGGAGCTGACGTGCAATTTTTCAAAAATGTGTTTTAGATGATGGCAAATGGTGTCGACGCTCAACTCCAGTTTGTCAGCGATGGCTTTGTTGGAATGGCCTTTGGTCAACAAGAGCAAGATCTGTTCTTCGCGCGTGGACAGCCGCAGTGAAGTGTCCCGATTCGGCGTTTTGCCGCGAAAGGAGGCAATGACCCGCCGGGCAATTTCGCTGGTCATGGGCGCACCACCGGTCAGGACATCCAGCAAGGCCGTGCGCAAATCCTCGGGTTTGGTGCGTTTGAGCAAATATCCGTCGGCCCCGGCTTCCAAGGCCATGAAGATCAGCTCCTCGTCATCCATCGCGGTGAGGATCACGATCTGCGTTCGCGGCAGCAGGGCTTTCAAGCGGGCGGTGCATTCAATGCCGGACATGCGCGGCAGAAAAATATCCATCAGCACGACGTCCGGCGGCACTTCGGGGATCACGCGCAACGCCTCTTCGGCGGATTTGCAGGCGCAAATGCACGAAAGGTCGGGGAAGGAATTGATGAGTCGGCACCAATTGTCGCGCACTTTTGGCTGGTCTTCCACGAGCGCGATTTTCAACCGGCTGGGCAGGGTTTTTTTGGCGGGGAGGTTCATGTTATTTGGGAGTTTGTGCCGGTGACGGGCGGGCGGGCAATTTTTTTTGCGCCCAAAACGCGGTGAGCTGCTTGAACCAGCGCGACGTCCAGAAATGGCGGCGCTGGCTGAGCAAGGGCATGACCAGTTCCACGCGGCACCCTTTGCCGGGGGCGCTGGCGATCTGGCATTGTCCGCCCAATTCCGCCATGCGCTGCTGCAGGTTGGTCAAACCATTGCGATCCGACCGGGCGAACTGCGGTTCAAAGCCCCGGCCGTTGTCCAGCACCGCGACGACGAGATCCTGCGCCCGCAAATGGATCTGCAAAACGACCTCCGTGGCGCGGGAATGTTTGGCGGCGTTGTTCAAGGATTCTTTCACGGCCAGCAGCAGGGTGCGGCGCAGCGGCAAATCAAAGCTCTGCGCGGGCAGCTCGGGATCGACCTCCAGCACACAGGTGATCGCGGTCGTCTTGAGAAACGTCTGGGCATACTTGCAAACGTAGGTGGTGAATTCCCGCAAATTATCACGCCGGGGGTTGATGGCCCAAAGCACTTCATCCATGGCCCGCAGCGCGCCGCGGGCATCCTCGCAAATCTGGGCCAGTTGCAACCGCTGGCGGGAAGTCTCCGGCAATTCGCTTTGCACCACCTCGCCTTGCAACACCAACTCCGTCATCCGCATGCCCAGATCGTCATGAATATCGCGGGCGATGCGCGCCCGTTCCACTTGCAACAGGCGCTGCGCTTTCATCCGCAGCCCGAGTTGCGTGAGCGTGTAAATGGTGATGATCAATAACGTGGCCGACACCAGCAGCATCGTGAGTTCAAACCAGCCGGATTTCCAAAAGGGGATCACCTCCCGGTGCAGAACCGGCACGATGTCAACGGCCCACGGCGAAACCGCCCAGGGTCCGGCACCACAGGCCGCGATGACGGTGGCGGCGGGCCAGGAGGCCGGGGGCGACGACATTTTTTGCCAGTCCGGCACGCGTTCCCAGCCGGGCACACCATCCGCCCCCACCACCCAACTGGCGTCGGATTTCACGGCGATGACCCGCCCGTCCGCCAACCCGATGCGCAAACCAAGAATCATGCCGGCTTCGTTAAAACTGTTATAACCTTCAACGGTCAGTATATGGCGCCCCGGGGTCAGAATCGTGGTCAGATCATATTCGTAGAGGTGCCGCCATTCCGCATCCCGCCCCAATTCGAATCCGTCGAGATACAAAATATATTCGTTGTCGCCGGTGATGCGCAACCGCGCGCGCAGAACCTTTCCCCCGTCGGGGATTTCGAAGGCCTTCCAAAACCGGCAGGTCTGCCGGTCGCGCGTTTCGGCCCCCCAGATCCAGGAGCCCATATCGCCGAAATTGTAGGAACCGCGCTCGGCGAGGGAGTCCGGGAAATTCGTCACCACATTCCCATCCTTTGCCGGCGCGCCAGCGGCCGGGGACGATCCGAGGAGAACCCCAAGCAGCGCCATGGCTATCGACAGCCAAACCTTCTGACCTTTTCTGCCGGAGGTTTGCGACGGAAAAATTACGGACTGCGGCGGCTCGTTCAATTTACTGCAATTTAGCAGAATGAACCCGTTCCGCCAAGCCCCAGTTTCGGCCTTACGGGAAAGTGAGCCGGAAAAACACGGCGTTGGGGGCCGGATCGACCGGCAGCGACACGAGATTGGTCGCGGCGGAACCGGGCACCGTGACCCAATTGGGATCGGTGAGACCGTTGGTGTTCACCAGCAGGCGCCAGCCGAGGTGATCGGCTGGCCAGCTAAATTGGACGCTGTTTTGCAACCCGTTGCCGGCCAGGGTAAAAACGATGGGTTGCGGGGTGGTTGAAGCCGGGCGGGCGACCACTTCAGCGGAGTAGGCGGACTCTTCCCCAAGGAGGTTGAGGGCGGTGACGACGTAGTAATAGGCGCTGCCGTTCTGAACGGTGCTGTCGATGAACGTGGAGTTGGCGGTTTGCTTGACCAGCCTGGCATAAGGCCCCCCCGCGACGGTACTACGGTAAACATTGAAATAGGTCCCATTCCCCGACCAATTGAGGGTCACACTTTGACTGGAAGAAGCGACGCTGACGCCCGGCGGCGTCGGGCTGGCGATGGTGACTGGCACATAAGGTTTCACCAAGCGCCATTGGGTCGCACTGCTCGGGGCGGGGTCGTTGACCATGCTGAAGGTGATGGCGGGTGCGGTGCCGGCGGCTTGGAGGCTTTGCGCGGCAGACAGATTGTCGAGGTAGTAATACCCTTCGCTGTCGGGTCCGTTCATCCACCATTGGACGGACGTGCCGGTCGTGCCATAAGGTGCCAGGTCGGGGGTGCCGGCATGGTTGCGCAGGCGGCGTCCGTCCTGGAGCGAAATAATATAATATTGGTTTGGGGCGGGCGCTGGCAGCAAGGCCCATTGCGCGGAAGCGTCGCGGGTATAAATCGTTGCTGGCTGGGGCGTGGTGGCATTGGTCGCGGTCAACCGGAAGCTTGTGCCCAGATTATGCAGGAGATACGGGGTGCGGGTCTGCAAATTGGTGTGGGCGTCCCAGGTCGCATACAGTTCCCCATAGGGGGTGAGGGTAACGCCATCGGACTGGAAAAAGTTTCCGCGATAGCCGGCGCCAACGCTCACATAGGGCGGGTTGGGGTTGGTGCCGCTGAACGGGAAAATGGCATAGCGTTTGAGCCATTCCGAGCCCTCGGCCAGCCACATGAATTCGGCGAGAAAATTATAGTCATCGTCTTCCGTCCAGCCTTGATTGCCGCTCCAATCCACCGGGGAAAATTCGGTGAGCCAGACGGGGCGGCCAAAGGTCGAATAAACGCTGTTCAGCACTCCCAGCAGGGAGCTGGCGTTGGGCGGGACGTATTCATGCACGGCGGTGTAGTCCACCCGGTACTGGTTGCTGGCGATCAGACTGAAGAAATTGTATTCCCAGGCGTCGAACGTGTTGGCGACCGGCGGGCTGACGAGCGGAAGGTTCAATGCCTGAATCAGGGGCCAGGCACCGATCACGTCATTGGTGCTGGTGTTCGACCCGCCATTGGCCACGGTGTTGTCGGGCTCATTGTACGTCAGCAAATAATTGGGCGAGGGTTGATGCACCCAGCCGGCGTCCCTGGCCTGGGCGTCACTTAACGGTTCCCAGTACTGGGCCGCGTAAATCATGGGGGCAAAATCCACCGCAGCCGGCAGGCTGGCGCTGGTGTGGTCGTCGTAGTTGTAGGCCCAGTTCAAGCCGAATTGCGCATAATCCTCCTCATAACCGGCACAGCCTTTTTTGGGATAGTGGGTTTGATAGGAAAAACTCCACAATTGCGCGGCATTGGTGGTCACCGGGGCCAGGGTCACGCTCGCGGGGTTGCCATTATCGGTCTGCATGGCCAGGCCGGTGGCGGCGTTCACGATGCGGAAATTTCCGCCGCCGACATCAACCAGATACCATGCTTGCAGGGTGTTCCCAAGATAGTTGGCCATGGTGGCCACGCCCGTGACATTGGCGAGCCCGAGGCAGAGCCAGCTGGAATGTTGCCGGATGCGAAACGTGCTGTTTTGCAGATTGTAGAGCAGCTCAAATTGCTGATCGGCCGCGCCGTTGGTGTAGAGCTCCTGACTGGCACCGGTCGGAGCCACCGTAAGGACCTGGCCGTTGGCGGCGTTGGTGATGGCCCAAAAGCCATCGCCGAAGGTGTCGAAAATAAAGCGGTTCGCCGGAAAGGTCACCGTGATCCCCTGCGAACTGGACAGGCCCTGGTAGCTGGCCGTGAGATAGGTGCTGCCCGGACCAATGGCGGTGATCCGCCCGGCGGCACCGGCCGTGAGTAAATTGGAGTTCACCACCGTCAAGGTTGGCGCGGCATAGCTAAACAAATCCACGTCGGACACATTCGCAAAATCGCCGCGGACCGAGGCGGTTTGGGTGGCATTGAGCGCCATGGTGTTGGTCACCAGCAAGCGAACGGCCAACAACGCTCCCGACACGTTGGTGACATTGACGATTTTACCATCCAGCAAACTCCCGAGCGCCACGGAAACGGTGGCGGAGCCGTTGCCGACCGCCTGCAACACTCCAGTGGGCGAAATCGTGACCACGGTGCCATCGCTGGAGGAGTAAGTGAACCCCGGATTGAAGAGCGGCGGCGCGTTGGAAGCCGTGGCGGTATCCACGGTCACGGACGAGGGTTCGGCCGCGCCCGCGAGTAAATTGGTGTCGGGCAATTGCAGATGAATGCCGGTGATGGGTTGGTTTGGGAGGACCAACTCATTGGCCTGATAGGCCGAAAAGGTGAGATTGATCAGGTTTCCACCAAAATTCAGATTGGTCCCGGACAGGGAGGCGGTGAAGGTGCCGGTGAGCCCTTGATCGATTTGCACGCGATAGCCAAGGTTGGTGGTGCTGCCGGTTTTGGAAACGTAAAGGTTGATCACCACGCGATTGGAATTGTTTTCGCTGGAGCCGGAGAAGGCCACGGGGCCGGCGGCATTCGCGTACAAGTCACAGAGATAACCGCTGGCGTCCCCGGTTCGGGCGAGCACCCCCAAGGTCGCGCCGACGACCCCCAAAAAACCGGCGCTGTTCAAATTGATCGACGCCCAATTATCCCCCGCGGTTCCAGCCGGGTTGATAATAATGCCGTCAAAGACCACATCGTCCCCCGCCTGCAACTGCAAACCATCAATGGCCACCGCGCCGTTGGCCGGATTGAGGGAGGCGGATCCCGCCGCCAGCGAGGTGGGAGCAAAGTTGAACGGAACCGTTCCCGGCCCATTCGTGCGCACCAACAGGATGGCCGGCGAGCTGGTGACCACATTGCCGGCCAGAAAGGGGTTGGAGATGACCAAATCAAACTTGGCAGCGTTGTCCGCCGCCGTGACCGGGGGGGTGACATAATTGAGATTCGTGGCGTTGGCAATGAAAACCCCGTTCTTCCGCCACTGCTGCGTGGTGCGGACGGCATTGGTGATGGTGGCGGCAAAAGCCGCGGAAAGGTTGGTCAGCACGGTGAGGCTGGACGGAGTGACGGCGGCAGCGGTCAGCGGCAGATTCTGGGTGAACGATTCGGAAACCCCGTCGGCGCCAAAAGTCAGCGCAATGCTGTTGCCGGCAAAGGTGAGGTTCGTGCCGGTTTGGGTGAACGTGGTGGCGGCATTCCCCGTTGCGCCGACATCAAGCAGGGCGCGATAACCCAGGTTGGTCGTGCTGCCCGAGACGGCCACATAAAGTTCAATCCGCACGCGATTCGTCACGGCGGTGGTCGAACCCGTGAAATTATTGGCCACTCCGTTCACATACAGGGCCGAGCCATTGACATTGCCCGTCCGGGCCAGCACCCCCAACGTCGCGCTGGTGACGCCGAGATAGCCGCCTTGATTCAAATTGACCGAACCCCAATTATCACTTTGCGTTCCGTTGACATTCACCACTAACACGTCGAGCACAATGACGTCGCCAGCCGCCAGACTGGAACCGTTGATGGCCATCGCGCCACCGGACGGATTGCTGGGACCGGCATTGGCGGCCAAAGTGGTCGCGTTGAAAGTAAAGGTGGTTGTGGCGGCGGCGGCGGTGGCGGCAAAGGCCACGGCGGCCAGCCAACCCCAAACGGCCGACAATATGAATTTCCAATAGGCGGTCATTGGCAAGCAAGCTGCGTTCCCGCAATGGGAGATTTCACGATTGCCCGGCAGTTTAAGCTTGCTGGCCTCCCAAGCCACATAAATCAGTCCGCATCATTGAGCGGCGGGCGTGATTCGCACATCATCAAGCAAAATCACGTTGTCGCCGCCTTTAAGGTCCGTCCCCAGAAACGTGACGAGATTCTCGGCGGCGGGAGCAGTAAAAGTGGCTGAATATTCAAGAAAGGAGGTGGCATCTTGCGGCGGGGCAAATTCCCCAACCACGGTGGAGCCGATCAACACATTCCACGTTTCACCCGGCTGGCCGGAGATATTGTTGGCCCGTTGCGCGGCATCAAAGCTGATTTTGTATCTGGCCCCGGGGATGAATCCCGATATTTTCTGGCTGATGGAGCCGGTGCTTTGCAGAAACGCCACTTGCCCGCCCTCGGGCGGGTGCGGATTGAGCGCGGTAAACGAATCCATCCGGTCGTCGCAAAACGCCGCCACCCCCGAACCGCTGGCGGGACCGTTGGTGTTGAACGTCCAGGAACCGCGGCCCGGATTGTACATGTATTTTTCGACCGAGGGTGCTTCAAAGCCGGAGTTGGGAATGATGATCGCGGGTGCGGATGAATTGACCGCACGACTGGGGGCGAGCGGCACGGCGGCGCGGGCCACCGGCGGGGTATTAAGCATGGGAGTCGCGGGAGGGGTGGTGTCCGCAGCCGGATTACTGGGCACGGAGGCGCGACCACTCAACCCCACCAAGGCACCGCCCGCGGCCAGGGCCAGCACCCCGACGCCGACCACCACTGCCACCACGGGAATCCCGCGCTTCGTGGCCACCGCCGTCGGCGAGGATTGGGTCGGCGCGGGCGGGGTCATCGGCGGGGTCGGCATGGTGATTTCCTGCATGCATAGAGGACAGGCCACGCGCTGGCCAACAAAGAGGGTGTCACACAGGATCTTTTGACGGCACTTGGGGCAAACGGAGACAAATTCACTCATAATACTACTAGTTTATTGATACGTCATCAAATCGCTCGCAATCGCTTGACGATTTGTCCAGGCCACACCGGTTTGCAACCAAAAAACGATTCGCAAAATCGGCGTGAACTGGCTGCTAAAACCTAGTGCGGGAAGGCACCAGCGTCTATTGCCGGAAGCAGTAGTTTTCAAATCACCGAAACGGGTGATGCTTCGGGCGGGAAGCCCGGCCCGACGCCGGGCGCGGCTTACTGCGTAAGTGTCTTAAATCAAACTGGATATGAAACAAGCTGCGGCCATTTTCAAAACCGCCGGCAACGGTGGCGGATCGCAGCCGACCACCAAACCAGGCGAAATTATTTTCGCCGCTGGATAAACATGCGCGGGGACTGGCCCATTTCCCGTTTGAAGACGCGGGAAAAATGGTAGGGATCAGCAAAGCCCACGCGCAGGGCAACATCTTTAACCTGACCGCCGCTATTCATGAGCCACTCGGCGGCGCGGTGGATTTTCTTGCGGATTAAATAGCGGAACGGCGGGGGATAACCGTGGGATTGAAAGAGCCGGCAGAGGTAGGACTTGTCAATGCCGACGGCGTGGGCCACCGCGTCCAGATCCGTGAATTCAAGATGGCGGGCGTCAATGAGATCGCGGCAGACCTCGAAGGTTTGCGTGGGGCCACCGCCCTTGACGGCATGGGGCGCGGGGGCACCCGCCGTCTTCCAGATCAGAATCCGCAAGAGGGAGGCGCAGATTTTGGAGGTGGAGCGCAAGCCGCGGTCCCCTTCTGCCAGCATCAACTCCAAGACCGCCCGGCAGGTTTCCAAATCGGAAAGCTGGACGGCGGTGCCGGCGGCGGCGGAGCCCGCCGCCAGGACCACGGCGGATTCGCGGCCAAAAAAATCCACGAAGTATTTGCGGAGCGGCGTCTTGGGGTCGCTGAGGATGTGATGGCGCGTGCCCGGGCCGTACACAAAAAGGACGCCCGCGCGGAGTGGGAAATTCTGCCCGGCCAGCCAGACCGAGCCGCTGCCGCTTTCCACATATTCCAGTCCGTAACAGGGGAAGGTCAAGCGCTGGATGTTGTAATCCGGGCGGCAGACCTCATGCCCGGCACAAGCCAGATGCAGGCCGGGGCGCGAGCGTTCGATGCGCTTTTCGAAATGGCAGTAGCGGGACCGGCTGACTTGCAGTGAGACCGGAGGAATGGACTTGGCGGGCATGCGGATATATCAACAAAATCCATCTTTTTGTCAATCATCGTCATTGTTAACGGAAAGAAATGAGATTAGATTGGAAGCATGAAAGCCCAGCCGCCATTAAATCTTTTACCAGCTTCCTCCTTCCCCCCGGGCCCCGGTGGGCTGCCGGAACCCGGGAAAACCGGGCGCATGCAACGGTTGGTGGACCGCCGCGACCGGCTGGGCCGCGAAGGCCGGCGCAGCAACTTTGTGGACAACCCCGAATTCCTGGTTTATCACTGGTCGGGCGTGGGCGAGGGTTTTGCGCCCCCCACCGGGGAACAAGCGGTCAGCCACCGCATCAACATCGGGGACAATAATTGCCGGGTGGCGTTGGGGACGCCGTTCCCGCACGTTGCGGAGATGCCCTCGCGGGTGGACGGGCACGTGGATGAGGTGCTGAACTGGGCGCGCGATTACGCTTTTTTTCTGGATCACAATCCCTGTGAAATCCATCCGGAGGAGGAGGTGGTGGGCGAATTCCACTGGCAGCTGGATGAGGCCCGGCGATTTCGCTACCCCGAGGAGGTGCGGGCGGCCGGCTTCAACGCCCGCGAGCTCGGGGCGGGCGGGATTAGCTACGCGCACACGTGTCCGGATTTGTCCATCGGTTTGGAGCTGGGCTGGGGTGGCTTGCTCAAAAAAATCCGGCATTGGAAAGCCCGGCACGAAGCCAACCGCAACGAACCGGCCAGCCGCTACCTCGCCGCGCAAGAATTGATTGTCGAAAGCATCCAGCGCTGGATTCAGCGGCATGCCCAAAAGGCGGCGGAGTTGGCGGCGGAGGCGACGCCGGCGTTAGCCCGGCATTATCGGGTTGTGGCGGATACCTGCGCGGCGCTGGTCCATGAACCGCCGCAAACCTTTCTGCAGGCCATCCAATGGATCCAGTTTTTCCAGCTGACCGAACGCATTGTTGCCCATGGCAATGGCTATGGCCGGCTGGACCAGTTGCTGGTGGATTTCTACCGGCGCGACCTGGCGGCAGGGCGGATGAGCCGCGAGGAGGCGCGCGGCTGGGTGGCCGAGCTGTTTTGCAAATATGGCGGCAACTACTTCTCCATCGGCGGGCGCGGCCAGGCGGGCCGCGATGCCACGAACGAATTGAGCCGCCTCATTCTGGAGGCCTACGATTTGAATGGCGGCGACAACAATCTTGGCGTGATGTGGCATGCCGACATTGACCCGGCGTTTTTCCAATACGCCTGCGAAGTGCTGGGCCGCCACGGGACGGGCACGCCGGTGCTCATCAATTATGACGTGTTGCGCGACAGCGAACTGCGCAGCGGGGTCAGCGAGGAACACGCGTGGAATGTGGCGTATTCGGGCTGCCAATGGTATTGCGTGGTGGGCCGGGAATACAACGACCAGGATTTGAATTCGCTGGTGCTGTTGCAGCCCCTGGGGCGCGCCCTCCGCCGGGCGGTGGAGCGGAACGCGCAGGATTTCGATGAATTGTTCAAGCTGTTGAGCGAAGAAACCCTGGCCACGGCGAAAGCCCTGCGGGACTTCAAGAATGCCACGTACATGTGGCAATGCCGGGTCTGGCCGGAGATGATCACCTCGCTGTGCATGCATCACTGCATTGAGCGGGGGCGCGATTGCACGGACACCGGGGCGGTGGATTACAATCTCACCTCCGTCAATATTCTGGGCGTGCCGAACGTGTCGGATTCCCTTTACGCCATCAAACGGCTGGTGTTTGACGAGCGGCGCTATTCCCTGGCCGAGGTGGAAGCCGCCGTGAAATCGGACTGGGCGGGGCGGGAGCCGATGCGCTGCGAATTTCTCAAAGTGGATAAATTTGGCAATGACCTGGCGGGACCGGACGCGATGATTGTGCGCCTGTCGGAAATGGTGCGGGGGCATCTGGAATCGCTGCGCCAGAACAAGGGCGGCCATTTCCGGGCCTCCCTTTTTCAGTACATGGGGCACACCTACGCCGGGCCCATGCTGGGGGCGACGCCCGATGGCCGCCATGCCGCCGAGCCGCTGGCGCACGGCATGAATCCGATGCACGGCCGCAACACCCGGGGCATGACCGCCACCGCCAACTCGTTCTGCAAGGTCGATTTCCGGAAATTCCAGGGCGGTTCGTTTCAAATTGAACTGGAGCCGTCCTATTTTCCCGAGAACGTCCGCCGCAGCGATATGATCCAGGTGTTTGCCCACACCTTTTTCAAGCTTGGCGGCGTGCAGATCAACCTGAACATCCTGTCTTTGGAAAAACTCAAACAGGCGATGGAGCAGCCGGAACTCCCCGAGCACCAAGCCATCATCGTGAAGGTGACCGGCTACTCGTCGCACTTCCTCATCATGGACCGGAAATTTCAAGAAGAGTTTATTCAGCGCGTGAATTATCCGACCCTCTGAAAGCCGCGCATGTCATCACTGGACTCATCCACCGCCTTGGTGTTCGACGTGCATCGCAATTCAACCCACGACGGTCCGGGCATCCGCACGACTGTTTTTCTCAAGGGATGCCCGCTGGGCTGTCAGTGGTGCCACAATCCCGAGAGCCGGCGTTCCGCCCCGGAGGTTTGGTGGTTGGGCCAGAGTTGCATCGGCTGTTTCCGCTGCGTGGCGGCTTGCGGGCGGAAAGGGTTGTCGGCGGGGGGGGAAGCCGGAATTCACATTGACCGCACCGTTTGCAATGGCTGTCAGGACTGCGCGCGCGCCTGTCCGGCGGGTGCCCTGCGTCCCATTGGCGAGGCCAGAAATATTTCCGGGCTGCTTTCGGAAGTGGAATTGGACCGGGTGTGGTATGAAGCGACGGGCGGCGGGGTGACCTTGTCGGGGGGGGAACCGTGTTCCCAGCCGGAGTTTGCGCGGCAGTTTCTCGCGGGTTGCCGCCAGCGCGGGTTGCACACGGCCCTGGACACCTGCGGCCAGGCATCACTGCCGGTGTTTGCCGGAATTCTCGACGAGGTAAACCTGGTGCTGTTCGACTTGAAACATGCGGACGATGCCGCCCATCGGGAACTGACCGGGGCTGGCTTGGCGGCCATTCACAACTCGCTGCGCGAAGCGGCCCGCCGGGCGCGCGCGGAACAATTGAAACTCTGGATCCGCACGCCGCTGATTCCCGGAGCGGCGGCGACGGCGGCGGTATTGCATGCCATCGGGCTTTTTTTGCGCAATGAGCTTGCGGGAGCGGTCGAACGCTGGGAACTTTGTGCCTTTAATCCTTCCTGCCGCGCGAAATATCACCGGCTGGGAATGATCTGGGCCTATGAAAATGAAGGGTTGCTGGACGAGGCCAAGACGGCGGGGTTGCTCGACGTCGCGCGGGAAGCCTGCGGAGACGGGCAACTGGTGCATCTGCAAGGCATCCGGCGCGGCGCGGCGGCCGCTGGCCAGAACCATTTGCAACCCGCCGGGCAGACTTGAAAACATCATGACAAACACGGTCGAAAACAAACTGCCGGCACCCGCTCCGGCGAAAGCGCGCGGCATGTTCCGCGCGCCGGACGGCGGGAGCTATGCCGTGACGTTTGGGCTGGTCTGCTCGTTGTTCCTGCTTTCGGCATTGTGCAACAGCATGATTGATGTGCTGAACAAGCATTTTCAAAACTCGCTCGGGGTTTCCAAGGCGCAGTCCACGTTTGTGCAAGGCGTCTGGTATGCGGCGTATTTTATCATGGCCCTGCCGTCCGGCTGGGTGGCGCGGAGATTCGGCTATAAGACCGGCATTCTCAGCGGACTGGTGGTGGTCATAGCGGGTTGCCTGCTGTTTGTGCCAGTCACCCGGTTGCAGGCCTCCGAAGTCACGATTTTCGCGGCGTTTCTGGGCGCGCTGTTTGTGCTGGGTTCGGGCCTGACGTTTTTGGAGACCATTGCGAACCCATACGCCACCGTGCTGGGGCCGGCGGAATCGGGGGTGGCCAGAATCAACCTGGGCCAGAGCTGCAACGCCGTCGGCTGGATCATCGGGCCGATTCTGGCGAGCAGCTTCGTGCTTTCCAAGACCGGCCATGCCAACACCAGCAATGCGGCGATCTTCATGCCCTACCTGATCGTCGCCGGCATGGTGGCGCTGATGGTGGTGATTTTCCGCCTGGGTCCGGTCCCGGAAATCCACGCCCAGGAGGAAGCCCAACCCCGGGTTGGCGGCGTCAGCAGCGAACGGCCATTGCATCACGAAAAACATTTCCTGCTGGGCATGGTATCGCAATTCCTCTATTGCGCCGGCCAGATCGGGATCTTCAGTTTTTTCATTAATTATCTGAAGGACGACCATTATGTTCCGGCGCTGCCGGACTGGCTGGCACCGGTTTTGCCGGCGGCCATGAAGTTTTCCCATGCGGATGGCGGATGGCACCTGACGGAATACGGCGCGGGCGTGTTTCTTTCCGTCGCGTTCGGGTTATTCACCGCCGGCCGCTTCAGTGGCAGTGCGATTCTCCGGTATTTTTCGCCGCACCGGACCCTGGCGGTTTACGCGATCATCAACGTGTTTTTGATGCTGGTGGTCATGGCCTCGCTCGGTTGGGTTTCCGTGGCCGCCTTGATGTTGAGTTTCTTTTTCATGTCGATCATGTATCCGACGCATTTCGCGCTTTCCATCCGCGGGCTGGGCGAGAAGACCAAACTGGCGGCTTCCTGGATGGTCACGGCGGTGGTCGGCGGTGCGATTCTGCCATATTTCATGGGCCAGATCGCGGACCACTATTCCATGCGCGCCGGCTTTGTCATGCCGCTGCTGTGCTTCTGTTTCATCGCGTTTTACGGCTGCTCCTGGCGGCGGCTGTTTGCGCATGATTTGGAGCCGGAATCGGCTGCCCAAGCGGGGCCGACTCACGGCTGATCAAATCTACTCCAAGACGCCAACGACTTCACCCACCATGAAAAAACTTAGTTTGGTTCTCCTCGCAACGCTTTGGTTTCAAAGCAGCGGCTGGCCACAAACCAATACCAATAACAACACCAATACCAACACCCCGACGTTCGAGACGATCTACCAGCGCAAAATCCCCGCCTGGTTCAACGAGGCGAAGTTCGGCGTGTTCATTGTCTGGGGCGTCTATTCCGTGCCCGGCTGGGCGCAGAAGGGGCAATATGCCGAATGGTATGGGCACAACATGCTGGATGCCGGCAGCCCCGCGCAAAAACACCACGCGCGGGTCTGGGGCAAGGATTTCACCTATGACCAATTTGTGCCCCTGTTCACCGGTGAGGCTTTCAACGCCGAGGAATGGACCTCCCTGATCGAGAAAGCGGGGGCAAAATATGTGGTCACCGCCGCGAATTACCACGACGGATTTGCCATGTATCCCACGAAATACTCCGTCTCCAAGTTCGGCGATCATTGGAACGCCTTTGATCGCGGTCCCAAGCGTGATGTGATCGGGGAACTCGCCGCCGCCGGCAATCGGAAGGGCTTGAAGATGGGCATTTATTACTCGCTCTACGAATGGTGGCATCCGTTGTATCAAAGTGGCCAGCTGGAGCGATATGCCCGGGAGCATCTGCAGCCGAAGTTCGAGGAAATGGTGACGCGCTACAAACCTCCGGTGCTGTTTCTGGACGGCGAGTGGGAGCATGATTATCACACCTGGCATTCCGACGAACTGGCCAACTGGCTGTACACCGAGTCGCCGGTGAAAGATGAGGTGGTGGTGAACGATCGCTGGGGCTGGGTGCGCGGGAAATATGGCGATTATCTGTCGAGCGAATACGGCGGCGGGGATTATCCCCCCACGCATCCCTGGCAGGAAGACCGCGGCATCGGCAACAGCTACGGCTATAACCGCAATGAAGATGCCTGGGATTACAATTCCCGGCAGACCCTGGTCCGGCTGCTCTCCACCGTCTGCGGCAACGGCGGCAATCTGCTGCTCGACATCGGCCCGACCGCCGATGGACACATTCCCCCCATCATGGAGGAGCGGCTGTTGCAAATCGGCGACTGGCTCGGCAAGAACGGCACCGCCATCTACGGCACCAGTGCCAGCCCGTTCTGGCCCCGCAAATTTGAGTGGGGCGCCTGCACCGTCAAGGGCGACACCCTGTTCTTGCATCTGTTTGACCCAACTTTGAACCGCCTGGACATTCCAGGATTTTCGGGGGAGGTGGAGTCCGTGAACTATCTGGCCACGGGCCAGGAGCTGAAGTTTTCCACCGGTCAAAACCAGTTGCAGCTCGAACTGACGCCGGTGAAACCGGACAATGACGACACGGTCATCGCGGTGAAATTTCACGGTGCAATCCAGGCCGACCAACGGCCGCATCAGTATGAGAGCGGAAAAATTCTGATCCCGGCCTGGTCGCTGGTGATTAATGGCTCCAAGGCGAAGATGCATTTCGACGGCTTTGATAAAATTGCCCACATCACCGACTGGACCGATCCCTCCGAAACGGCGGCGTGTAAATTCGTGGCCAGCCGAGCTGGGCGCTATCAAGTCAGCGTGACCTACTGCAGCGATAAAAACTGCGCCGGCTCGACGGCGTCGCTGGATTTCAACGGGCAAAAAGTGGCCTTCACCTCCGAGAATACGGGCGGCTGGAATGGGAGCAACTACCGGGTGAAAAAGTGCGGCCCGGTGTTGCTCACCCAGGCCGGCGAACAGCAGTTCAGCCTGGTGCCCGTGGCCGAGGGCTGGAAAAATCTGGCCATCAAACAAATCCTGCTGACGCCGGAGAATTAGCGCGCGCCGTTGAGTCCAACATTGACTTCAGATTTCATAACCCAATACCCTGTCTTGGATCACACGATGAAGCGCAATCTCAAAATCGGCATCTTTGGCATCGGCCTGGACACCTACTGGCCCCAATTCAAGGGTCTCAAGCAACGCCTTGAAGGTTATGTCCAGGCCGTGGAGCAGAAACTCCAGCGACCGGGCGTGGAGGTCGTGAATTTGGGATTAATCGACAATCCCGTGAAGGCCCTGGAGGCCGGCCATCAGTTTCGCGCGGCGGACGTGGACCTCATTTTCCTTCATGTCACCACCTATGCGTTGTCCTCCACCGTGCTGCCGGTGGTCCAACGGGCAAAGGTGCCGGTGATCATCCTGAACCTGGCGCCGGCGGCCGCCATTGACTACGCCAGCTTCAACCAAATGGGGGATCGCACCGCGATGACCGGGGAATGGCTGGCGCATTGCGCGGCCTGCCCCGTGCCCGAAATCGCCAATGTCTTCAGCCGGGCGGGCATCGCTTTCCACCAAATCACGGGCCAGTTGCACGACGACCCGGCTTGCTGGCGTGAAATTGATGGGTGGATTGAAGCCAGCCGGGTGGCCCACACCATGTTCCATAACCGGCTGGGCCTGATGGGGCATTATTATGGGGGCATGCTCGACATCTATTCCGACACGACGTTGCAATGCGCCACCTTCGGGGGGCATCTGGAAATCATCGAGGTGGACGAATTATCCGCCCGGCGGCGCGAGGTGACGGCCCAGGCCATCAACGACCGGGTGGCCGATTTCAAGCAGGTCTTTGCGGTCCAGGCCGACTGTTCGCTGGAAGAATTGCAGCGCGCCGCGCGGACCTCCGTCGCGCTGGACCGCTTGGTGCTGGAGCATGATCTTGGCTCCCTCGCCTACTATTACATGGGCACGGGCAACGCCGAAAACGAGGATGCGATCAGCTCCATCATTTTGGGCAATTCGCTGCTGACCGCGCGCAGCATTCCCGTGGCCGGCGAATACGAGGTGAAAAACGCCCAGGCCATGAAGATCATGGATACCTTCGGGGTGGGCGGATCGTTCACCGAATATTACGCCATGGATTTCAAGGATGATGTGGTTTTGATGGGCCATGATGGTCCGGGCCATATTAAAATCGCCGAGGGTAAAACCAAGGTCCGGCCGCTGAAAGTCTATCACGGCAAAGTCGGCCGCGGATTGTCGGTGGAAATGTCGGTCAAACACGGCCCCATCACCGCCCTTTCGGTGGTGGAAACCCGGGATGGCAAACTGAAACTGCTGGTGGCGGAAGGGGCCTCGGTTCCCGGGCCGATCCTGGAAATCGGCAACACCAACAGCCGCTATCGGTTCAGCCTGGGGGCCGCCCGGTTTGTCAACGATTGGAATGCCCAGGGGCCGGCGCATCATTGCGCGGTCGGGGTGGGGCACATCGCCGGCAACATTGAAAAACTCGGCCGCTTGCTCGGCGTCGAGGTGGTCAAGGTTTGCTGAAGCCGGGAAGGCTTCCATCCTGCTTGCTGTTTTTGACTGCGCTGGTGCGGCCCGGTATTCCGTCCACCGGTGCCGTTGGTCCAGCAACCCCGAACGCCGAAGTAGATTAACCACGTAACCACACGAAAATAGAAGTGGGGCGGGAAAGGGAAGCCGCAGACAAAATTGTACGCACGTTGCGTGGCGGCGCGGGTGGCCGTTTCGTCGGGCCAGTGGCCCGACGAGACGGGCGGGTCGCCCGTTCCACCCCTTCCAATTTCGGGGTTCGGGTCAACGCGCATCGCCTGATCCCTGGCCGGCTCGTCCCGATTTCATTTGGCAGGCCTTGCCGTGGTCTGCCGGCGGCTTCCCCCAGGTATTTTGCCAACGCAATGGCAACGACAGGCTCGCCTATTTGGGGGATGGCTGAATTACCGCATCCGGGGATATACACACCGGGGAAATTCTGCGACCGTCAACTCACCGCCATATTCCGCTAACGCCCCGTCAGCGTTGCTGGCGTTTGTCCGCAAAGTCAAATCAAAGCAAACTACATACAACATGATAAAATTCTCCCGGTCAGACATTCTTGGGGTGGTTGCCGCCGGCGCGATGCTCGGCGGCCTGTCCGCCAGCGCCCAAACGGTGATCTTTTCCGACAACTACAACGTTGCCAATGGCAACCTGGATACGGCCAGCCTGGCGGGCCGCACCAATGGCGTGGATGCCAGCGGGGTCCTGCCCCAATCCGACACCATTGAACAATCGATCCTGGGGGACAAATTGAAACTCGTCTCCCCCGGCGGCGATGGCACCGGCGACTCGGGGTGCATGCGGTTCGATTCGATCAGCAACCACAGCACCCTGTGGGACTGGTCGTCCGGCGCCGGCGGCGCCGCCATCACCACGGCGGGCGGCATGACCGTTTCGTTTAACTGGTCGGCGAATAATACCACGTCCAGCGACTGGATCTTCCTGGCGGCGGGAGCGGATTCCGCCGATGTCTATGGTTATGCTTGGAAGCTGCTGGCCACGAGTTCCGCCACCTCGGTCGGCCTCATCATCGCCAATAACGGCTCGGTGCAGGCGTATAATGCCGGCGTGCTGGGAGCCAGCGGATCATTCACGCCCGCCAGCACCAATCATACGGTCAAGCTGGACTACCAGTTCAATTCCTGGGCGGTTGGCGCGCCCGTCGTGGTGAGTGTGTTTGTGGACGGGCAATTCGTCCTCACGGATGAATTCACCTGGATTCATGGGGCCGGATCACAATATCTGGATCTCGGCACCTATCAGGAAAGCAATCTCATTGATAACTTCAATGTGTCCACCTTCAACGGCACCATTTCGTCGGGTTTCACGCCGGCCAATTTTGCGAACATTGGCGAGCTGCCGTGGGGGTCGCATCAGGATAATGGGACGGAATGGTATTCGCCCACCAATTCCTACGGCCAGCCTTGCGTGACCATGAGCAACAACATGCTGACCTTGACGTCGTATTATATCCCGCAAAATGGCCTGCACTATCAATCCGGCGTGGTTTATTGCAACACCGACGTGCCCAACAGCGGGTATAATTATGTGACTTTGGACGTGGACATGTACACGCCCTATGCCGGAACGACGGGGTGCTGGCCCGCATTCTGGCTGGACAGCGCGTGGACTTGGCCGCCGGAAGTGGATATCGCCGAGTTCAAAGGCAACGAGGGCGGCGGCAACGTCTGGCAGAATGTGGATGGGACCAGCGGCACCTGGGTTTGTGTGATCAGTACGGTGGACCAGACCAAATGGCATCATTACGGCGTGGTTTTGGGGCCGCCGGCGGGGGGGAATCGCACTTACCAATTGTATCTGGACGGGCAGATCAAAGGGCACGGCACGTTCATTGACACGCAAGGGGTGCCGTTCTGGGTCATCTTTAATTATGCCATGGAAGGTTCCTCCGGCACGCCCGGCCCCACCTCCACCACCTATGTCCAGGCCAAAAACTGGAAGATGGCGGTCCATTAAGCGGGATATTTCATAGCCATTTTGGAGAGAGTCGCGAAAAACCCCATGAAAAGAGGGGCGCAAACACGTTCGAATGCGTGGTTGAAAAGACACGGCACGCAGGTTTGCTGAATGGATGCGGCGAAGGCAGGCGGAGGCTTGAGGCGGCTCGTCCGGTTCTTCCGGCGCGTGCAACGGGCGGGCAAAAATGCTTTGACATCAAATTGGCGGCATTTAAGTTTCCCCATGCCTTTGAGCGATCTCACGCGCGTGCTCAATGCCGCGGTCAAAGGGGAGCCATCCGCTTCCAAAGAATTGTTCCCGCTGGTGTATGATGAGTTGCGCCGGCTGGCGGTGATGCGCATGCAGCGTGGCTTGCCGGACCCGACGCTGCAGCCCACGGTGCTGGTGCATGAAGCCTGGCTGCAATTGACGCGGGCGGGGGACCGGACGTGGCAAAGCCGGGCCCATTTTTTCGGGGCCGCCGCGCATGCCATGCGGCAGATCATGATCGAAACCGCGCGGCGGAAATCCCGCTTGAAACGGGGCGGCGGCCAGGTGCCGCTGAATATCGAGGATCTGGAAATCGCGGCCATGCCGCCCGAAGATCATGTCTTGCTGATTGACGAGGCGCTGACCGGGTTGGAAGCCGAATCCCCGGAGGAGGCGCGGGTGGTGGTGCTCAAATTTTTTGGCGGGCTGACCAATGAGGAGGTGGCGGAGTCGCTCGGCGTCAGCCGCCGGACCGTGGACCGCCAATGGGCGGCGGCCAAGGTCTGGATGTTTCAGCAGATCCGCCGCGAGACTTCGAAATAGGGAGCTGACGGATGGAGCAGCGCCCAACAGAGCCGGATCGGGATTTGGTGCAGGCGATTTATCTGGGGGCCTCCAGTCTGGCCGACTCCCCGGCGCGCCGGGCTTATTTGCAGTCGGCTTGTGGCGACAACCCGGCGCTCCTTTCGCAGGTGGAGGCCATGCTGGCGGCGCAGGCGGAGGCGGAGCGTTTTTTTGCCCGCGGCGAGCAGGCGCTCAAGCAGCTCGCCGTCCAGCACGCCATCCCCGAAGCGGTGGAGACGCCCGCCCCGATGGTGGAGGAGGATTTGGGGATTGTGAGCGGCACCTTCAAATTATTGCAAAAGATTGGCGAAGGGGGCTGTGGCGTGGTCTATATGGCGGAACAGGAAAAGCCCATCCGCCGCCGGGTGGCCTTGAAGGTCATCAAACTGGGGATGGATACCAAGAGCGTGATCGCGCGCTTCGAGGCGGAGCGTCAGGCGCTGGCGTTGATGGATCATCCCAATATTGCCCGCGTTTTTGAGGCGGGCACCACCCGCCTCGGGCGTCCGTATTTTGTCATGGAACTGGTCAAGGGCATCCGGATCACGGATTATTGCGATCAAAACCAGCTGGACACGCGGGAGCGGCTGGAATTGTTTTTGCAGGTTTGCCATGCGATCCAGCACGCGCACCAGAAAGGCATCGTCCATCGGGACATCAAGCCTTCCAATATTCTGGTGACGCTTCATGACGCGGTGCCGGTGCCCAAAGTCATTGATTTTGGCATTGCCAAGGCGATCGAAGGGCGGTTGACCGACCAGACCGTGTTCACCGCCTACGAACATTTTATCGGCACCCCGGCGTACATGAGTCCCGAGCAGGCGGTGATCAGTGGTTTGGACGTGGACACGCGGAGCGACATTTATTCGCTGGGGGTGCTGCTCTATGAGTTGTTGACGGGGCGGACCCCCTTTGAAACCCAGGAGTTGATGAAAGCGGGACTGGAAGCGTGGCGGCGCACGTTGCAGGATACCGAGCCGCAACGGCCCTCCGCCGTCATGACGGCGTTGCCGGGAAAGGATCGCGTGATGCTGGCCGGGCGGCATCATACGGAGGTGCCCCAGTTGATCTCCCTCTTGAAGGGGGACATGGACTGGATTGTCATGAAAGCCCTGGAGAAGGACCGTCAGCGTCGCTATGAAACGGCCAATGGATTGGCCATGGACGTGTGGCGGTATCTGCACAACGAGCCGGTGGTGGCGCGTCCGCCCAGCCGGATTTATCGCTTCCGAAAACTGGCGCGCCGCAACTGGGGGGTGTTTGCCGCGAGCGGGGCCATTGCCCTGGCGCTGATCATCGGCTTGGGCATTTCCACGGTGATGTTTTTCAAGGCCCGCGAATCGGAACGCCGCCAGGCGGAACTGCGCCGGTTGGCGGAACAGGCGCAGGCGAGCGAAAAGGTGTTGCGGCGGGAAGCCGAAATCCGGGCGGAAATCAGCGAGGCGGTGGTGCTGGTGGGGCACGGTGATTTTGAAATGGCGGATCATTTGCTGGAAGATGTTTCCCGGCTGCCGGTCAAACCCAGCCTTGATGCGGTGTCGGCGTTTCGTTCGGTGGGGGAATATTGGGCGCTGCGGGGCGATTGGCGGCGGGCGGGAAAGTACTTTTGGGCCTTGATCGAGATTGATCAATTCGACGATTGGGGGGTCGTGACCTTGGATTATCAATCCTGCGGGGTGGTTTTGGCCGAAAGTGGTGATGTGGCGGCCTATGAAAAATTCCGCAAGCTGGCGGCCGCCGGTTTTGCAAACACAACCAATGTGGATGCCGCCAGCCGGGTATTAAAGACCTGCCTGTTTCAGCCGGTGAGCCAGGACACGCTGGAGGAGCTCAAACCCCTGGGGGATGCCGTCGAAAAATGGCTTCTGGGATCAGATCGCAAGCCGTTGAATCAATGGCTGGTCATCCCCATTGTCCTGTGGGAATTTCGCTGCCACCGCGTCGCCGCACTTGATTATTGCCGCCCGCAACTGTATTCTAAGAGTGCGACTCCGTCTTGTCAGACTGCCATCCGGGCCATTGCGGCGATGATTTATCTGCAACGGGGCGAGACGAACGCGGCCAGAGTTCAGTTCGCTTTGGCCCGCGATGAGCTTAAATCGGGATTTCAGCCGGAACTCCTGCGTGGTAGTGCGGCGGCCGGGATGTGGTATGATTGGGTCGCTGGCCGGGTTCTTCTCCGTGAGGCCTCGGTCAAGCTGGGGATGCCGCTCGAAACCCAGTCGGCGCAATAAAAAAACGTGGATTCGGGAGCGGGTGGGCTTGCTGGTTTTCTTGGGAGCGGGTGTTTTGATGGCAAGTGCTTATTTTAGAGCGGGTTATGTATTTTTTGGTGGCGCTGGGCGCGTCCACAAAAAATCATCAAAAAAATATGGCGCATTTGTCGCACCGATGGCAAGTGTATTAACTAACAACAGACTATGCCTTCAGCCGGGCTGGAAATCGCGCTTTGTTGCGCAATGTTTCTTTGGGCGTTTTTTGCGGCGGACCGCCGCAGGAACGTTACTGGGGCACGGTTTGTTGGGTTGATGATCCCCATGTGCATGGGTTATTTCAACCGCCCCAAACTCATACCCCTCCCCCCACTAAAAACAATAAATTATGATAAAAAACCTGAAAACAAAGCTCTGTTGTGCGCTGGCGGCGGCATCGTTGCTGCAGCCGGCCATGGCGCAATTTGTCATATCGGATGCCGGGTCCACTACTCCCACCCCCGGCGCGAACGATCAGTACAATTTTATCCCCGCCAGCTTGCAGGGCAATGATGGGCTGAATTATTACTGGGATGCCGGCAATCCGGCCGGCCAGACCTTTACCACGGGACCAAATGCCGGCGGTTATACCTTGACCAATTTGTTCATCCGGACCGCTGGTGGTGGTGGTGGTGGCAGCGTGACTTGGAGTACGGCGCAGTTTTTTGCCTTGCGGTTTTATTCCGTTACTGCGCCGAATGATGGGAATGGCAACCCCACAGCGGCCACCCCGATCGTCACGAACATTGTCTTCGGGCAGTTGAATGCGCAATACGATTGGATTCGGTTCAGTGGTTTGGGCGTGAAATTGAATCCCAACAGCGTTTATGCCTACACCCTGACCACCACCAATGTGAACGATTGGGAGCAACTGGCAAATTGCAACACCAACCCTTATGCTGGCGGTCAGATTTGCACTATTCCGCAGGGCGGCGGGACGGTTCAGTACGGCGGCACCGGCAATTCGGATGCCATCTTTCTGGCGGGCTTGGCGCTGGGCTCGGTGACCGGCGGGACCCCGGCGTTCACGGATGCCGGCCTGGTGACGCCGACCCCTGGCCCCAACGACATTTACCAGTTGACGCCGGGCGTTTTTGCCGGGCAAAATGATTACACCCTGAATTACTACTGGGATAGCAACCCGGGACAAACGTTCACGACGCCCGCCGGAGCCAAGCCGTGGGTGTTGACCAATCTTTTCATCCAAACCGCCGGCGGCGGCGGCGGCGGCGAACTCAATGCCCAGGCCTTCGTCTTGAACATTTATTCCGTCACGAACAACGGCACAAATGCGACCCTGATTTACTCCAATTCGTACTCGTCCCAACTCGCGGCGGAGGGGGACTGGATTCAATGCAGCGGCATGAATGTCGTGTTGCAGCCCAACAAACAATATGCCTATGGGTTTAACCGGGGTGCCAACGGCAGTTGGGAACACATGGCGGACAACGACTTTGAGCCCTATTCGGGCGGCAAAATATGTCTGCTTCCGCAGGTGAGTGGAAAAATCAACTATGGCAGCCAGACCGCCACTGCGTTCTCCGATGCGGGCTTTGACGTCGGCTTGACGCCGCTCCTGGTCAGCCCCAACCAGCCCACCTATACGCCCAATGTCAATCCCATCTACGCGGGAACCCCGGTGACTTTGAATGAAGTCGCTTCCGGCAACGGCCTGTCCTACCAATGGCAGACGGACGGCGGTTCGGGCGGCACGCTGACCAATATCCCGGGAGCGACCAAGGTCAATCTGCCGGTGAATACCACCCGGTTTGCTGACGGCACCTATACTTACGATGTCATTGTCACCACCACCGACAACGGTGGGGTTTCGGTGACCAGTCCCACGGTGGCGCTGACGGTCACCGATCCCAGCGCTCCGATCCTCACCACCGACATCTCCTCTTCGCCGGATATCAGCTCTTCCACCACCAGCTATGTGGGATTGAACCAGTCGTTTTCCGCCTCGTTTATCGGCACATTGCCCATCAGTTATCAATGGTATGTGGCCACGGATGGCGCTGGCGACGGGGCCACGCCCATTTCCAGCGCCGTGAATCCCAGTGCCACGAACGCCACCTTGAACCTGACCAATCTCCAGTTGGGCAACAGTGGTTATTACGCCGTCGTGGCGGCCAACACCATTTCGCCCACTGCCTCCAGCAGTTGGGCGCAATTGACGGTGCAGCCGGCCGCCCAAATGTTGATCCAGTGGCAGCCGCCGGTGACGTTCAACGGGCTGGATGTCGGCAAGATCCTGACCAACACGCTGCCGGGAAAGTTCTTTGAGGCGGCATTTTTTGGCCCCACCGCCACGAATATCAGTGTCGAGCTCAATGGCGCGACCTACACCTTTTACACCAACGGCAACACGGTTTCCGTCTCCGGTTATCTTGGCCAGAGTTACGGTGCCTGGCTGGTCGGGGGCAACACCACGGGCGACACCAATCTCGATTCGGTCCTGGATCAGTTTGTCTGGGATAGCAATGTCGGGACGCACACCATCACGCTCCATAACTTGATCGTGGGCAGCAACTATTGCGTCCAGATCTTTGCCTTGGATGATCGCGCTGCGGGCGTTGGCCGCGATACGGATTTCCAGGATCCGGCGCAAAATGCGGATGTCTCGGCCACCTTTGGATTGCCCGACAACAAATATGTGGTCGGCACCTTCACGGCCCAAAGCACCGATGTTGCCATCCAGCAAAACCTGCTGCCGGGCGGTTCCGGCAACACCGGTCCGATCATTGTGGGCACCGTTGGCTGGGCGCCCGCGCCGCTGTTCATGACCCAGCCGGCCAGCCTTGGAACGTTTCCCGGGCGCGCGGTGCAATTCAGCGCCAGCGCCGATGCCACGCCCGCGCCGGCGTATCGGTGGCAAATCAGCACCGATGGCGGGAATACCTATGCCAACCTGACGGACGGGGCCTTTAACGGCACCACCATTTCCGGTTCCACCAACAACACGCTGACCATTTCCAATGTCACCCTCGCCGCCAATGGCTGGATGGTTCAAAATACCGCGACCAACGCGGCGGGCGGAGTGGCATCGTCGCCGGCAACGTTGACGGTGACGCCGGCCCCGGCGCTTTCCGGTCCGTATTCAACCAGCTTGCTAAAATTGAACCCGGTGGCCTACTGGCCGTTGAACGAGACCACGGATCCGTCGTCCGGCAGCGCGGGGGTTTATGAAGTGGCGGGCATGCGCGACGGCCTGTACGGCTCGGCCTCGCAGAATGGCTTCGACGGCATCCTGGGTCCGCAGCCGGCGGATGGGTATCCTGAATTCACCACCGGGCAGGGGGCGTTGTCGGTCACTGCGAACGTGGCGAATTCCTGGGCCATCGTTCCTGGTTTGGGTTTCAACACCAACACCGTAACCATCACCATGTGGGTCAATCCCAACGGCACCCAGGCAGCGAACTCCGGACTGCTGATGAATCGTGACACCACTTATGGGTCGGGGGGCGGCTTCTGTCTGGACGGCACGGGCGCCAACCTTGGGTACAATTGGAATAATGATTCCTTCACCTGGGGCGTCTCTGGACCGGCGCTCCCGATTGGCGTCTGGTCGTTTGTGGCCCTGGTGGTTTCCCCCTCCAGCGTCTCCTTCTACCTGTATAACACGAACAACGGGACCCTGACGAGCAGCACCGTGGCGCACGCGCACGCCAACATGTCGTGGGGTGGCACGGTCGCGCCTGATCCGCAGGTGCGGATTGGCTGTGACAACCTGGTTTCACGCACCTTCAACGGCACCATTGATGAAGTGGCCGTGTTCAATTACTCGCTGAGTTCCAATCAGGTTGCCTACGCGGCGGGCGTGTCCACCACCTTGGTGAACACCGATCCCGCCACGGCGAACTTCAAAGCCACCGTCTCCGGGCGGACGTTGAACTTCACCTGGGCGGCGGACCATCAAGGCTGGCAGCTTTATACCAACGCGGTGGGATTAACCGCCACCAACAGTTGGTATCCGGTGCCCGGATCCGCCAACGGAAGCAGCCAGAGCATCCCGGTGAATCGGGCGCAACCGGGCGTGTTCTTCCAACTGCGCTATCCCTGATCGACATGTTCGGGCTGGACGTCTTCGGGCGTCCAGCCCATTCAAAAAACCAGCAAACAAGAAAAAACAACAAATCAGCATGAAACGAAAGAACCTATCGCGGGTCATCGCGGGAGCCATTCCCATCAGTCTGGTGCTTGCCGGCGGCGGCACGGCGCGGGCGAATATCCTCGCCTACGAAGGCTTTGAAGATGCCGTCAACAACCAGGTCCTCGCCACGGGCTACCAAACGACCACGCCGGGTGGATCCCAGGGATTGAGCGGTTCGTGGACGGTGGTTAACGGCGGCAACGCCTCGCAATTGAAAAGCCGGACATCCTCCACGGGTTGGACTGGGGCGCAAGCCAACCTGGGCAGCATCGGCAGCAGTTATTCCGTGCAGAACGGCAATGGAAATTACAATTTCCTCGAAACCGGGGAAAACTGGAATTTGGATGTGGCCACCGTTAGTCTGGCCAACCCCATCAACATGACCCAAAACGGCACCTGGTTCATGAGTTTTGTCTCCAGCAGCGGCAATTTTGACTATGCCGCCCAGATGGGCTTGAGCAATGGCAACAACGAATTGATGTGGGGCAACGGTTACGCGGGAGGCGCCCAAGGGGTGACCGCGTATTATGGCGCCATGTCCAGTTACAATTCTGGTGGTGCGGTGAAGGGAACCAGCGGCATCTCGCCCACCATGGGCAGTGCTTATGATGTCATGCTGTATGTCGCCGAGTTGGATCAGGTGGTTGGCTCGGGGCTTACCTTGACCATGTATGCTTATGACTTGAACACCATTGCCAGCCTGCCAACGAGTGTCCCCACTGGCACCGCGCTGTATAGCACAACGTTGACGGGTGTGAATGACACCTTTAACAGCCTGGAACTGAAACTCAGCGGAGCGGATACCTATCCCAGCATTGGCCAGCTTGCCGTGGGGACCTCTTGGGGAGACGTCACCTCGGTTCCCGAGCCAGGCAGCCTGGCGCTGACGGGTTGCGGCATCCTGACGGCTTGGTTTGCTTCGCGTCGGCGTGCGGCGTGAGTTGAGCGTCCGCAATCAATCATGCGGCCAGGCAGGTATCTGGCCGTCACGTTGCGGGGTGCCGGTTTTTTGGATTCCGGCGCCCCGCATCCTTTACCCCGGCGGAAAACCACCGATGGCAAAATGCCCCGTTTCATCTGTTCCGAAACCAGCGACGCCCGGAACCACCAGCGTGGAAACGCCATCCACAAATCGTTTCATGAAATATATTATTACGCTCTGCGGGGCTGCCCTGGTCCTGGCAGTTCACGCGGGCAATTCAGACCTTTGGTATAACCAGCCCGGCACGGACAACCTGACGCAAGGTCTGTTGATTGGCAATGGCCGGATGGGCGCGGTCATTCCTGGCGGCGTTGCCAGCGACACCCTCATCCTGAATGAGGACAGCCTGTGGGCTGGCACAGCGAACCTTTCCGGCGGTTACAGCCTTGGCGCGAGCGGCTCCTTTGGCGACTACGAGATGTTCGGCAGCCTCGTGCTGAATCTGCCGACGCACACGAATCCCACGGGCTACGTCCGCGCGTTGGACATCAGCACCGGCATTGCCACTGTGGATTACACCAACAACGGCGTCGAGTTTCACCGCGAGCTGTTTTGCAGCGCGCCCGACCAGGTGCTGGCCCTGCAGCTCACCGCCAGTTCGAGTGCCGCCTACACGGGCAGCCTGCAGTTGGTGGACGCACATTCCACGACCACCACGCCCACCGCCAGCGGTCTCATGTTTTCCGGCGCGCTCGCCAATGGCGAGCAATACGAGGCGCAGCTCGTCGTGAGCAACAACGGCGGCAACGTCAGTTTCAGCGGCGGCGCGGTGAACTTCACCAACTGCAATTCGCTCACCGTGCTTGTGGCGCTCGGCACCAGTTATGTCCCGGATTATTCCCGGAATTATCAAGGGGCCAATCCCCATGCCAGCGTGCTCGCGCAAGCGACGGCGGCCTCGGCGAAAAGCTTCGCCACGCTGGAAGCGGCGCATACGAACGATTTCTCGGCGCTCTTCAACCGGGTTTCCATCTGGCTGGGCAACGCGCCGTCGTCGCGCACGAATCTCCCGACCGACCAGCGCGTCACCGCCAATGCCGTCGCGGACGATGATCCGGGGATGGAGCAGTTGATGTTTCAGTACGGCCGGTACCTGATGATTTCCAGTTCGCGCGGAGGCGTGCCAATGAATCTGGCCGGGTTGTGGAATGACAATAACAATCCGAGCTGGTGGGATTGGGGCGACGATTACCACAGCGACATTAACATTGAAATGATGTATTGGCAGGCGGAAGTGGCCAATCTGCCGGAGTGTTTCCTGCCCTTTTCAACCTGGTTGCAAAGCCAGATTCCCGCGTGGCGCTATGTGACGACCAATGCCAGCAGCGGCATCAACTATGGTGGTTACGGCTATGGCTTCGGCGGCACGAACGGTTGGACCACGCGCACGTCGCACAACCTTTACGGCGGCCAGGGCTGGAACTGGATTCAATCCGGCAACGCCTGGTATTGCCTGCATCTCTGGGAGCATTACGCTTTCAGCGGCGATACGAATTATCTCGCCACGGTGTATCCGATTATAAAGGAGACCTGCCAGTTCTGGCAGCAACACCTGCAGCCGCTGGGCGCGAACACCATCGGCCTGCCCGTCACCACGCTCATCGCCACCAACGGCTGGTCGCCCGAACACGGCCCCTGGGAAAACGGCGTGAGCTTTGACCAGGAATTGATCTGGGATGTGTGCAACAACTACCGGCAGGCCTGTGCCATTCTCAACACGGATGCCGTCTATTCCGTGACCATCTCCAATATGCAGGCCAACCTCCTCGTGCCCGGCATCGGACCCTGGGGCGAATTGCGTGAGTGGCTTTATTACGCGGACATCCAGCCCCCCAACGCCGGTTACGACCACCGGCACACGATGCACTTGCTCGGCGTTTATCCCGGCCACCAGTTCACGCCCGACCAGACGCCCGCGCTCATGGCCGCCGCGAAAGTCGGACTGCTGGCGCGCGGCGACACCGGCGACAGTGCCTCCGAATGGGCGCACGCCTGGCGCATTTCCCTGTTCGCGCGCATGCTGGATCCCGTGAATGCCCACCACAAGCTCGCGCTTTTTTGCGGCACCATTTATCCCAATCTCGTCGGGAACCTGGGCGGCATTGCCCAATGGGACGGCAGTTGCGGCGTCACCGCCGGCATCGCGGAAATGTTGTTGCAGAGCCACGAGGGCAGAATCGCCTTGCTGCCCGCGCTGCCCGCCAACTGGCCGGCCGGCTCCGTGACGGGGCTGCGCGCGCGCGGCGGCTTCACGGTGGACCTGAGCTGGACCAATGGCTGGCTGTCCGTGGCGACCATTCACAGCGCCAACGGCACAAACTGCACCATACAATACGGCAGCCAGACGATTCAGACCAATATTCCGCCTGGCGGCTCGGTGCAGTTCACGTCCCAAGGTCCGCCCAACACCCCCACGGGCGTTTTCGCCATCCCGGGCAATGGGCAGGTGAGTGTGGGGTGGACCGCCGCCGGGGGGGCCACCAGTTACAACGTGAAACGCTCCACCACCAACAGCAATTTTGTGACCGTGACCAACGTCACCGGCACCAGCGTGGTCAACCCGGGCCTGGTGAACGGCACGACTTATTTCTTCGTGGTGTCGGCCACCAATGCCTACGGCGAAAGCGCCAACTCCATCAGCGTCAACACCACGCCCAGCGCCAGCCTGGCGACCAATTATTTCTGGACCGGCGCGGTGAATGGCAATTGGGATGTGGCCACGGCCAATTGGCTGACCAATGGGGTCGCGGCCGTGATTCAAGATGGCTGCGCCGTGGTGTTTGATGACACGGCGTTGGGCAACCCCTCGGTGAACCTGCCCGCCACGCGCACGCCGGCGTCCGTCACGGTCAACAACACCGCGCTGACCTACGTGATTTCCGGCAGCGCCATCGCCGGCCCGGCCAGCCTGAGCAAGTCCGGCTCGGGCACGCTGACATTAAGCAGCGCCAACACCTTCAGCGGCGGCGTGACCAACACCGCCGGCACCTTGACCCTTGGCAACGCCGGTGCGCTGGGCACCGGGCCGCTGACCCTGAACGGCGGCCTGCTGAACAATAACGGCCTCTACACCCTCAACAACCACATCGTCATCGCCGGCAGCGGCAGTGCGATCCAGCTCGGCAGCGGCAACAACTTGACCTTGGGCGGCACCATCTCCGGCAACGGCTCGTTGTCACTGGCGGGCGATGGCAATGGCCAGTCAATTTTCCTGACCGGGCCGAACACCATGACCGGCGGGACCATTTCCGTGCAGAATAATTCGACCTGCGTCCGGTTGGCTTCCGCCTCGGCGGGCAACGCCAATGTGGATTGGGTGTTTAACAACCCCGGGGCCAACACGGAGACGCTGGATTTCAGCTCCGGCACGATCGCCTTCGGCTCGCTCTCCGGGGCGGGGGTGATTCAGGGCAATGTTCCCAGCGCGATGAATGTCACCGTCCTGGCCGGGGGCAACAATCATTCCACGATGTTTTCGGGCATCCTGCACGATAATCGATGGGGATCCGGGCCGGTCGGTTTGACCAAGGTCGGCAGCGGCACGCTCACGCTGACCGGGGCAGATGACTATTCGGGGGCCACGACTGTGAGCAATGGCGAACTGGTCGTTTCGACCGCGTTCGCGGGCACCGGCAATTTCCTGGTCACCAACGGCGCGACCTTGGGCGTGACAAATGGGTCGGGCGGATCGGCGCATGTCGCCAATCTGACCGCCGCCGCTGGCGTGGCGCTGGAGTTTCAGAACGTCGCCAGCACCAGCACCCCGTTATTATTGGCGAACAACGTGACCCTGGGCGCAAATTGTGCGGTAAGAATCACCGGTGGCAGCGGTTTCATCGCGGGTGGCAGCTATCCGCTGGTCAGTTATACAGGCACGTTCACCGGCTTCACGAACCTGCAATTGCAGATGCCCTACGGCTGGCGCGGCACGCTGGTGAATGCTGGAAACCAGATTTCTGCGGCCAGCGTGACCGTGGTTTCCGCCACGCCGCCGCAACTGACCCCCTCCCTCAAAGGCCAGCAATTACAATTGCTTTGGCCGCCGGACCACATCGGCTGGCGATTGCAAGTGCAGACCAATTCCCTCGCCAGCGGGGGCTGGGTGAATGTCGCCACGAATCTGGTGGCCGCGACCAACCTGGTCGCCATCCCCATTAATGCCGGGAATGGCACCGTGTTTTATCGCTTGGTTTATCCCTAGTGCTGGTCAGTTTTTCTCCTGCAACCGCCGTTTGATCCGCTCGCGCGCCTCGGCGGAGAGCTTTTGCGGCTCGCTGGCGGCTAAATCCTCCTGGTGTTCATGGGCGGCGTGGCGCAGAAAACGGATTTGTTTTCCATAGCGGCGGCACCACTTGCAAAGCAGCAGGTGCAGCCAGAGTCCAATCCGAGTCATCCGCGGCAACGGATGATCGAGCCGCTCGGACTGTGCGCGCGACGCGGCGCAGCAGTCGAGCGAAAGCGCCGCACAGTCTGACTTCAACTTTTTCCAAAAGTTCATTGGGGTTTCAAAAATTCGGGATCGTCCGTTCTTTCGTCGGCTGGGGTGGAAAAACCTTACAACTCATTTGGAAAAAATCAGGCCTGCTTGCCGAACCAGTTCGTTTCCAGGCAGCGGCGCAAGGCCATCCGGGCGCGGTGCAGCATGACCCACAGATTGCTTTCCGAGAGGTTCAGGAGCGCACAGACCTCCCGGCTCTCCAGGCCATCCACCTCGCGCAGATTGAAAACCGCCGCGACCCTGGCCGGCAGCTTGCCCGCACAGTTGCGGTAGGTCTGCCAGAACAGTTCCTTGTCCAGATTTTCGCCGGCATTCGGCCATTCCTGCGGACCCTGATCGTTAATCCAGCCGCCTTTGCCAAGGCCATCGGCCACAAACCGGTCGTTTTCCTCATCCGCATAAAACTCCAAATCCGTGAACGAAGTCTCGCGGCTGCTTTTGCGATAGTAGTCGAAAATCTTGTTCTTCAGGATGCCGGTCAGCCAGCTCTTCTCCGCGCTCCGGCCGGCGAAACTCTTGCCCCCCTTGAGCGCCGCCAGAAAGGTTTCCTGCACGGCATCCTCGGCCTTTTGCGGGTCGCGCAGCCGGATCAGCGCAAATTTGAACAAGTAATCGCCATGCTCATCCACCCAGCGTTCCGGGTCAGAGAGCGTGGCCGCCGCGTTCGCGGCGGCGGGTGTCGAAGGAGTGTCCGCCTGCATCGTGCCCAATATATTCCGCGAATGCGCCGCCAGCGCAAGCAAACCCGGACAAATAATTGCCGCCCGCGTTCGCAGCCGTCCTCCCCGCCCGCCATCTTCGGTCCGCCGCCACTGCCACTCCGGCCGCAAAAACACCCGAATCACGCAAACAAGCCCGAAAAAACAATTTTTTCCGCTTTTTA
>Ga0302275_10000889_pt1 | contig 32961 bp, 22 predicted proteins | sample III_Bog_N2_2_FD_200229 | JGI IMG/M metagenome (GOLD analysis project Ga0302275, IMG submission 200229) | Peat permafrost microbial communities from Stordalen Mire near Abisko, Sweden - III_Bog_N2_2 | ecosystem: Environmental > Terrestrial > Soil > Wetlands > Peat | place: Sweden: Abisko... | reverse complement strand
TTTTCGGGCAGGGAAAAATGGTTACACTTCGACAGACGCCGGGGAGCAAAAACTTTTCATTTTTCTCGTTCCGCACCGTGCCGGTTGAACTCGAATCCAACGTGCGCGATCATTAACCAAAAAAACAGATAGCGACGGTGGGCGTGCGGCAGTTCGAGGCTGACCAGCCAACCGAAAAAGGCATTTGAAAAGTGCCAGCAGAAGTGCCAGCAAACCTCATCGGTGGGGAGTAAAATGGAGTTAAGAAAAGTCGGCTGGAGTTTACTTGACTTAAATCACAAACGCCTTTAGTATCAAGACAACGGTGATGATTTAGACAGTTGATTTCGAGTGGCTTGTGGAAGGCGAATGCGTTCGATTCCGACCCTCGCCTCCAGCTCTAACTGCTTGTGCAGTAATGAATTAGGAAAGCGCGGAAGCCAATGGCTAACGGTTTGGCTAACAGTTTTGAAATTCGGTCAAAATTGTTTTTGGATTCGGGCGCATTGCGCCAGAACTACCTAACCGCAGGAATCGGTTGTCAGCTAGTCTCGATGACGCATGAACATGAAACTGCGTTATCGCCTCTTCCTTCGTCGCAAAAGCGTCTATTACGCTTTTGACACCACCACCAAAACCTTCTCGACCTTGAAGACCAAGAATAAGGTCGAGGCCACACGGATGCTCGTAGCGCTCAACGAAGCCGGCCAGCAGCCCGCGATGAATTTGAGTCTGGCCCGTGTCTATCAGTCCACGCTTGGATTGGTCCTGCCGGAGGTGTTCGACCGCTACGAGGAAGGTGCTGCGCGTGTCACCATGATCTTTTGCTAATTCTTTATGGACCATGGATTTCGTCCTTCCATAGCGACTGAGGCCTCTGCTGGACGAGTAAAATCCGCCTTTAATGTGCTCTGCCTCGAACCTAAAGACAACCGACCAAGTATTGGGCACGAGCGCACAGCTTGGACAACGACCCGCGCAGAAAACACTTAAAAAGGCTTTGGCAAGACAGTTGCTATCAGTTGGGCAATGGAAAAGTCTTTTTGCCGAATTAGCTCAATTCTTTTAGTGCTGGCGGCCCTCGCCACCGTCTCCACCGCGGCGGCGACCGTGTTGGCTTGGAACCCCAGTACGAGCTCAAACGTCACCGCCTATGTGATCTCCTGGGGAACCAACTCCCAGAATTACACACAGCAAACGAATGTCAGCGGTGTTACCTGCACAATCACCAGCCTCACACCCGGCGTCACGTACTATTTTGCGGCCCAAGCCCAGGATAGCGCCGGAGATACCAGCAGCTACTCGACCGAGTTGGTCTGGACCGCACCGAGCCCGGCCGTCATTACCTTCGGAGGCCTGGCCCAAACCTATAATGGCAGCCCCATCGCCGTCACGGCAACTACCGTCCCCGCCGGCATTGCCACCAGCATTACGTACAACGGGTCAGCCACCGCACCAGTCAATGCCGGAAGCTATACCGTGGTCGCCGCCAGCGCCAACACCAACTATGTAGGCGCCGCCACCAACACCCTGACGATCTCGCAAGCCCCGGCCGGCGTGACCTTTGCCAACACCGCCCAAGCTTATTCCGGAAGCCCCGAAGCGGTCACCGTCACGACCACCCCAACCGGCTTGGCCACCACCACTACTTATAACGGTTCGACCACAGCCCCACAAAGCATCGGCAGTTACACCGTCGTGACCACCATCAACGACCCAAACTACACGGGCAGCGCCACGACTACGCTGACCATCAGCCCAGTCGCACTGGTCGTCACCCTGACCAATCTCAATCAAACCTTTGACGGAACGCCTAAAGTGGTGACGGCCCAAAGCACGCCGAGCACCGCGCTGAACATCACCTACAATGGTTCAACTATTGCGCCGACCAACGCCGGGAGCTACGCCGTGAGCGCCACTCCTGTGAGCACCAACTTCAGTGGCAGCGCGACTGGAACCCTCGTGATCAGCCAGGCAACCGCCACCATCACCCTTTCCGGACTTAGCCAGTCCGTGACCGGCAGCGGCATCACCGTGACCGCAACCACCGTCCCAGCCGGCCTGGCCACCACCATCAGCTATAACGGCTCGACGACAGCTCCAACAAATAGCGGGAGGTACACCGTGATTGGCACCGTGATCGCGCCGAACTATACCGGCTCGGTGACCAACACCCTCGTCGTCAAACCCGCGTCTCCGACCGCACTCCGCATCGTTGCGCTCAACCAGGACATGCCCGCCAACGCCGGGGTTGACCCGCTGACAAACCTGGTCGAAGCCGGTGAGGCCGAGTACGAAAATCTCAACCTAGCGGCCGGCGACGAGAGCAACCTCCAACGATCAACCGGCATCGCGACGTTCAGTTCCAAAGCTTAGCCGGCTCCGCTGGAATAAAAGCAGATCACTGCGAAGGGCAACCAAGGGTAGGCAAAAACCAGGCGCGGACCGATTCGTCTGCGCCTGTCGACTATAAACTTTATACTTATACGCTTCCATGGAGTCCAATTGCATAATCTATTTTGTCATTTCCAAACCATAATTAGCTATTTTGGAACTGATAGGAAATTGCTCTTCATGCGGGCTCATTTACTTGACGCTGCGCGGGTATCAAGAAATATTTATTCCCAATCAGGTTTTTATCAAACATATATCGTTTCACACTTAAATCTCCCCGATCTTCGCCCATAACGGCTTCAAATCCGGGTCGTCCAAGGCCAGCTGCCGGATGTCACTTTTACCGGCCAGATCAATCGCCTTCTCCAGCCACTCCATCGCTTCTTTCGGATTCCCCAGCTGACAGGAATAGCAGGCGAGGTTGTAGCGGATGGTCGGCTCGGAAAACTTGTCCACGACGGGGATCAAGACGCCATACGCTTCCCGGGTCCGTTTCAATTCGTGGAGACTGAAGGCGTAGTGGATGAACCCCCAGGAATTATCCGGCAGCATTTCCGACAAAGACCGGGCAATTTCAACCGCGCCCTCCCACCGTTTGGCTTTGGCAAAAATCTGGTAGTGCACTTCCAGAACGAGGGGATGCGCGCGCAATTTTGGACTGATGTTGTGCAGTTCTTCGGTCGCTGATAAATGATCCCCCAGCCCGAGCCAGCCTTCGGCCGCTTCGAGGTGCTTGTTGTCGGGATGTGGGAGGCTTTCCATTTCTGTCAGAGTTTTATGCCCAAACGGCTGGGAATGTAAAGCGGATGCTGGAAATATCGAACCGGGGAAAAACCTGACTGGCATGGGCGTATCTACTAACTGACTGCCTTTCTGTTCTTTACTACCGACGGTCTCACGGGTTTCGCGCCGTCTGGGGACCGTCAACTGCACTCACGTCCATGCCAGCCACACCAACATCGTCCGCTTTGACGTTCTGTCAAGTTGCCGAACGATTTAACCGGCTAACGCTCGGGACTGAATTGGTCAACAGCAGCCGTTGATCCAGCCAGGCCACCATTTTGCTTTAATCATTTCCATTTGTGAAACAGGCCGCCATCTTGCGACAGCGGCCTGTTTGGAGTCAGTTCAATTACCAACGATGGTCACGGTAGCCGTGGACCGGACGATGATTCCAACCACCACGAACCCAAACACAATGAGTTTCCCGGTGGGACCAGTAACCGGGAGCCCAGACATAAGCCCTGCCGGGGCAGGCGGGGATGGTTTCAACACAAGGTGCGGGTGCCACCGGGGCGGTGACCACCACCGGCATGGGCACCCCAATGGTGATGCCGAAGTTGACTCCGGCGTTGGCAGATACAGCGGCCGTACCGACAAGTGCGGCCAGGATGAGCGCTTTGTTTTTCATAGTTATTTTTCTTTCTGTTTATTCAAGGCGTTTTGCCTTACTCCAAGGCAGACGAACAAGTAACCAAATGGTTACAAGACAAAAAAGATATGTATGACGCACAAGGTGAACGACTTGCAGATATAGCGGAGGTGTATCAAAAGCTACATCTAAAGCTGGCAGATCACGGCGCAAAGTATGCGCACGTCAAAACTGTCCTGCTTTCGTTAATCATCCCATGGTTTGCAGCCGTTGATCCAGCCGCTGGGGCGAAACCGGAACGGCGGTGCCCAGTTCCTGCGCGAACAACGAGACTTTGTATTCCTCCACCAACCAGCGGAATTCCTCCACCTGCTTCCCAGCCTCGGGGAATTTTGGCGGATTGTCCTGGAGCGATTTTAACTTCGTCAGGAAAGGGGCGATGAGTTGGGCCCGCTCCTTGTCTTTCACCGGATTCAACTTCGCCCGTTCCCGGCGCGTGCCGAGCGCCTTGAGATAGCGCGGAACCTGCGCCAGCTGCGCAAAGGAAATCACCGCCAGAAAATTCCGCGGCAGCAGGGCGTCCAGTTCCGCCTCCCAAAGGTCCGTCGGCTTGGCGGCCGAGCCCGGGGCGAGGTTCAACTGGCTCAAATCAGCCAGGGTCTTGGTCTTCGCCCTCGGCAACGCCGGCGTTGGCCCCCCGCGCGACAAAAATTCCTGCCGCACCCGGAGAATGACGCCAACCTGATCCACCAGCTTCAGGGCGAGGCCGGGAATCGCCAGGCGGGTTTGTTGCACGGCGGCCAAAAAGTTTTCCTCGTTCAACCCCGGAAATACTTCGTCCGGCAGCACGTGGCGCTTCAGATTCTCCAAGGCCGTCTCTTGCAATTCCGCCAGCGGACAGAAGTTGGCCGCCAACGCGTCAAAGCGGTTCAGCTCCCGCAAATCCCGGTGCAACCACGCGAAATCTTTGGCCAGCGCCAGCTCCACAAGTTTCTGAATGCCACCCAGCGTCGCCACCTGCGCCAACGCTTCCGTGCGGAACAGCCGCAGGCTCACCGCGTCTTTTTCAACCGGCAAGCCGGGCCACGCATACGTCGGCACCGGGCCGGTTTCGCTGACCGTGATCCGCGCGGGTAGCGTGCCAAAATTCCAAGCGGTGATCCCGGCGCGTTCCCATTGCTGCGCCACGCGCGACCAGGCCGAGTCATCCGGCGCGGGTTTGGCCTTTACCTGCTCCAGCTTTTGCCGGAGCACGCTGAGGTCGCGGCAGGTGCCAAGGGTTTTCTGGTCATTGCCCAGGACTTCGATGCGCGGCCGCAGGTGCGCGGGAATCGCCCCGGTCGGCCATGCGTCCAGCGGGATGGCCACGCCATAGCGCTGGCGGATGAACCGCGCCAGATCCGCCTGCAACGATTCGCCGGTCGCCTGGAGTTCGCTGACGATTTCCGCAACCTTCGGCGGAAACGGTAGCAATTCGCGGCGGATGGCCTTGGGCAGCGCGCGCAATAGCTCGTTCACCAACCCTTCGCGCAGACCGGGCACCGACCATTCCACGCACGACTGCGAAACGGTTTGCGCCAGACCGAAGCCGAGCTTCACCGTGGCGCCATCATGTTCTTCACCGGGCGAATAGGCGTAAGCCACCGCCACCGGCTGGCCGCCCAGCGGCACGGCATCCGGAAACACATCGCCGTCGAAACTCAAGGCCAGGCCGCCGGTCAGATCCGCTTCCGTCACGCAAAGAAAATCCGGCCCGCCGGCGTCGCGGATCAGGCGGTTCAGCTCGTGCACCGACGAGACGTTTTGAATCCGCTGCGCGTAAAACTCGCCCAACTTTTCATCCAGATTGCCGAGGCTGTGGCTGCGGACGCGCGTCTGCCAGTTCTCGATCTTCTCGCGAATCTTCCGGTTGTGTTCGAGAAATGAATATTGCGGCGGCAGGGGCTGCGGCTTGTCAGCCGAACGCAGAATCCGCGTGTCATCCTCGTCGCCTTCATCGTCCGTGACTTTGCGGCGGGTTGGGAGCAAATCATCTTCGACCAGCGCAGCGCGAATAAATATTTCCGTGGCCTCCTGTGAATTGATGTTGCCGTGTGAAACCTTCACCTTCCGCACTTCCAGGCCGTACAGCGTGGTGCGTTCCTCGACCAGCACATTGCCCGCCGCCACGCTCCAGTGCGGATTCTGATGCGTGGTTTTGCACAGATGCGGCGCGAGCTGGACAATCCACAGCGGATCAATGCCCGCCACCGTGCGCGCAAACAACTGCGACGTCTCGACAATTTCGCCCGCGACCACCCACGGCGGTTGCTGTGCGGGTTTCGCCGGCGGCTCCTTGGCATTGCGGGAAGCGGGTCTCGGTTGTCGCTCATTGTGGTCGAATAGCGCCGAGCCGGGAAACAGCGCGAGCAGGCGATTGCCCGTGCCCTGATACTGGTTGCGCTCCTTGCGCAGCGCGACGTGCCCGAGCAGGCCGGTAAGAATCGAGCGGTGAATGGCCGCGTAATCGGCGTTGCTCTCGTTCAACTTGAAACGGCCCAAATCCTCCAGCGCGCCGTGCAGTTGCGCGTGCAAATCCTGCCACTCGCGCATGCGCAGGTAGGAAAGAAAGTTCGCCTTGCAGAATTTTCGTCGCTGGCCTTGCGAGCGCAGCCGCTCCCACTGGTCGTGGACGGCATCCCAGATCTTTAGCAGCGCGAGAAAATCCGACGCCGGATCGGTGAAACGTTTGTGCGCGGCGGCCGCGGCCTCTTTGCGGTCGAGCGGACGTTCGCGCGGGTCTTGGATGCTCAAGCCGGCGGCAATGATGAGCAGTTCACGCGTGGCGTGTTCGTGCTGCGACTGAAGCAGCATCCGCCCCAGCGTCGGGTCAATCGGCAGTCGCGCCAGATCGTGGCCAAGCTGCGTGAGTTCGCGCTTGTCATCGAGCGCACCGAGTTCTTGCAACAGCAGGTAGCCGCCCTGAATTGCCGACGGCGGCGGCGGATTCACAAACGGGAACGTCTCGATGTCGCCGAGCCGATACGCCTTCATGCGCAATATGACTTCGGCCAGATTCGCCCGCTGGATTTCCGGTTGCGTGTATTGCGGGCGCTCCGCAAAATCTTCTTCGCTATACAGCCGAATGCAAACGCCATCCTGCACGCGGCCGCTGCGGCCCTTGCGTTGGTTGGCGCTGCTCTGCGAAATGGCTTCCACCGGCAGCCGCTTGGTGCGCGTGCGTGGATTGTAGCGGCTCATGCGCGCCAGCCCGGAATCAATGACGTAGCGGATGCCGGGAATGGTCAGCGACGTTTCTGCTATGTTGGTGGCGACCACAATTTTCCGCCGGTTCAGCGGGGCAAAAACGCGTTGCTGATCCGCCGCGCTCAACAGACCGAAGAGGGGGATGATCTCCGCCTCGCGGCCAAAACGTCCGTCCAGCAAATCGCAGGTCTCGCGAATGTCGCGCTCGCCGGGCATGAAAATCAAGATGTCGCCATTGCCCGGTTCGCACAGGGCGGTTTCCGCCGCGCGCACGGCGGCGTCCACATACGTGATGTCGCCTCGCTCTTCCAAGTCCGCGTCGAACGGCGCGTAAATCACTTCCACCGGATACAGCCGCCCGGAGACTTCGATGATCGGTGCGTCGTTAAAGGCTTTGGAAAAGGTCGCCGTGTCAATCGTGGCCGAAGTGATGATGAGCTTGAGATCGCTCCGCTTGGCGAGCAACCCCTTCAGATAGCCCAGCAGAAAATCAATATTCAGGCTGCGCTCATGCGCCTCATCAATAATGATGCAGTTGTATTCCGAAAGCAGCGGATCGCCCTGCGTCTCGGCCAGCAGGATGCCGTCAGTCATCAGCTTGATGTAAGTCTGCGCGCTGCTGCGGTCGTCAAAGCGGATCGTGCAGCCGACCTCGCGTCCCCAATTCACCTTCAATTCTTCGGCGATGCGCCGCGAGATCGAGAGGGCCGCCACCCGGCGCGGCTGCGTGCAGCCGATTTTCGCCTCGATGCCCAAGCCGGCTTCGAGGCACATCTTGGGAATTTGCGTCGTTTTGCCGGAACCGGTTTCGCCCGCGATGACGACGACTTGATTCGCGCGGATGGCGGCCACGATATCATCTTTGCGCGCCGTGATCGGCAGCTCCGGCGGATAAGATATTCCCGGAACCTTAAGCCGCCGTTCCTCGCGCAAGGCCACGGACGCGCGCGCTTGCGCGAGCAGCCGGTTCAAGACCGCGTCGTGCTGCTGTGGATGCAGCCGGTCGCGCAAAAGCCGGACCATCCGGCCCCCGAGCTGCACCCAGTCGGGCAGCATGGCTTGGGGCAGGAGCTGTCGAATCTCATCAATGCGGGCATCCTTCATTTCGGAGCCACCCAGTGTACCCCATCCCCGTTTGCAGGCAAATCCTCATGGCGAAACCTGATAAACAATTTGGGCGGTGGGGCGTATCGCGCTGCGATCTCCGGCGACGGTGGGGCGAGCGTCCCCGCGAGCCGTTCTTCATCCGCGTTAATCGGAGTTCATCCGTGGTTAAACCGTTTCACCGGCTGGCAAATGGCGCCGCCACCGGCCCGCTACCGCTCCGGCCCCGCTGTCATCGCGTACATGTATATATTCAGAATGAGCTTCATGCAACCGGTGGTGCGCTGTGGCGTCTGCGGCCAGCCACATTCAAGGCCATACATGCTGATGACCGCAACCATTCGGTCCCCCAGATAAACTCCATACAATCCGTAGTTGGCGCACCGGGCTTGATTGCCCATGTCGGTAGTGTAAACATCCGCCCGGCTCAATTTATAGTAGCAGCTGTAGATGCCATGCGTCTCCGGCAGCTTTCGAATCCCCGCCTCGGGAAATATGCGCTTGAAAATGGCGCTGTTTTCGCGCAGGTAGATTTCCATGTCCGGGTTAACTGATTCCGTGGCGCAAGCATCAACGCACATGAATCCCCCGCGTCGTAAATATTCCCCGATATTGGTCAAATGAGTTGCATCGCTGACCCACCGGAGGTCCTTCGCATAGATAAAGGGGTGAAGGCAGAGTTCGTCTAGGTATGCAGGATTGGCCGGGACCGGAGACCGTTGGATATCCAAGCTGGTGTTCGCGCGAATAAACTGGGCCAGAGCGGGATCGCGATCACCATGGGCGTCCCAATCTTTGTTGGGGGTAACCAGGCGGGCCCAGTCCACCCGTTCGGCCCGCAATTGATCCGCGGCATGGGATGGCGATACCAGCAACCCGACCGCCGCCCCAATGAGCAAGGCAGACAAACAACCGCCAGTGAACCGGTTTCTTGGCAGCGTGCATCTCATGGCGAATTGGTTTTGATCCGAGTTCATCTCTTAATTTTGATATCTGCATCGACCATGTGCGATTTATCGCCGGTTTAACCGGCTTGAGTCATGGCATAAACGTAGATATTCACGAGCATCTTCAGGCACAGCTCGCTATGACCCGGCGGCACGCGGACGCGGGACCAACCGCATTGCAGTCCGCTCAGGCTGATCACACCGGCGAGTTGCGGACCAAGCCGGATGCCGAAAAGACCATATTTGTTCCAGCGCTCATCAAAAATATTTTCATGAAACGTGTGCGGCGGTTTATCGGCGGGGAAATCAAAATTGCAGTGATAGACCGGATGTCCGGGGGGCAGCGGAATAATTTGTGCCTCAGGCAAGATTTCGGCGAGCGTGCGGACTTGCCGCTGGTAGCAGGCGTCGGGATCGGGGTTGATGAAGGCATTGATGCAGGTGTCGATCATCAGGAAACCGCCGCGCCGGAGAAATTCTGTCAGGTTGTTACGCCCCGTGGGGCTGCGGATGGAGTCTATTTCCTGAGTGAAGAGAAAAGGGTATGCGCACATGGCCGACAAATTTTCCACATCCGCCGACTGCCAGTCGGGATTGAGGTTGAGGCTGGTGTTGGTGCGCAGGAAATGCATGCACACCGGGTCGCCGCCGGCATGACGATTCCACCATTGGCTCGGCGTTTTCAGCCGCGCCCAGCCCACGCGGTCGCCGCGCAGTTTTTCAAAATCGGCACCTCCGGTCGGCAGAATCGGAAATCCGAGCGCGCCGGCGCCGAGCAGTTTCAAAAAATGTCTTCGATTGGTTGTGCTCATTTGTCGGATGGTTTACCCAATCTGCGTCATCGCATAAATATAAACATTCACGAGCATTCTCATGCAGGCCATGTCGGTGCCGGGCGGTGAGAGGCTGGGATGTTCCGTGACATGATCCCAGCCGCATTGCCACCCGCACAAGCTGATCACGCCGGCCATGCGCGGTCCGATCATAATGCCGTAAAGCCCATGCCGGGCCTTGAGGGAATCATAGCCTCCCTCGAACGTGTGCGGCGGGCGGCCGTCGGGAATCTGGAAATGGCAGCGGTAAATTTCCTGCGTGGCGGGCAGCGGCACCACGTTCGCCTCGGGCAAAGTCGCGGAGATGAATCCAATTTGATGTTGGAGAAATTCATCGAAATCCGGTGTGACCTCATGGGCGTGACAGGCGTCAATCAGGAGAAATCCGCCCCGGCGGATAAATTCGGCGAGGTTGCTGTGACCGGCAGGGTCGTGAACCATGCCGACTCCCTGTGAAAACAGGAACGGGTATTGGCACAACTCCGCCAACTCATTCACATCAGCGGCATACCAGACGGGGTCAATGTTTAGGGAGGTTTCATTACGAAAAAAGTTCATTAGCACCGGATCGCTGCCGGCGTGACGTTTCCACTGTGGATCTGGCGTCTTCAACCGCGCCCAGCCCACACGTTCGCCGCGCAACTGGTCAAAACTCACGCCCCACACCGGCAGCGTCGGAATCCCCACCGCGCCGGTGCCGAGCAGTTTCAAAAATGTTTTGCGATTGATCACAATTATATTTACTCACAACAAACCGAACTTTCGCCGAACCAACAGCTCCATCACATACACCCCGAGCAACAACGCCACGATCCAGCCGTTATTCCAGAGCGGACGCGCGCGCAAAATCTCGCCGGGACGTTCCATGGCAAACTGGCTGAAGGCCGGACGGTCCGACTCGATCAATGCACCGCCCGTCACCTCGGCCAGTTGACGCAAGCCGTCCACGTCCGGCGGCAGATTCATCAATTCCGCTGTCCGGGTTTGCGCGACCACGGCAATTGAAGCGGTCGCCGCATCACCCGCGGCTGTGTCTGCCTTCACCTCCCAGCAACCTTCGGCATCCGGAATGAAACTCGTCTCCCAAGTGCCGGCCCCCTCCGATTCCACCGGTGCGAGGGTGAGCCGCGATGGTTTCCCTAATGGTGAGCGCACCACGAGCGTCGGCACGGACTCGGCGGCGCCGGTCACCCGCAGCGTCACGGGACGGTTGAGCTGCGGCGATTCGGTCCGGCGGATGATCTCAACGCCCGGCGCCTGCACCGGTTGCGCGAGCGACAGGAAAAATTGCTGCCAGAAGATTTCCAGCGAATGATTCGTGCTGGCCAGGGAAAGTTTCCAGCGCCATAGCAGATCGGTGTTCATGGCGGCGGTGAATCCGTCGCCGAACTGCTGCCGCGCCACCAGCACGCGCGGCAAATTATCCTCCGGCGCGAGCTCAGTGGGATGCACCGCCAGAATTTCCGCCCCCGGCTTGACGGCGCGCACTCTGGCATAGGTACTGAAACGCGGCACATCCGCCGTGGCGCTAAACAGCTTCGCCGCCAAAGCGCTCTTGGCCGCCCGAAAAGGAACCAGTTCTGGCAGATTCTGACTGGGCAGCGCGTTGGTTGAATAAGTTATCTCATCTTCGGAAGCCGCACCGCCAAGGGCGCTCATCGTTGCTTGAAAACGTGCTCCGGCCGCGTCGCTGCCGGCTGCGCCGGGCGGCTCAAAAACCACCGGCAACAGTTGTTCCAACGGCGTGCCAGAAAACCGCCGGGTGGCATCGTTGTTCGGCGAAATGAAAAATACGCCCCCACCCCCCCGGGCGTAGTCCAACAACGCCTGCTGCTGTTTCGCTGTGAGCAAATCGGCGAACGCATTGGCCAGCACGACGATTTGGAATCGCTTCAACTCACGGGCGTCCTCCGGCAGATCGACCAAGGTGGACTGACCTTCGATGCCGTCACTCAGCTGCACGCCCAGTGCGGGATTCAAAATGGCCGTGACGCGGAAACTCGGATCGCTCTCCAGCGCGCTGCGCAGGAAACGATAGCCCCATTGCAGCGCGCCCTGATAATATAATAGGTTCACCGTTGTGTTTGCCACCACGCGCGTGGTCTGTCCGGCGATCTGTGGCTTCGCACCGGAGACGAGGCGAAATTCCAGCGGCATTAATGCCGGCTCCCCCGCAGCGACCTCGACCGGCCACGAAATTACATTCATTCCCGCCCGCACTGGCTGGTTCGTGGCGGCCAGCTTCGTGTCTCCGCTCCACAGTTCCAATGAAACATCCCGCGCCACCGGTGAAAACGCTTCCACCAGCGCGGTTACCGTGAAGCGCGATTGCCGAAGCACCCGCGTCGGGATCTTCACCTCGCGGATATTCATGGATTCGCCGGCAGGGTGAGTGCGATTGCTGCCCGCCACGAAATATAACGGCACGTTGCGATCCGTCGCGGCGTTTATGGCTTCGGACATTTTGTCCGAACTCGTGTCCAAGCCGTCCGTGAGACAGACGATTGCGGCCGGGTCGACTTTCAACGTCTCCCGCAGCGCCGAGTAAAGATGCGTTTCCTCGCCGGGCGGGGAGGATTTTGCCGCCGCCTCGAAACTTGAAACCGGCTCCACTCCGTTGGCGAACCGAAAATATTTAAGGCCGGAAAACACCTGAATCGCCTCGGCCTCGTGTGTTTTCCACAGGCGCACCGCCTCGGCCAGCCGCGTGGTGCCGCGATAATCCGGCTGCTCCATACTGGCCGAGCGATCCACGAGCACCGCCAGTTCCCGGCGCGATGATTCCGGACGACGGCGATCCACGCGCGTGGGATTCGCCAGACAAAGCAACAACATCAGCAGCATCAAGCCGCGCAGGACGACCAAGAAATTGCGGCCGCCCGACGACAAATTGCCGGACGTTTGGCGATAAGATCGAATCACCAGCCACAGCCCAAGGAGCGCGACGGTGGCGAGTGCGGTCCACGCTGCGCTCATCGGCAGGGCGCGCAGCCAGCCGCCAAACTGCCATTCCAAAAGCGTCGTCATGGTCGGCCCATGTTCCCAGCCGTTTCGTTGGTCGCGTAGTCGCGCGATAATTGTTCAAAATAATCTGCCACCGCGGGACGATAGGCAGGTGGCGCCATCGCAACCTGCTCGTCGTTCAATCGGAACTGGCGTTGAAACTGTGCCAGGTCCGCGCGCAACACAGTAATCACGCCATTCATCGGCGGGTTAATCTCGTTGACGAACGCGATGACATTGCCGTCAGGCTGGCCACCTTTGGTTTCGCGACTTAATAGGTCACGCATCGGTTTCAGTCCGGCGGCGTCAGGTTTTATTCCCATCGCATCAAAAGTCTCTTCGCGCAGTTCTTGCTTCAAGTTTTCGCCCAGTTGCCGGCGCTGCTCCGCGCGACTTGGCTCCTGACTGCGCGCCTGGTCCATTGCGCCACCGGTCGTTGCGGCGGATGCAGGGGCTTGCCCCGACTGTGCTGCACCCGGACTGGTGCATTGCGAAGCCAGATTATTGAGCTTTGCCTGGGTGCGTTGCATTTGCTCAACGAGCCGTGCGACGTCCTGGCGGGTGGGCTGGCCATGATTGTTCAACTGGGCGGCGCGCGCGGCGAGTTCATCCAAACGTTGGGCAAGCTGCTCGGAGCGCCCGGCATCGCGCGGCGATTGCTGTGCCTGTGCCTGCAGTTGCATCAGCGAGCTGTCCGCAAGCAGTTTGGCCATTTCGTTAAAACGAGCGGCGCCGTTGGTCGCGCCGTTGGCCTGCTGACGTTGCGCCTCCTCCTCCAGCCGTTTTGCGGCCTCGCGCACGGCGTCCTCGGATTTCTGCAACTGGGCGGCGGCATTCGCATCCGATTTTGCCTGCGGTGCCTGGCGGACGCCGTCGGCGGCGGCGGACAACTGGAGCAGCGCATCCGCCAGCTTGTTTTTGGCGGCCTGACCGTCATCCGCGCGCAATGAGGCGGCGGTCTGACGCAATTCGCGCGCGGCCTCGGCGGCGGGTTCGCTGGCGGCGGCCAAATCTTGATTGGCGATCTGCTCTTGTGCCTTGCCCGCCAGGTCATCACTCGCCTGCATGTGTTTCAAGGCATCGTCCTTGAAGGCGGGGTCTTCGAGCATTTCCTGAATGCGCCGTTTGATTTCCGCCTGTCGCTCGCCGGGCGTGCCGACGATCTGTTCTGCATCCGGCTTGGCGTCTTCCGAGGTGAGTTTGATCGTGGAATTGGTATTCCCGCTGGCTAGGTCACCGGCCAGTTGCGCTTGTGCCTTCGCCAGCACGTCTACTTTGCCAGCACGGGTGAGCGGATGCGTCTTGAGGTCCAAATTCTTGGGTTTCTGAAATGGGTCACTGGCCTTGGCCTGCTTGCTCGCGCCCGCGAGCTTGATGGAGCTCTTCAAATATTTTTCAACCTCGGTGAGCCGGCTGAGCGCCTTCCCCTGCGGTTCCAGCGCGGGCTGGTTTTCCGTCTTCATAATTTTTTCGCCGGCAGCCGTCATCAGCGGCTGCGACTGCCGGACAAGGTCGAGGATGGGCGCGGGATAATTGTTCGTGGTCATCATCGTGATGACATCGTCTGCCCGCGCCGCCAATTGGTTCTGGTCGCCACCCACGCGGGCATTTTCCTGGCGCCAGTCATCGCTCGCCGGGCTGATCTCGGCATGCGCCAGCGCGAAATTTTCCTTCATCAACCGCAACTGAGCGGCTTTGAGGGAGGTGACGTAGTTGAAACATTTGCTGGGCTGGTCGCCGCCGGCGCAGATGAAGGTGTCCTCGCGCATGGGCTTGATCTGGACGAATTGCACCGGCGAAACCGTCTCCGGCAGCTGGCGGCTGGAAATCCGTTGCGCACTCAAATGATACGACACGATGTCGTAGGTCTTCACGTTCAACTGGTCGAGATAGATGGAAGGCTTCAACGTGTGCTTGCCGGCTTGGCTCAAATCATCCTTGAGCGGCTGCGACAGTTTGTGCTCGCCGTTGACCTCAACCTCCAGCACCACGTCACGAAGACCGGTGGAAGCATTCGCCTCGGCTTCCAGCGGAACTTCCTCGATGGCGGTGGCGGCAGATTCGGTTTCCGGCGATTGCCATTCAATGCTGGCGGTGGGCGGCGCGGCAGGCGGGGCCGGCACCGCCGCGGTCGGGGCCGCTTTCTTCGCGGATAGCTCCGGCGCCAGGGGGCGGGCCCAGCAAACCAGCGTGATGACATGCGCCAGGGCAAGCACAGCACAAAACATCAACAATGCGGTCAGCCCGCGCCGGGGCGGTGCGACCTTCGCGGATTGCAAATATTTCTCCGTTTCCTCGCGCTGTGCCTGCGCCAGCGGATGCTGCGCGGCATTCATCGCCGTGGCTGTTTCCAGACGGTTTTGCGTTGCGAGCGCCGCGTCCATCTCCGCCGCGCTGTGGAGCAACGAACGTTTGCGCAGTTGCCAAAAACAAGCCGCGCCCGCCAAGGTCAGCCCCATGCCCGCGAGCCAGAGCGCGCAGAGCTGCCGCCAGTTTTGGACCGGAGCTAACGTCGGATGCGCCAGCCAGAGCAATCCAAGGGTGACGGTCATACCGCCGGCCAACACGCTGAACGGCAGGACCAAGCGCGCCGCGCGATGTTGCGCGCTCACCAGTTTTTCCGCATTGGTTTGGTTTATGTTCATATTGTTTTTGGTTTGGAGTTCAAAGTTTGACCCGGTTCGCCAGCAGGATTTCCGCGAGCAGCATACAGCCACCGCCGACCAGCAACCACCACCACATCCGTTGCCGGTTCTCGATCACCACCCATTCCGAGCGGAACGAAGGGATGCGAGAAATTGCGGCCGGCGCGGCCGATGATTCCAGCGCCGTGAGCTGATCCGGGTTCGGCCAGGGCGTGAGATCAGATTCTTCAACGGGCGTGTTCACGGCAAAAACTTTTTTTACGCTCCGCCCGGTGAATTGATACAGGCCCGGCATCGCCGGACGAACGCTGCCGTTCACCGCCACTTCCTTTTGCGGGGCCGGCGAATCCAGCGCTCGCCAGATGCCCTCATTGTCCGGCAAGGGAATATTGTCACCCACCCGCCAGTCGTCGCGCGCATCCTTGAGCGAACCCAGCCAGCGCACCGCGCAATGCACGAACGGCACGAACGAGGGGCGGGTCATCCAGTCCGTAGCCGCGCGCTCCGGCGGAAAACCCGCGATCAGCAGTCGTCGGCCGCCGCTTTCAATTTCACCCAAGGCGACTCTTCCATCCGGCCAGTTGGCGATGGTCGCCAGCGTATCGCCGGCGAGGTTGAAGCCGCGATGGAATTCCACTTCGAGCAACGGGAGCAGGCTTTGCCCGGCGAAGGCGGCCAGCACGGGATGTTCCGGATCCCAGTCGCGCAAGTGCCAGGCATCATTCTCCGCCTGGCGTTCGGTGACGCGAACGCCGCGTTGTTCCAGCCAGTCCGTTTGCGCCGCGCTGCCGTCCGCGAAAACGAAGACGGCCCCGCCGGCATCGCAGAATTGATTCAGCCGTTCCAATGCGGCGCTGGCGAATGAAGTCGGCGAGCGCAAAACGACCGGTGAACCCAGCGGCCACGCGTGATCCGGCAAGGGAGCCGGCTCAAATTCCGTGCCCGTCAACTTGCGGGTGGAACGCAAAGCATGCGCGATATAATCCGTTTCCAAAGGAGCATCGAGCAACACGGTGTTGGTCGCGACCGTCGTGGCGGCAATCCACGCGGAATCGTCGGCCGGAAGATCGTCGGGGTCCAGTGTGGCGCGTAGGCCGACAGCTTCGGTGGGCCAGACGCACGCGATGTTCAATTTGTTGTCACCTGCCTGCAATGATACCGTCACCTTAGCGATGGGGTTTTCGCCGGCATACACGGTGAGTTCGCGTTTATCGGAGGCTGGTTGAAATTGGCGAATGGTGACTTCGAGGGTCTCCTTGTCCTGGTCCTGGGCTGATGTTCGCAACCCAATGATTGCCGCCTGTCGTTGTGGCGCGGGCGAGGCGCCGATGAAACGGAAGCTGACCCAGGGCGGAAGTTTTTGTGCGAGGTCCGTACCCCGCCAGCCGGCGCGCTGCTCATCGGCGGCCCAGGCGAGAATTTTAGTTCCAGCGTCAGTCTTCGCCAGCGCGTCGGCCGCCAGCCGCAACGGCTGCGCGTAGCGGGTTTTATCATAGCCAGGTTTCGCGGCGGCCAACGCCGTGCGGACGCGGGTGAGGTCATCACTCATCGGCACAACCCACAACGGCTCCGGCTCCATGACGAGCAGCGCGGCTTCATCGCCCGGCTTCAGCTCGTTCAACTGGCTGAGTGACCAGCGTTGCGTGTCGTCCCAGCGTCCGCGCGTTTGCTGGCTCATGGAATTGTCGAGTGCAATGACCAGCGCGCGCCGGTCGCTGGCGGGCGATGCCCCCCAGAACGGACGCGCGAACGCGGCACAGAGCAAAGCGATGGCAAGGCAGCGCAACAGCAGCGTGAGCCAGCGGAGCAGCCGGTTTTGCCGGGTGTCGCGCAAGGCGGATTCGCCGAGAAAGCGCAGCGACGGAAACCGGACAAGCTCGCGCGGCTGGCGGCGCAGCAGATGCAAAATTACCGGCAGCCCGATGAGCGCCGCGCCGGCAAGAAAGCCTGGAAAAAGCCAGTTCATAAACGTTGCCCGCGCTTTGCCAGAAAACTCGCCAGGGCGGCGACCGGTGGTTGGTCCGTGCGGAGCTGGATGAAATCGCCGCTGACCGCGCGGAATATTTCCTCCAGTTGCAGACAGAAATGATTGAACCGTTCGAGATAGCCCTGGCGCACCGCTGGCGCATCCAGCTGCAAGCGCATACCGTTCTCGGCATCCACCCAGAAGCCGGCATGATCCCAGTCGAAGTCCGCTTCGAGCGGATCAACCACTTGCAAGCCAATGAGGTCGTGACCATCGTAATGCAACCGGCTCAAGACTGCTTCCAGCGCGGTCAGTTCCTCATAAAAATCACTGGCGATAACCACCATGGATCGGGGTGGCAGAATTTCCGCCAGCGCTTCGAGCGAGCGGGCCAATGCGGTCTGCCGCTGCGGTGCAAAATTTTCCATGCGGCCGATGTAAGTCTGCCAATGCGCGGCGGACGAGCGGGCGCGAAGAAAATCCACCAATTCCGCGCCGGCCACACCGAAACCAAACGCGTCACCTTGACGCTGGGCAAGCGTGGCGACGCCGGCCAACGCCAGGCGCGCAAACTCGAGCTTGTTCATCGCGCCGGGCCGCGAGGTGTAATCCATCGAGGCGCTCGCATCGAGAACCGTGAACACGCGCAGTTGCGCCTCGTCCTCGTATTGCTTGACGTGCAGCCGGTCGCTGCGACCAAACAGCCGCCAGTCCACGCGCCGCAAATCATCGCCGGGTTGATAATCCCGATATTCCGCAAACTCGACGGACGAACCTTTCTGCGGACTGCGATGGCGTCCGCTCAAGAAACTATCCACGAGGCAGCGCGAGCGAAGTGCAAGCGACGGCAGGTCGGCGAGCAATTGCAAATCAAGCGGCGGCATAACCGGCGGTGCTTTCGGCGGCGTTGACCGCACGCGCGATATAGGTGGCGGCGCTGGCATTTTCTATTTCACGGATTCCAGCAGCCGGTCAATCAGCATATCCACGGTCTGCTTCTCGGCTTCGGCGCGGTAGTTGGTGATGATGCGATGGCGGAGCACGAGCTTGGCGGCGCACTGAATGTCCTCGCGCGAAACATTAAATCGTCCGGCCAGCACGGCGAATACTTTTCCGGCGAGCGCGAGATATTGTGAAGCCCGCGGGCCGGCACCCCATTGCACAAAACGCTTGATGAAATCGGGCGCGGAGCGGTTGTCCGGGCGCGTCGCCTGCACCAGCGACACGGCGTAATGCGCGACCGTTTCCGGCACGGGCACCTGGCGCACGGCGCGCTGCAACGCGAGCAGTTCCGTGCCGGTCCAGATTTTCTGGAGCGGCGCGGGAGCATCGCTCGTGGTGGTCAGGAGAATTTGCACTTCCTCGTCGTGCGACGGATAATTCACGCGCAGGTTGAACATGAAACGATCCAGCTGCGCTTCGGGCAGCGGATACGTTCCTTCCTGCTCGATGGGATTCTGCGTGGCCATCACGAAAAACGGTGACGGTAGATCGTAGCTGCGCCCCGCGACGGTGACCCGCTGTTCCTGCATGGCTTCGAGCAATGCGGCCTGCGTTTTCGGCGGCGTGCGATTAATTTCGTCGGCGAGAATCAAGCTGGCGAACACCGGTCCGCGAATGAAGCGGAATTGCCGCCGGCCATCGTCGCCCTCCTCCAAAATTTCAGTCCCCGTGATGTCGCTCGGCATCAAGTCGGGCGTGAACTGGATGCGCTGGAACGGCAGGTCGAGCAGCTCCGCAAGGCTGCGAATGAGCAAGGTCTTGGCCAGACCGGGCACGCCGATCATCAGCACGTGGCCTTGCACGGCCAGCGCGACGAACAAGTCGCGGATGATTTCATCCTGGCCGATGATGCGTTGATCCAACGCGTCCGCGAGCTGGCGATAGCGAGCGGGCACTTGGCGCAGCAGCGCCACGTCGGACTCGGTAACCAGGTCAGGCTTGGGAGCAGTAATGGTATTCATAGATGATTGTGACGTTCCAATGTTCAATTTAAGACGGCGGTCTGGTTGGTGGGCGGCGGGAAGTTCACGCCAAACGGCGCGTCGAGAATCCTTCCGCTGGCCGGATCGGAGAGTTGCGCGTGCTCGGACTGCGCGATGTTGGACTGTTTGCAATACTCGCTGACATCCACCGAGGCGCGGGCGGCAAGGTCCGCAAAGGGAGCGCGCGGAGTCGCGGCAAATTGCTTCACCCAGTCCGGCAGAAAACGCGGCTGATCCGGTTCGCCGTCCGCCATCGTGGCCGAGAGAACGGTGCGACGATCGCTCGCCAGCGCCGGCACAAATCCGCCCGCGTTGCCCGTGCCGATGAAGACGAATTGCCGGCCCGAAATCGCGTCGAGCGCCGGCTTCAAATCCGCTGCCGTCAATCGCGGGCCGGACACTTGAAACGCCAGGCCGCCATCCTGCGCCCGCCCGGTTTGACCGAGCAACACCAGCCAGAATTCCTCGCGCACCGAACCGGCCAGCGTGTGCAGCTTTTGCAAAATCTGTTCCCGCGTCACCTTGCCGGAAAGAATTTCGACATGGCCGGCGTCAAAACCACGCGCCACCAGATTATTTTTAGTGTCTGCAGCCAGCACTTCGATCTGCTCCGGCGCATCGCTGGCAATCAGACCCACAATGATCAGCGCTCCCGGCCCGGGCGCGACCGGAGTCGCCGCCGCCGCCCGTTCCGGCGGAACAACATCAGGTTTGTTGGCAAGCTGCGCGAAGGCAATTGTCGCCGCCCCGACCATGAGCACGGTCGCACCGACGGCCAAGGAAAATTTCAATTTTGCCCACACCATTGCCCGCAAGGCGCCCTGGATGATGATGTTGGCTGAAGGCGTAGTCGCATGCGCCGCACCTGCCTTTGAGGCGAAGGCAATCACCCGTGCCGGCGCGGCGCTGACCGAATTGCCTGCCACCGTGCTGGCGATTACGGCGACGCTCAAGGTGATGCCCCGCCGTGCGAACAGCCCGCGCAATTTTTCCAATGCGCGCTGGACGCGTTTTTGAGCCGCGCGTTCATCCAATCGAAGCGAGTCGGCGACTTCCTTCATACTTTTATTTTCAAAAAAACGCAGCAGCAGTGCGTCGCGGTCATGATCACGCAGGCGTGACATGGCTTCATCCAGCACCGGGGACAGTTGCAGCCAGGCTGGGTCATGAGTGTTCAGTTCAGTGATGGCTTCCATGTGGGCCTCCTCTTCACGTCGTTGACGCCGACGTTCGCGTCTGAGGACATCCGCGCAGGCAAATCGGGTCGTCCGATACAGCCATCCAGACAGGATGGTCTCCCGGCTTAAGGCACTGGCTTTGCGCGACAAGATGACAAACACCGCCTGCGTCACGTCCTGCGCCAGATGAGCATCGCCCAACTGGCGCAAGGCAGCCGAGTAAACCAGCCCGCCATGACGCGTCACCAGCGTGGCGAACGCCGCCTCCGATTTACCGGCGGCATAAGCTCGCACCAACCCCATGTCTTCACTATTCATTTCACCCGGTAAATGGTCGTCGCCAACAATTTGGAGACAAATATTTCATGCGAGAATTCCGCTAGCATACTGATTCGGTTGAAGAGGACAACTGGAATAGAAATCTCTGCAATAGCCGGTGGCCACACTGTAGCGGCGGTCCGTGACCGCCGGATTACTGCACTTTTAAGATCGTTGGCGCTCACAGAGCGCCGCTACAGGGCTTTTGCAGAGATTTCCTATAGCGTTTTCAGGAACTCCTAGAATAGCTTTTGAGCTTGTCTGAAAATCTTGTTTTCGGAGTGTGCCCGTCCCCGGGCGCTGCAACGGGATAACGTCAGTGACGTGAGCCGGTTGTTTGTCCGCTGGGTTTTGGACGTGGCAGCGCCCGAGGACGGGCGCACTCCTAGAACGGTTTAAGGAACTCCTGAAATGATTTTATGAGATGGGGTTGGGGCCAAAAAAGTCAAAATCTGCGATGTTTTGCCCGCACTTTTTGCCGGTCTTGCCTTGGGCGACGCTTCACAGGATCGGATTCAATCCTTCATGGCGCACTTTCCAGGTTTTTGGAAAGCCTGGGGACTGCTCCGTATTGCCCTCCCACCCGGACGCCATCATGGCGGTCGCCGCGAGCCAGCCCCCGTTCGCGGGCATATATACCGGGGTCTGTTCGGGCTTGCGGATCGTATAGCCGGACACGCGGAACGGATTGGTTTCAAACGCGGGAACCAGCAATTGAATCGCCAGTTCAGGTTCGTTCATTCGCGCGGCGCACATCGCAATCATGGCATTGCCCCAGGTGACCGACGGCTGCACGCCGCGCGTCCGTGAAGCCGCCGCCGATTGCAGCGTGCGCCGCATCGCCTCACGGTCAATTCCATGGCCCGGCAAGACCCCATAAAGCCAGGTGGCCATCCACGCCGGTTTGCTTTCTTCGGGAAGTTCCACGGCCACATAAACACCGTTGCGAATGGGCGGTGGGGCCAGAGATTTCAAGACCTTGTCCCACTGCGGCTCGCGGTTCATCCCCAGGCGTTCCCGCCAGGCCTGGGCGGTTTCCAACGCCCAGCGCCAATAGCCTAGCTCCATGCCGGGATTGAGATTTTCTTCGTAGTTGATGTGGCCCTCATCCGCCGAGGCCACGCCGGGTCCCAGCACGAACTGTTTTCGTTCCGCGTCATAATCCACAAACGTCGCCATGTAATCGGCGGTCTGGAAGACAATTTCCTGGTAGCGTTTGAGCGTGGCGCGATTCTTGTGGACGCGATAAACCAGCTCGGCCAGATAAACCGGATGCGGCTGTTGCCAGACCAGAATGGGTCCGACCCACGATGGACATTCCACCCCATCAGGCGCGGTCATCTTCGACCATTTAACGCCTTTGCAATGTTCGCGCCGGGCCATCGCCTGGCCAGCGGGCATAAGCTGGGTCAGATTGCCCAGACTTTTTTCCAACAATTCCGGCCGGCCCCAGAGCGCCCAATGTGCCGCATGCCACCAATACATTTCCATGTGGAATTTGCCAAACCAGGAATTGACCGCCAGACCCGTTTCCTGCGCCGGCAGAGAACCGGCGTCATGCACGGCCATCACATATTGCGACAGCACAATCCGCCGCTCCAATTCGGCGGCGCGGGGATCTTCATTGCCCGACAGATCAATCACTCCGCCGCGGCTCCAGTATTGTTGCCAGTGTTTCCGGCTGGCGGTTTCAATGCCGGCCCAACTGTCCGCCTCGCCGGCAATAGATTTGGGCGAGAACCAGGCGGTCAACTCGATCCCATCGGTCTTGCTGTTCAACCAATAGTGATGCCTGCCCGCGTCGGCCAGAGTCGCGCCCGCGGACCACTTTGCGCGCACGTCGTAATGCGTGCCATCCAGTGTCCGCGCGAAGTCCGCACCGTTGTGAGTCTGACGTTTGATCAAGGTCTGGTGCGCCTCCGGCTTGGTCCAGTCCTGATAATCCGGCCCGAAGGTTCCCAATGCATACGGAAACGCGATGCGGATTTTCAGCCGGCCAGCCGCGATCAACTTGGATTCGACCCGCACTCCCACTTCGTCACGCTGCGGATGTATCGCCGTCCAAACCCGCACCGGGACGCCTTCAATTTCAAATGAGCTGCTTAAAATGCCGCCCCACAAATCGAGTTTCTGCTCCTGATTCTTCAAATCCTCGATGACCACTTTCGAGCCGTCGGCCTTGGCCATCTCCAGTCCGATCTGGCCCAGTCCGAAGCGGTGCGGATTGGAGCGCAGATAACCTGCATCCGGCGGCGGATCACTGGTGACGGATCCCGGATAAACAAACTCCCGGTCATGCTTACTGATGGTCGCGAACGCGAACTTGTCCAGACTGTAACCGTTTGGGTTCGGGAAACTATGCCAGCCCCAGTCGCTCAAGATGCCAATCGGCATCGTCTTTTGATAAAATTCCGGGAAGCTCTGCAAGCCGGTTACATCCACATTGAAAGCAAATCCGCCATTCCCCACGGCCAGCGCACCCATCGGATCAAGCTCACGAATCACGATGTCATGCCGGCTTACCAAAGCCTGCCGGTCAATGGTGGTGCTGGCGGGTTTATCTTTCGCTGCTGCGGAATCAGCTCCGGCGAGAACAACTGTCTGGCCCTGCCCCAACAAGGGTGTGAACCCCAAACTGGAAGCCGCCAGCGCCGTGTTACGGATGAATTTTCTTCGGTTCACAAACGGGTCCAGCCTGGGTTGGTTGATATTTCTTGATTTGTTTCCCGCCAATGCTCACCGGCGCGGGACATTCCATGATTTTCTTCCCTCGCCACCATGTTGCAAGTCCTATTTGCAGTGGGCGCAACTGAACCCAGTGTAGATTTCGAGACCACCGAACGTCCCCGTCGAAATGGCTGCTGGCATAGCCGGACGCCCCATCGTCCGCGCTGCGAATTGACCACAATTCGCGAAGCGAACAGCTTCATTGAGACTCGCATAATAGGGGACCTCCTCTCATTAGCGCCGGGCTTCAGCCCGGTGGTTGTGGACGGATTGGCCAACCAACCGTTTCAACGGTTTTCCCACGTTCGGCAAGCCGTTGAAACGGCTTTCTGCCTTGCCACTTTAAACACCCCGCTGAAGCGGGGTGCTAATAAAACCCTGTCAGCGGGTGTCACCTTATTATACGAGCCTCAATAAGCCGGAGAACTTCGTTTGCTGGACGTAAAATGCAAAAGGAAACTTTTCCGATTGGAATGATTTTTATCTGTTGACCTAGCGGGCTTGATAGGGGTTGGCATCATGGACTGACTCTTTGCCATACTGTTTTGTTGGTGGAACCTTGCCAAGATACTACAAACTCGTTGGGACTCGCGAAATAAATCTGCCCGCTGTGGCTTCGGGGCACTGTTGATCTCTTGTTGCCGTCACTTGTGATAGACTCAATAAATCGCCCGTCATTAATCTGCCACGCTCCTGCCATCTGGTATGTGTTCGTGCGCCCCGGATGGACAAACACCGCCTGACCAGTGAAACTGCCATCTGGCGCGACGCTGTTTGTGCATCGCATATTTTCAAGCTGCCACGACCAAACTCCCGCTAACTTCTGACTGTCGGTCGGTTCGGCGATGGCTGTCAGGCCAAAAACCATACTTGCGATAATGGATGTGAATAATGTTCTCATAGATTCTGGTGCGCAAGAAAGCTAACTCTGGTTATACGACTGACCCTGCAGGAGGCTGTGCACGGTTGACTTTTTCAGTCCGATTGCTGCCATGAGTTTATGAAAGCGCACTTGCGAATTTCTGTCAAAAATTATTCTCGCAATAAAAATCTCAAATGCTCGCCTCGCAATCGAACTGCCTGATGAATATTGAAACCCGGTTGACGGTCCATTCGTCTGTATCCAAAACTGCAACCACCAAACCTCGATGAAAACCCCCTATTCACGCCGTCAATTCCTTAAAACCTCCGCCCTCGTTAGTGTGGCCGGCGTGAGCGCGCCCTGGTGGTTATCCCGCGCCGCCGATTCGCCGCTGGAAGAAACCAGCGTGCTGACGGCGACAAATGTTCCCGCCGCCCGCCTCGATGCCTGGCGTCACGATACGCCTGAATTGGTTTCGGCGGCTTTGAAAGACCTGCCCGCCGTTCCCGCCGGACCGTTTCAGGAAAGCTGGGACTCCATCCAGCAGAATTACCAAGACCCGGACTGGTTCCGCGACGGGAAGTTCGGCATTTACATGCACTGGGGCATCTACTCCGTGCCGGCCCATGCCAGCGAGTGGTATGTGCGTTATATGTATGGCGGCAACAAGGGCGTCATGGACTGGCACACGCAGCATTTCGGGCCGCCGACCACGTTTGGCTACAAGGATTTTCTGCCAATGTTCACGGCGGCTAAGTGGGATCCGGACGCGTGGGCGGCTTTGTTCAAGCAGGCGGGTGCCAAATATGTCTTCGCTCCCGGCGAGCATCACGACGGCTTTTCCAACTGGGACAGCAAGGTCAATCCTTTCAACGCCAAAAACTACGGCCCGCACCGCGACTTGGACGGCGACCTGATCGCAGCGGTGCGCAAAGCCGGCTTGAAGGCCGGCATCTCGGATCATTCCTTTTTTCATTTCCAATTCATTCCGACGCCCCCGCCCGGCAGCGAGTTATTGCACAGCGATCTCTATGACCCGAAGTGGGCCGAATTTTACAACGTCGCGGATCGAAGCAATGCCGCCCGGATCAAATTCATGCACAATTGGGTGGCCAGACGGATTGAGACCATTGACAAATATAATCCCGATATGCTGTGGTTCGATATGGGAACCGACCACGCCACGGATCCATTGAAAATCCGCGTGGCGGCCTATTACTACAATCGCGCCCGGGAATGGGGCAAGCAGGTGGCCATCAGCGCCAAGGGAGCCGCGTGGGTTTCCGGCCAGATCATGGATTACGAACGCGAAGGCCGGGCGCCGATGGAATTGACCGATTGGGTCTGGCAGCCCGATGATCCGATCCAGGACAAGTTCGGTTACGTCGAAGGCATCAAGCCCGGTCCACCCCGAGCGTATATCTGGAGAATCATCGAGAACGTCAGCAAGAACGGCAATTACCTACTGAACATTTCGCCGAAGGCGGACGGGACCATTCCGCAGGAACAACAAGACGTGTTGCTGGCGATTGGCAAATGGCTGGCGGTGAATGGCGAGGCGATTTATTACACGCGCCCGTGGATAAAATTTGGGGAAGGCCCCGTCGCCGCAGCGGCGGCGGCGACGATGGTCAAGATTCGCGCGGCGGGCGGGTTTGCCGAACGTCTCAATGGGCAGAACCTCGGCGGCGACGGCGTCAGCGGCGGAGGGATTTCGCGAAACGGGTATACGCCCAGAGACATCCGCTTTACCACTCGCGGCGACACACTTTATGCCACGGTGATGAGCTGGCCGGGTGACGAACCGGTTGCCATCTTCTCGCTGGCCAGCAGTCAGCCGATTAAAGGAAAAGTGGAGAAGGTTGAGTTGCTCGGCCATGATGGGGCACTTCAATTCACGCGAGGTGCCGAAGGCTTAAAAGTGACGTTTCCCACTGAAAAGCCGTGCGACTTTTGTTATGCGCTGAAAATATCCGGATTAAAACTGGCATGATCCAACTTTGAAAAGTTGGGTTCGCAGTCCTTCAGAGCGTAACTGAAAATCCCGGAGCGCGGCGGTGGTCGAAAACCCAGCCTCAGCAATTCCACTCATCTCGAGATTTTCGCGTTCCGAATGCCCTTGGCAGTTTCTCTCGCTGCGACTGGTCCTGCGGACACAGTCGCGCTCCATTTTCAGAGGGACGAAACTTGGCTGCCGGAATTGAGCGTGGGCCGTTCGATCGCGCGGGATGTGCTGATCACTTTGGAAGATTTTGCATTCACAACCATGAATACCCGCAAACCGGTGGCAAGAACCATCGCGGTGCTTGTCGGCGCTAGGAATGTCCTAGTCGCGGTCAGAATTCGTGAACGGTATCTTCGGCTATTCAAACTACCCACAAATACGAAGATGTACGCACGATTGGTGCTTTTATTTGGCTGACCCGCGCCATCGCAAAGTTCCGGACCGCAATAAATATTCCAACCGGCTTTCAGAATGAAGCCGGCTTTCACCTGGTATCGAACCTGCCGAAAGGGAAATCCACCGGCCGCAGGTTTAACGAAGCCAGAGAAATGAACAAGGATGCAGGATTGCACAGGGATGCGCCCGAAATAATGTCAGATAGCCCTTTTGAATGTGAAACATAATGCTAGGAATGCCCTAGTCGCGGTCAGCGGTCAAGAGAGGTATCCATTTATCCATGTTGGCTGAGCTTATATTATCAATCATAGTTTTTGCGGCGGTATTATTGTTGCTCTTTAAAAGCAATTTGTCCGCACGCTTGAAATATTTGGTGCAGCAAACCGTGACGGGCGGCCTGATTATTTGGCTGCTCGCTATCGGCTGGTTTGCGTTTTCCGGCTGGCTAGCACCTGCCGACGGCCCTCATCTGACGCATACCACCCTGGAGCAGACCCGAGTCTTGAATCTAATCCAGCTGATGGGTCGGCATCCGCGGGCAGTATTTTATGTCGCCCCAGCCGGGCAACCACAGACGTTTGAGGTCAAAGGCGAAGTTCAAGACCGAAACACCAACCTGACCGTCAACGTGACCGCTTATATTGACGCAACTGACATGGCGACCATGCTCGCCTTGACCAACGTGCAGGTCGGCTTTGTGCATCCCTCCCCGGCCCGGGCAAATCTGTCCGCAGTGGGATCGTTGGTGGCGTATGGAGCCTTTCTCATAGGTTTGGTCTGCCTTTTGGTTTTTGTGCAATCCAGCGCGGCTACGGGTTTTCGCAGCCGCGTTTACCAAAAGCCGGATGTCAGACTGGCGGATGTGGCCGGGATAGAGGAGGCCAAAGCCGAGGCCACAGAAGTGGTCCAATTCCTAAAGAATTCTAAAAAGCTGCAGGCGCTGGGGGGCAAACTGCCCCGGGGCATTTTGTTTGTAGGCGCTCCAGGAACTGGAAAAACGATGCTGGCCAAGGCCATCGCTGCGGAGGCCAATGCCAGCTTCTTTAACATGAGCGGAAGCGACTTCGTCGAGTTGTATGCGGGGGTTGGCGCCCGCCGCGTTCGCAAGCTGTTCAAAAAAGCCATGCACAACCGGCCCGCCCTCATTTTCATAGACGAGTTGGACGCCATTGGCGGAAAGCGCAACGACAGCCAACATGAGGAAAGCCGGCAAACTATCAACGCCCTGCTGGTGGCCATGGATGGTTTCAAGGATAAACCCGGCGTGGTGGTTATTGGGGCCACCAATCGAGTGGAAGATTTGGACGCGGCGTTGTTGCGGGCCGGGCGCTTTGATCGGAAAGTTTACCTGGCCAAGCCCGACACCCGCGGCAGGCTTGCCATCTTAAAAGTGCATGCCAAGGGAAAGCCCATCAAGGCACCAGAGGTAGCATTGGGCGCATTGGCCGTATCTACTTTTGGAATGACCGGGGCCGATTTGGCCAACCTGCTGAACGAGGCCGCCATTACTGCCGTGATACGGGGCGTATCAGAGATTTCCTTGTCTGAACTGACATACGCCCGGGACAAGGTAATGTATGGGCGCAGCCGCACCATGGTCGAAAACCTTGACGAGCGTCGGATCATAGCTCGTCATGAGGCGGGCCATGCCGTGGTCCACTTCACCTGCCGGCGGTTGCCCCCGCTTTATCAAGTCAGCATCCTGCCGCGCAATCAGTCCCTGGGATCCAATATGCTACTGCCGAAGGAGGATGCACATATTCAAAGCAAAGAGCTGCTGTTGGAACAACTCTGCATGCTGATGGGCGGGCGGGCGGCTGAAAGCCTTTGCTTTGACACCATAACCAATGGTGCCGCCGGCGACATGTCCGTTGCGCGCGAAATAACCACCGCCATGGTTTGCGAGTGGGGCATGGGCACTGAGATGTATTACGAACCGAAACAGCCAGCCGCGGAAACAGAGATCAACCGAATTTTAAAAGAAATGTTAGCCAAAGCTGTCGAACTGTTACGGCAGCGAAGCGGCGGTGTGGAAAGCATCGAGCAGGCTTTGTTGGAGCGGGAAACTCTGACCGGGGAAGAGGTCAGACTGCTGCTTGAACCGCAAACCGCGCTGGCACTGAAATGATCTGAAACCGGATCGATGACCAACAGCGTAGCCTGAATCCTGATGTTCAATCCGTATCCCATACCACAGGGAGTTCGGATTGGCTTGAAAGTTTTTTTGGGGGGTCGCGCGAAGGACACGAAGAAAACCGAAGGAAAACCATCTTCCCACTTCGCCGCCTTCTCCGCCTTCGTGCTCAGCACGCGAAATAGGCCACTACCAAGCTTTACCTTTTCTTTACCAGGCCGCGGGCAAACTTTTGTAAGTGCTTGATAGAGCATCCGGAATTTTACCTTTTCTTTACCACTTTTCTTTTTATGAGAGTGGTAAAGTTTCAAATGGAAGCAGCGCCAAACCGATGTCAAACAGGTGGAATATGGCGCTGGCCAACGGCGGGTACAGGTTACCAGAGATTACCAAAGATTACCCGAAACACTGTTTGCCGGAGGCTGTTTTTTTTGGCTTTTGTGGGTAAGGGTATGATTTAAAAGAATTTGCATGTCGCGCGATGGACGCGAAGAAAAACGAAGGAATACCAGCTTTCCGCTTCGCCGCCTTCGCGTTCCGCTCGCAAGATAAGGACCGACAAACTTACCTTTGTTTTACGGCGTTCATTTTTTGGGTGGCAACGTTTCAACCGGGATAAGGGCTAAAGAGGTTAAGCCGCCGCTGCCAGCCGATGGTGAAAGTGACCAAAGATGACCAAAGATGACCGAAAATCATATTTTTGAGGATTTCCAGGGTGCCGGGTGAAGCCTGGCTGGCTTCACCCGGTCAACGCCAAACGATTGCGTGACAAAATCCAGATGTCAAAGAACGGTCACCCCGTAACACCCGCCCCGCCGCCGCAAGGCAGCGCCATATTCAGGTGTCCGTCTGCAGGCGGACACAGCCAGGGACCGCGCAGCAGGCTGGCGGACATGGTGTATTTATGATTTAGTGATACATTTATGTCAAGCGAATATTTTAGAAACTTGAGGCGCGGTGCGGGACCGTTGGCAGTTGGCAGTTGGCAGATGGGAGATGGTTGAGACACTTCGGTTGATGAGGGCAACGACTCCTCAACCCAGCCCTCGCCTCCTCGAGGGGAGGACAGGGAGTAAGAATGGTCAAAGGCATCATCCTGGATTCTTGTCGTTTGGGTTCGTTTCGGCTCAGTGACAATTTTCAAACTTGCGCCGGCACCAAAACCTCACCCACCACCAAAAATCCTCGCTCCGACGCGTGACAGCATTTCCATCGATGCGCTAACGGCTTTTCGGCCGGGATCATAGCCGTTGAAGCAGCGGGAACGACCAGACCACGAGAAATCGCCAGGTGGAAGCCTGATTCATAATAACAGTAATATCCGACCCAACGATTTTAAAACATGGGTTAGAGCGTGTCTGAAAATCCCAGAGCGCGGCTGGGTCATCCGCGACCCGCCGCAGCCGGTCTCGAAGGCTCAGGCGTTTTGGCGATGGCCAGAGGCTGCGGCTGGTCTGCGACACAGCTGCGCTCCATTTTTCAGACAGACTCTTAGGGTTATACCCCATTGGAAATGGGCGGAGAAAGGGGCCGCTTACACGGACATCGCGCGGGAATTGGAATTGCATGCCAGCGAAGAACTGGCGCACGCAATCAAGATTGCCAAACAAATTGATTATCTCGGCGGAATGCCGTGTGTGACTCCCAAACCGGTCAAAACTTCCAACGATCCGGTCACCATGTTGCGCGCGGATCTGGAAAACGAGCGCACCACGGTGGGGCGTTATCGAGAACGAATCCGGCAGGCGGAGGCGATGGGAGAATTTGCGCTGAGCGAAACCCTACGCGCGATCATCGTGCAAGAACAGGAGCATGAGATTGATTTGAGCGCCGCGCTCGACATCAATGTTCCACTGCCGATAAAACCGGCCGAGACTAAAACGGCTGGAACCAAATAAGGAGCAATTATGTCTAGGGAAAACGCCTTGGTATGAAACCACCTTTGGAAAATAATCCCGTTCGCCACACGCATAAAATTAAAACTCAAATGCGAGAGATCATCAAACATCTGCGCGAAGACGTCGGAAACATCACGGAGGCAAAAGCTCAGGCACTGTTCGAGACTTCGGCAGAAGTGCTCACCGGATTGGTCAAAGCGGTTGAAGATTTTGAGAAGAAAACTGAAGCGGCATGGCGAAGTGCGCCCAGAACTTCCCAGCCAAAAGCAAGAACCCGTCAGGCCTCACGGTGTTAATTCCAGCTACACGGACAACAGAAAGGTCAGGCGGCCCGCATTGAAGCTGGCTAGGAGAAACAATATGTCTGTCTGGACAAAGCTGAAGCCCGTGCCTGGGCGACCGTTAAAAAGTTGTCCAGTTACGGCAAAAAGAGCGGTTCCGGAAGAAACCAAAATTAACTTAATATCATGCCAGCTTTAACGCACGAACAAATCAGTCTTAAACTGAAAGTCATCCCGGAATGGTCGGCAAAGGGAAAAACCCTTAGCCGCACTTTCAAGTTTGACGGATTCCTGATGAGCATCGCCTTTGTGCGCCGGGTCGCCAAACGAGCTGAAAAAAACCAGCATCATCCGGACATTGATGTCCGTTATGACAAAGTGACTTTGATGCTCACCACACATGACGAAGGCGGTCTCACCGAAAAAGATTTCACCCTGGCCGAACAATGCGACGAGATCTTCGCCAAATTCGCGGAGTCGTGAAGCACGATTCCAAACAAAATATAACGGGATCGCAGGTTAGATTTTATACGGTTGATGATGGTCCTCCTCGGGCCTCTCGGCGCACCGCGGGACCGCATCGCGGTGGATGGGGCGGGCGGCGTGGAGCACGTCCACCTTCTTGTTGCGGATCTCGTCGGCCTCGAAGGAGACCATCGGCTCCATGGCCACCAGACAGAGCAATTGCATCAAATGATTTTGCACCATGTCGCGCAACGCTCCGGCGTGGTCGTAATAACCACCGCGGTGTTCCACGCCTACGGTTTCGGCAACCGTAATCGTCACATAGTCAATGTAGCGTCGGTTCCAGAGCGGCTCGAACAGCGGATTGGCAAAACGAAAGGCCAGAATGTTCTGCACCGTTTCTTTGCCAAGATAATGATCAATCCGAAAGATTTGGGATTCTTCGAAGCTGGCGGCGAGAATGGCGTTTAAGGCGCGGGCGGATTCCAAGTCGTAGCCGATCGGCTTCTCGATCACAATCCGGGACCATTCACGGTCGCGCGCCAGCCCTGCCTGACCGAGATATTTCGGAATTTCGCCGAACATGCTCGGCGGTGTGGCCATGTAGAATACGCGGCGCGCTTTGGTCCCCCATTCTTTTTCAAATTTCGCACATTGTTTCCCAATGGCAGTATAAGTCTGCAGCTTTTTGAAATCACCCTGCTGGTATTGGATGTGCCGGGCGAACTGGTTCCACGCGGCGGTTTTGGTTTTGCCGAACCGGGAAAATCTGTTAACCCCATCGTGCCACCGCTGCCGCAGCGCTGGATCTCCCATTTTGATGCGGTCCACCGCAATGATCGCAAATTTTGCCGGCTGGCTCCGGTCTTGCGCGAGATCGAACAAGGCTGGAATCAGCTTGCGCCAGGCCAGGTCGCCGGCCCCGCCAAAAATGACAAACAGAATTGGGTCTAGGCCATCGGTGGTTTTCATCCGTTTATATTCTGCCAAGACAATAGGATGGAGGACGATGCAACCGCCATGGGGTATTCACCCCATGCCTGAATCGCAGCCCAAAATAATTTACTCAGCAAAAAAACCGGAATGTCTCACCTGTGGCGGTGTCGGCGCACCGCAAGCCAGCACCAAATGAGTGTAACGCATCGAAGACGCCGTTCCGTCTCGCCGAAAATAGTGCGCCTCGTTTTTTTCGCGATCAATCCGGCTGACGCGCGCCTCCAGCC
>Ga0302275_10000886_pt1 | contig 33044 bp, 32 predicted proteins | sample III_Bog_N2_2_FD_200229 | JGI IMG/M metagenome (GOLD analysis project Ga0302275, IMG submission 200229) | Peat permafrost microbial communities from Stordalen Mire near Abisko, Sweden - III_Bog_N2_2 | ecosystem: Environmental > Terrestrial > Soil > Wetlands > Peat | place: Sweden: Abisko... | reverse complement strand
CTTGGTGATGGCCGCCGTCAACGTCGTCTTGCCGTGATCGATGTGACCGATCGTGCCCACGTTCACATGCGGCTTTGTGCGATCAAACTTTTCCTTGCCCATGGCTGTCTCCAAATCCTTTTTGTAGCTCTTACTGCCCGTTTCAACTCGGGGCGCCGGCCATCCGGCTCCAGCCCCAAAACCTAGCCTTTAGCTGTTAGCTCTTAGCTTCTTCCTGCCCGAGCATCAACTTTTGGCCCACGCAAGCGAAGCTAATAGCTAAGAGCTAAAAGCTAACGGCTTGCTTTCCTCACCTGCCCTGCGCCCGGCCGATAATCTCGTCGGCAATCATGCGCGGAGCCTCTTCATAGCGCGCGAACTGCATTGAATACGATGCGCGGCCCTGAGTGGACGAGCGAATCTCGTTCACATAGCCGAACATCTCTTTGAGCGGCACGATCGCCTTGATCACCTGCGAACCGGCCATGTGCTCCATGCCCTCGATGCGCCCGCGGCGCGAATTGATGTCGCCGATGATGACGCCCATATGCTCTTCGGGGACGGTGACCTCGACGGCCATCACCGGCTCCAGCAGCACCGGGTGGGCCTTGCGCGCGGCCTCCTTGAAGGCAATTGAGCCGGCGAACTTGAAGGCCATTTCGTTCGAATCGACTTCGTGGTAGCTGCCGTCGTAGAGCGTCACCTTCACGTCCACAATGGGGTAGCCGGCCAGAATGCCCAGTTCGAGCGCTCCCTGCACGCCCTGATCGATGGGCTTGATGTACTCCTTGGGAACCGAACCGCTCTTGATTTCGTTGATGAACTCGTAGCCCGCGCCCGGCGTGTTGGGCTCGACGCGCAGCTTGCAGTGGCCGTAGTTGCCCGAGCCGCCGGTCTGGCGGATGTACTTGCCCTCAGCCTCGGCCTTCTTGCGAATGGTCTCGCGGAAGGCCACCTTTGGCTCGCCCACATTGGCCTCGACCTTATGCTCGCGCCTCATGCGATCGACGAGAATCTCCAGGTGCAGCTCGCCCATGCCGCTGATAATCGTCTGCCCGGAGTCTTCATCGGTGCGCACCTTGAAGGTGGGATCCTCGTCGGCCAGCCGAGCCAGCGCGACGCCCATCTTCTCCTGGTCGGCCTTGGTCTTGGGCTCGATAGCCACCGAGATCACCGTCTCCGGGAATGTGATTGCGCCCAGAGCGATGGGGTGATGCGGCGCACAGAGGGTATCGCCGGTCTTCAGTTCCTTCATGCCCACGCAGGCGCAGATGTCGCCGGCCAGAATCTCGTTGACGTCTTCGCGCTTGTTGGCGTGCATCTTGACGAGACGCCCAATGCGCTCGGTCTTGCCGGTGCGGGGATTGAGCACGGTGTCGCCGGTTTTGAGCGAGCCCGAGTAGACCCGGACGAAGCCCAGCTTGCCGAAGGGATCGTTGATGATCTTGAAGGCCAGGGCCGCAAGCGGCTCGTTATCATCCGGCTTGCGCACTACTGTACGGGTGAGATGGTCGGGGTCGATGCCCTCGACCGGCGGCTTGTCCAGCGGGCTGGGCAGGTAATCGATCACCGCATCCAGCAGAGTCTGAACGCCTTTGTTTTTGAAGGCGCTGCCGCAGATCACCGGAAAGACCTTCAGATCGATGGTTGCCTGGCGGATGCCGGACTTCAGCTCGGCGATGGTCGGCGTTTCGCCTTCGAGGAACTTTTCCAGCAGGACATCGTCGGTTTCGGCGATCACCTCAATCAACTGCAAGCGGAAGGCCTCGGCCTTCTTTTGGAGCGCTGCGGGAATCGGCTCGATGGAAAACTCGGCGCCCAGAGTCTCGTCGTGCCAGAGAACGGCCTGCATCTCGACGAGATCGATGACACCCTTGAAGCCGGCTTCGGCGCCGATGGGAATCTGCAGAGCCACCGGACGCGCGCCCAAGCGCTTGCGGATCGTATCCAGAACGTGCTCGAAGTCGGCTCCGTTCTTGTCCATCTTGTTGACGAAGCAGATGCGCGGCACCTTATACTTGTCGCCCTGGCGCCACACGGTCTCGGTCTGCGGCTGCACGCCGGAAACAGAATCAAAGAGCGCCACCGCGCCATCCAGCACGCGCAGGCTGCGCTCCACCTCGGCGGTGAAGTCAACGTGACCGGGGGTGTCGATGATATTGATGCGGTAGTCGTGCCAGGTGCAGGTAGTAGCAGCCGAGGTGATCGTGATGCCGCGCTCCTGCTCCTGCTCCATGTAGTCCATGGTCGCCGTGCCCTCATGCACTTCGCCGAGGCGGTGCGTGATGCCGGTGTAATACAGGATGCGCTCTGTCGCAGTCGTCTTTCCGGCGTCGATGTGCGCCATGATACCGATGTTCCGGCAGCGATTCAGAGGTACGGTGCGAGCCACGGCAATTCTTCCTTGGCGGGCGCTTCCAGCCCGCGGTTGAGTACCAGTGATCAGTGAACAGTGATCAGTGGTCAGTAAAGTACCGAACTACTTGAATCGCAGGAATCAGAGATCACTGTCAACTGATCACTGTTCACTGTTACGCTACCAGCGGTAGTGGGCAAAGGCCTTGTTGGCCTCGGCCATGCGGTGCACGTCTTCCTTCTTCTTCATCGCCGCGCCGCGCCCGTTGGCTGCGTCGAGCAACTCGTTGCCCAGCTTGTCGGTCATGCCCTTTTCGCCGCGGCTGCGGCCATAGGTAATCAGCCAGCGAATGGCCAGCGAGGTGCGCCGGTCGGGATTGACCTCGATCGGCACCTGATAGTTGGCGCCGCCGACGCGCCGGGTCTTCACCTCAAGCAGCGGCTTGCAGTTCTCGACCGCCTTCTTGAAGAGCTTGAGGGCATCGTCGCCGCCGCCCTTCTCCTCAAGATTCTTCATCGCCTCGTAGAAGATGCCCTGGGCCGTCGACTTCTTGCCGCCCCACATCATCGAGTTGACAAACTTGGTGACCAGCGTGGACCCGTAGACCGGATCCGGCGCCACTTCCCGCTTCGCAATGTGCCCTTTTCTCGGCATAATTCCTCAAAAACAGTTCTCAGTTGTCGGTTCTCAGCTTTCAGTTCTCAGTTACCCGGTTATTACTGGCAACTGTGAACGGAGAACTGCTTTACTTCTTCTTGGCCGGCGCCGCGCCGCCCTTGGCGCGCTTGGCCCCGTACTTCGAGCGGCTCTGCTTGCGGTTGGCCACGCCCACCGAATCGAGGGTGCCGCGCACCACGTGGTAGCGGACGCCCGGCAGATCCTTCACGCGGCCGCCGCGGATGAGCACAATCGAGTGCTCCTGGAGATTGTGGCCGATGCCGGGGATATAGGTGGTGACCTCAATCCCATTCGTCAGCCGTACACGGGCCACCTTGCGCAGGGCCGAATTCGGTTTCTTGGGCGTCTGCGTGTATACGCGGGTACAAACGCCGCGCCGCTGCGGCGAGGCCTGCAAAGCAGGGGACGCCGTCTTGTACCGCGGGGCCGTGCGCCCCTTGCGAACCAACTGATTGAATGTAGGCAAACTGAAACTCCTTACCCCGACTAAAAACCCGCCAACCACATGTTGGCCGACCCAACTTCGACCGCCGCGCACAGACCCCTGGGGCACCCGCTGCGAGAACACGCGACTTGCTAGCTGTCGCGCACACGCACGGAAGCCCTGGTTTGCTGCTTCGCGTCTGCCTTCGTTCCAATCTCAGACGAGAACCGGGACGGTGGCCGGGCGTTTCCCCGCACTGCGCGGGCAAAGCCAACTCCGTATCGCGGCTCCGGCCCGCATAGCCCTCCAAGGTGGAGAACGCGCGGACGCCGATGCGATGTGTCCCTGCCCTTTGCAAGAAAAGAGCTGCTTTCGGGACCTGTCTGGCCAATCATACTGCAACCGGCCGTATGGATCAGCACCGCCAATTTTAGCCTGGCAGCGCTCTCCGTTCGCTTCCGCCGCTTAAGACACACGTTCGGAGGCGTTCTTGCGGAACCTTCTAACAATAACAAGAATCCGGGGCGGGGTCAATGATTTCTGCCCGAGCCCCTCATTTTTCTCATTTCTAGTTGACGCTCTGCAACTTCCAGGCGCTCCCATCCAGCGCAAAGGTGGCCACGTGCCTGCTGCTCAACCGGTTGCCGGGGCCATCGGCCATGACCTTCAAATCGTTCGGCACGCCATCCAGGCTTATGGTCTCAACGTAGGAGGCGCTCTTGGTTCCGCCCACCTCATCCTGCGGGTCGCTCACATCGTGGGCCTTCAGAGGAGCGGCCGACAGGGTCACCACCTCGATGGTGTAGTCCTTATCGCCGGCATTGAGCGGGTGCCACTGGATCAGATCGCCCCCATTCTTCAGCTTGAGCACCTTCTTGCCCTCCGGGTTCAGAGTGAAGTCGGCCCAGTAGTTGTTCGGATAAAGCTTGGTCCGCGTCCAGTATTTGGCCGTTGCGCCCCGCCCCATTCCAGCCAGATCCACCAAAATCTCGGCCCCCGCCGCCGGCGTCAGGTCGTATTTGGCCTGGATCAAGACCTGCGCGTTGGCTGCCGTCAAATCCGGCGCCGACTTGCAGCCACTCAGCAGCAATCCCGCGCCCAGAAAACTCAACATCCCCAAAACAAGCAATTTCACTGCGTTTTTCACGTTCCCTCCGTACATCCAACAAAAGAGTTCAAATTAATTCAACCTCGTCATTTTTCTCCTGATTTCCTCCGGTGTCAATGGGGTCGACTGTGACCCCGCTCACCCGGTGCGGATTTGTGCCTGAAAAGCGCCAATTCTGTCGCCGGAAGAGGAGGATGCGGAACCGGGAATGAGCCGGATTCGGACCCGGCTTGCAGCGGTCCGATCAGTGAGCAGCCTCCCCTGCGATCCGGCCCAGCAGCAGCTCCAGAAACCCCTTCTCGTCCGATTGCAGGCAGACCTGGACATTGGGGGCTCCCTCAACAGGCCGGGTGAAGCCCTTGTCGTCCACCTCAAGGCGCATCGGAGTCGCCGGGCACAACTCGGGACGGACGGCATAGGCGACGGCCACCGGGTCAAAGAGCGTTGGTGCAGGCGGGTGACCCTCCGTGCCGGCCTGCCACTGGTGGTAGAGCAGGGTCAACTGGTCGGTCAGCGGTGAGCCATGAGAGAAGATCGCCTCCCGCTCCCTGGTCTCCAGATGGATTTGCGTCGAGTCGAGCGGCATCATGAAGACCGGCACACCGGACGCCAACAAGGCTCGCAGACCGGCCGGATCGCGGCTGACGTTCCACTCCGCGTCGGGCGGACGGCGCTCGCCGGGCTGACCTCCGACGGAGGGGCCGTCGTAGCCCCGGTAGATGCTGCCGCCCATCAGCACCACCCGCTTTAGCTTGCGAAAGGTTGCCGGATCGCGCGCGATGGCCGCCTGGATGTTGAAAAGCGGGCCAATAGCGATCAGCGTGATCTGGCCGGGATGCTCCCCCGCATTCCGAAGGATGAATCCGACAGCATCACGACGGTCCTTTTCGCAAGAATCATATCGATCGTTTTCCCGTTTGGGGATGGGAATCTGAGAGACAGAAAGCAATTGCATCACGCAATGATCGCCATCCGGGACAATTCCTTGCTTCGCATACGCCGCCTGCGTGAAGATGTTGTCTGCCGGCGTCGCCGGGCCAGCCGCCACCAGAATATCCTCTCGCTTCACTGCCGCCAGGTACCTCTCCAACAACCGCGCCCGCAGCTCCGTATCGCCGTACTCCGTGGTAACGCCCAACAGGCGCAGCTCCGGGCTGCGCAGGGCCAGCGCCAGAGCAAAGGCGTCGTCAATGTCGTCGCCGATGTCGGTGTCGAGAATGACGAGTTCCGGCTTGAGGATGGGCGAGCTGCCAGCCGCGGGCGCTTGAGAGGCGGCTCCGGAGGCCGCAGCCAGCGCGGCCAGAGCAAGCAGGATTTGCGCTGTTTTCATGCTCAATACTCTAAGCGATTCCAGCCCGGATTGGCTCCCACCTCGTCTGCCTCGCAAACTCTTGAACGCAAACAGCCCGGTCTGCGATAGCATCAAGCCACGTGATGAAGATTCCCCTTCACGGAAGCCCGCCCATGCGCCTTGGTTCTGCTCTTCGCCGGTTTGCCTCACTCGTCGTGGTCGTTTACGCGGCCTGGCTGCCCGCCCAGTCCTTCGACCTGGACAACGGCCGGGAGCCGGTCGTCTCGCTCGACGGGCTCTGGCGCTTCCATCCTGGCGACTCACCGGCAGCGGCCGGGGCGCAGGTTCCGCTGTGGGCCACCCCCAGCTTCGACGACTCCGCCTGGCCGCTGCTGGCAAGCAGCAAATCCTGGTCCGCGCAGGGGTACCCCGGAATGAGCGGCTATGGCTGGTACCGGTTTGCAGTCAGGATTCCGGCCGGCGAGAAGCCCACTTCGCTGCTGCTGGCGCCCATCGTCACTTCGTTTCAGATCTTCGTGGATGGCAAACCCGCCGGCGGATCGGGCCAGATGCCTCCCGCAGTGATTCCATCCACGGAATTCCGCTATCACCTCTTTCCCCTTACCGTGGACGGAAGCGATTCGGCGCGCACCGTGCAAGTAGCCATTCGCGTCTGGCACTCGCCGATCTGGGCAAGTTACGTAGGCGGTGGGCCCTTCCTCGGCGGCCACCTTGCAGGCGACCCCGACCTGCTCACAGTTGAACAGCAGCATCGGCAGATAGCGCGCAACATTCACTTTGTCGATGCATATTCCTACAGCATCACCGCCGCCCTGGTCGGATTCGCCATTTTCTGCCTGTTTCTCATCCGGCACGCGGAGCGCGAGTATCTTTGGTTTGCCCTCATTCTGCTGGCCCAGGCCGCAGACAATGCCCTGACCGTCGGCCAGCAAGTATTCTCCTGGCCGCCGCAGGCCATCTACGACCTGCTGGATGGTGGCTTCTCGGCCATGACAGTGATCGCGGCGTTCCTCTTTTTTTCGCGCGTCCTCAATGCCCGCGCCGGCTTGATTGGCCGCGTCTGCCTTGCGCTGGCAGCCTTCAGCCCCCTTCCGGCCATCTCTTACTGGCCGGGCTGGTTCTCGGCCTCGGCCTCGGGAGCAATCCAGTTGGCCTGCCTTCTGCCCGCAGTGGTGTGGATACTGAGCGTGCTGGTGGAGCGGGCCGTGCGAGGAAATCTCGACGCCCGCCTGCTGCTTTTGCCAACACTGCTCGATCTTGGCTACTACCTGGCCGACAACCTGGCCATCGTGCTCAACCAGGCGGGATGGACCCAACTGCCGCATGTGCTTGAAGTTCCACTGCCGCTGCCGCCTTTCACCATACACACCGGCATTCTGCTCCATCTTGTCTTTCTGCTGGCGATGGTGGTTTTCCTCGTTTTGCGCTTCACCAGGGCGAGGCGCCGAGAGGCCTGGCTGGCCGGCGAATTCGAAGCCGCCCGCCAGATCCAGCAGGTTTTGCTCCCCGGCAAGCTCGACCAATGCCCCGGCTTCACGGTCGAATGCATCTACCAACCCGCCGATGAGGTGGGCGGCGACTTCTTCCAGCAGATCGCAGACGGGAAGGGCGGCCTATTGCTGGTGGTGGGCGACGTCAGCGGCAAAGGCCTGCCAGCCGCCATGATGGTTTCGGTGCTGGTGGGCGCCATCCGCGCCGAGGCAGCGCATAGCACGGATCCGGCCACTCTGCTGCGTTCGCTCAACGACCGCGTCATGGGCCGCGCGCAAGGCGGATTCACCACCTGCCTGGCCGCACACATCGCCGCCGACGGCCGGATGACCGTGGCCAACGCCGGCCACCTGCCTCCCTATTTGAATGGCGAAGAGATCGGCGTTCCCGGCTCCTTGCCGCTGGGCATCGTTTCCCCGGCGCAGTATGAATTGACCACCATGCGCCTTGTGCCCGGCGACCGGCTCACCTTTGTCTCCGACGGCGTGGTCGAGGCTCAGAGCCAGTCCAGGTCAAAGTCCAGGTCCAGCGAACTCTTCGGCTTCGACCGCACCCGCGAGATCAGCCGTGAACCCGCCGCGCAGATCGCCGCGGCCGCCCGCGCCTTCGGCCAGTTGGACGACATCACCGTGGTCACAGTAGGGTATTCCGGCGCAGTTGCCGCGCCGGTCGGCGCTCAGGCCTGATTCTCACCCACAGGGAGTGCTGGGGGCGAATCACGAACGATAAGCGCTAACAGCCGCAAGCGCCGTATTGCGGGAAGATCAGCGGGCTCGACCCAGGCAGTCTGAGAACAGGCTCCGCCGTCAATACTGCACAACCAGGTCCACCATGGATCGGATTCAGCGTCGTCCTGAAGGCGGGCTGCTTTACTCAGGCTTCACCGGTTTTGGGAGCAAATGAAGCGCCTCTCCCACATGCCTTGCAGAGGCGCCAAACGCATGTTTGGTGTGCCTGAAGCTCTTTTCAAGTGCATTGCCAGTATCGTCTTGCGCAACCGAAATTGCGGTATCCGCCGACGTTCCAGCGGTGGAAAGTGACGATGTAGTGCTGCGGGCGCCGCCTGCAATTACCTGCTCTGTGGAGTTGCTGACAGCGATGGTCCGCCGAGCGGGATGCTTCCCTGCGTTAAACCATGCTATGTCCGTCTCTGGCAGTTGATTGAGACGAGAAATCGGCTCAGGCGGGAAGTTCGTGTGACTCATTTTGTCCATGAGCGGCCATTCACTCGCGGCAATGAAGACAGAACCGTTCATGGGATGACCAGGCTCACCGAGGTTGATGATCTTGCCGGGGGGCAGCGCCACCATATCGACGCACTTGTCCGCGCCGCAACCGGCTTGGCAAAGCATCTCATTCAGGTAAGAAGCATGCTTGCCGGGCGAAATCCATACCTTTGCGCCGTGCTCCTCTGCGTGAATCGTTGAGGCACGCGCAATCTGGCTCACGTCGCACACTGTGTTCTCGTGGGCCGCCGCATACCAATAGATGGCCTTCCATCTTGCGGAATCGAGATTGCCGTCAGAAGCGCGCACCAGTACAGCCACGTGCTCCGTATCGAGAGGATGCCCGTGAGGCCCGCAGTCGCGCTTCCAGAGATGGTAATAATGAATCTCCGCAGTCGGGAGATCGCCGCTTGAAGACTTTGCCGGAAACACCTGGCCGTAGATGGTCCCGTCTTCGGCCTTCACCGTGGGAGTCTTCATATCCGGCGCAAACTCCGCGGGAATCTCTGAGCAGTCATGCCGCCCGACCATGAACGCCGGAACAAACTGAATCAAGAGAGCCTGCTCCAGCGCATCGCTCATACCGTCGTGATCGGAATCGGCGGCGGCCTTCTGCTCAGACTCTTGGGCGGCCGCATTGCGCAATACCGCGGGGGCTAGCAATGCGACGATAAGAAGAAGAGGAACGACGCGTCTGAGAGTTCGCATTTGTGCCTTTCGGCCTTGAGCACAATCGATCTAGATTAAGGATAGTCTACCCAACGTGAGGGATGAAAAGCATAACCTGCCCCATTCCCGAGAGGGCGGATCTTGAGTGACTTCGAGACCTCCAGATGAATTTCGTCAACGGTGTCCATCAGGGCGCGACGACTGGATTGCCGGCATAAAAACTCAGCGCCGCATCGCCCTGTTCGAGCAGCCGTATGCGGGTGAGCGAGCCGTAGCGGTCTTCGAGGCGCTGCTTGCGGCGGTGCTCGGCGATGACGAATGCACTTTCGGTAAGTAGTCCGGAAGCGGAGCCGCCCAGCAAACCCAGGGTGGCCGCATACTCCGGAGCCGCATCCCAGGGGGGATCGAGAAAGACCAGGTCGAACTTCGCTCCTGGAGCTGCCCCTCTACTCAAGCCGGAACCTGCTTCCAACTTGCGCAGAGCAGCTCCGACTGCTGCGGCGTGGATGCGAAATCCCGCCCTCAGCCCCAGCCTCTCCAGATTGCCGCGGAGAACCCTGAGCGCCGCCGGAGCGCGTTCGACAAAGTCCACATGCTCAGCGCCGCGGCTGAGCGCCTCGATGCCCACCGCGCCTGAGCCGGCGTACAAATCCAGAAAAGCCGCCCCCTCGGTGCGTGGCGCGAGGACGTTGAAGAGCGTCTCGCGCAGCCGGTCGCTGGTGGGCCGGGTGGCCAGCCCCGGCGGGGCCTCAAGCGTGCGGGAACGGAGCGATCCGGCAATGATGCGCATCGCAGTCCAGCATAACGGATACAGTGCAAGTGTCGTGAGTCAGCAGTTCGTTGAAGAACAACCGCAGATCCTTCGACTCACCACCCCCAGGCTGAAGAGAACGCCTGGGGCCCCGTTGCGCTCCTGATGAACAGTGTACTCATGCAGCGATTGGGACCAGTTGGAAGCCCAGCGTCCGGGCTTGTTTACGCAGGCGTTTCTCCTGGCGTTCGGCTTGTTTCTGGTCTTCCAGAAGGAACACGCTCTCATCATAGGCTTGGCCGGTGGTCAGCAGGTGGTAGACGACGCGGGCCAGTTTGTGGGCTGTGGCGGTGATGGCCTGGGGCGCTCCCAGTCGGGCTCGCATACGGCGGTAATAGTTACCCAGATGTGAGCGCGAACGGGCCAGGGTCTGGGCGGCGATGCGCAGGGCGCGGCTGGCACGGCTGTTGGTCTGGCGGGTCTTGGACGACAACACCTTGCCACCGCTCTTCTTGTTGGCCGGGCACAAGGCAAGCCAACTGGCGAAGGCCGCAACCGAAGGGAAGCGGCTGAGGTCGGGTCCGATCTCGGCCAACAGGGTATGCGCGGTGAGCGCGCTGATGCCGGGGATGGCGGTCAGATCGACACCGAAGACGCGGTTGAGTTCAGAACGCATCTCGAAGTGAAACTGGTTCTTGCGGCGCTTATGCCTGCCGGGATTGGCTGGCGGCATGGGGTCTTTTCCGGGAGGATCGATCTTGCTATCCAACAGAGCCATGAGCCGCTCGATCTCCCGGTCGCATTCGGCCATCAGTTCCTGATAGTGCCGGTAGGCAGTGAGCGACTGTTTGAGCGTAAACAGGTGTTCGGAGCGGTAGTTGCCCACCAGCGACTTCATCACTGTCTCGCGGCTTGATCGCACGCCTTGCTGGCACAGAACGGCTAACTTGGCCGGCGAACGCTCACCGGTCACGATCGCTTCGATGATCGCCATGCCGCTGAGTCCCGTTATATCGCTCAGCACGTGGTGAATTTGCAGATTCATCTGGGTCAGCGCCTTGTGCATATGCTGCACATGGACCGCGGCGCTCTCGATCAGGCTGGCGCGATGCCGGCTCAACGAGCGGATGGCGCAGATCTTATCGTCGGGGCGAAACGAGGCATGAAGCAGACCAACCGAGTGCAGATACTGCAACCACTGGCAATCCTGCACGTCGGATTTACGCCCGGGCACGTGCTTGACGTGTTTGGAGTTGACCAGGCAGACACGGATGCCGGCAGACTCCAATATCTCGTAAGGCGGAAGCCAGGAGACTCCGGTCGACTCCATGGCCACAGTACTGATGCCGCATCGCGTTAGCCACCCGGCCATCTGGCGCAGATCCTCGGTGAAGGTCTTAAACCGGCGTACCGGCTGGGGATCCCTGTCTGGCGGCAGCGCCACGTAAATCTCCGTGGCTCCCACATCGATGCCCGCCGCGTTGGACTCGATGCACTCTAAACTTATCCCCTTGCTGGGCTGCCGCATAGAATCTCCTGTGGGCCGCGGCTGGGCCAGACAGTGAGGCGAGTAATCTCCTGAACGGGATCGCGGCCCGCACACCGGCCTACGTCACCAAAGTCGCAATCACAAGGTCTGGGACCATGCTCAGGAACGGGCTCGAAAGCTCCAATGCGCAGCCGGCCTACTTCCACAAGCCACAGCCGCATCCAGCATACCGCCTCGCGAAACAACGTTCATCTCTGGACGTAACTCGCCGGGGCGAGTTGGGTTGCTCAGGATGACAGCAAGGATGAGCATGGAGCGCGTCCGGGACCAGCATAACGGAAGCGCGGGCGGGCCTGACCCTCTACAATTATTTTGTATGCGTGGCTGGTCAATTCCGCTGGGCCGTTGGATGGGCGTCGAGTTGCGCGTCCATGTGTTTTTTCCGCTTCTGGCAGCCGTTTGCCTGGGGCTGGCCGGCTCGGACGGCGGCGCGCACCCGCTGGCGCGCGGCCTGGGCCTGTTTATGGTGCTGGTGGCCGCAGTCGCGGTGCGCGAGACAGCGCGCCTGCTGGTGGCCGCCTGGCTGGGGTTGCGCTTGCGCGCCATCCTGCTCTTGCCTATCGGCGGACTCTTTGCTTATGCCGACCCGGAGAGCCAGGAAGGCGCCAGCCAGGGCGGCGGGCAGTTTGCCCTGGCGCTGGCCGGTCCGCTGGCGAACGTGGCTACCGGGCTCCTGCTGGCAGCGGCGTTCCTGGGCGCCAGCGGTAACGTCAAGCTGGTAAGTCAGCCCTGGATCTCCTCCGCCTGGTTGGTGCGCAGCATGGTTTGGATGCAGGTTGGCCTGGGCCTGCTGCACTTGTTGCCGGCTTACCCCCTGGACGGAGGACGGCTGCTTCGCAGCACTCTTGCCAGAAATCGCGGTTTTGCTCCTGCCAGCCGCATCGCAGCCGGGCTCGGCCAGGCGCTGGCGCTCGGAGCCATGGTGAGCGGTCTGTTCCTGCGTGATTACTGGCTCAGCATCGCGGGACTCTTTGTCATGTTCGGCGCGCAGATCGAGGATCAGGGTGTTTTTTTTCAGTCGGTGGTGGATACGGTGCACATGCGCGAGGTGATGCTCACCGACTTCGCCACTCTCTCGCCCTCTGACACGCTGGCCGATGCGCTGGTCCGCTGCGTCCACTCCCTGCAAGAAGACTTCCCGGTTGTGCGCGGCCCGCAACTGGTGGGCATCGTCAGCCGGCAGCGCATCCTGGATGCGCTGCGCAACGATGGCAACGGCTATGTGCAGGCCGTGATGTCCAAAGCCTTCCAGGTGGCGCGGCCCGAGGACACGCTGGGAAAGACGATTCGCCGCATCCAGACCGGGCGGGGGCTCTCGCTGATTCCCATCACCGAGAGCGGACGCGTGGTGGGCATCGTCAGCGTCCAGAACTTGATGAGCTCGATGTCGCTGCTGGCCGAGCAGCGCCGCCTTGAACGGGAAATAGCCCGCGAAGATGCCCGCTAGCGAGCCGGCCGGGAGAGCGGAGACGGGGACAGTTCCGATGGCCGTCGATTCCGAAGCACCGATTGCGCCAGGCCTTTACCTGGTGGCCACCCCCATCGGCAACCTGGGCGACATTACGCTGCGCGCCCTGGACGTGCTGCGCCGCGTGGATCGCATCGCCTGCGAAGACACACGCCAGACGCAGAAGCTGCTCAACCACTTCGAGATCGCAACTCCCACGGTGAGCTGCCACCAGCACAACGAGCATCAGCGCACGAGTGAATTGATCGAGGCGCTCAAGGCTGGCGGGCGCATCGCCGTGGTCTCAGACGCCGGGATGCCGGGTATCAGCGACCCCGGAGGCTGGCTGGCGGCCGAGGCCATTGCCGCTGGCGTGCCGGTGATCCCCATCCCCGGAGCCAATGCCGCGCTCAGCGCGCTGGCGGGATCCGGACTGCCGACGGACGAGTTCCTGTTTCTAGGCTTTCTGCCGGAGAAGGCCGGAGCGCGGCGAACCCGCATCGAGGCGCTGGCGGCGGAGGCCGAAAGGAACGAGTCCGCGCGCACCCTGATCTTTTATGAGGCGCCGCACCGGATTCTGGAGACGCTGGCGGATCTGGAGAGCGTTTGGAGCCCCGGCCTGCGGGTGGCAGTGGCCCGTGAGCTGACCAAGATCCACGAAGAGTTTTTGCGGGGGACGGTGGCTGAGGTGCGCCGGGAACTGGCCAGCCGCGACCGCATTCGCGGTGAGATCACTCTGCTGGTGGAGGCACGGCCGATTCCTCAGTCAGAGGCAAGCGGCGCTCCCGTCAGGATTGCCGAGCGGGTCGCTCGCCTCCAGGCCGAGACCGGCGCGGACGAAAAGGAAGCCCTCAAGCTTCTGGCGCGCGAACTGGGCCAGTCCAAGAGCGAAGTCTACCGCGAACTGCAGCGGGAGCGGGCGCGGCGGCGGTAGTGACACGGGCTGCAAATGGCCGTCGCTGGCGGCACCGCGAAATGTACCTTATTTCGAGCAAATGCCGGAAAATCAAGATCCGCAAGTCACGCAGAATCAAGGCATTGCCAGGGTAAAAGCGAATAAAGAGGGAATGCCACCGGGGGAGGGCGGATTCAGGCCGGGCTGGCGACTGCCTTGGGCCGTCCGGAGTGGGATTTCTCTCTTCATATTTCCGTTGTGCGCGCTTCAGGGAAATAATCTGCAAACCCCTGCGGCGGGGCCAAACGCTCGCTTTTCGCTCGGATGGGGTCCGTGGTTTCCCCGAGAAGCCGGAGCGGCGGATTGGGGTTCGGTGTGCCCCGTTTTTCTATTCGATTGGGAGAACCCCCGGCTTTGCCGTGGTGGCAGTAGAAGTTTGACATTTGCGGGAGTCTCTCCCGGTGTGTTTTTTCCGTTCTTCTCGCAAAATCGTCAGGAGGGCACGGAGCATGGCGCCGTCCCGACGGGACTCCGGATGAATTGTTGGTTTCGCCAACCCCACCCCACGTTGAAACGCGGGGCTAACAACCACTGCGCCTACGGCGCGGGTGACGGGCTACGGCCGGCATTGAGCGCTTCTTTGAGGGGCCGCCAACCATAAAGCCTCCGGCACAGCCCGAGGATACCTACTGATTTTCTTGCTTTTCTCACAGGCCCTCCCGCATCATCAGATCGGAGGCAAGCTATGACACAGGGGTCGATTCTCGGCGGCAGCAAGATCATCGCCTTTGTCCACATCACAGACTGGGTGAGGGCGCGCGCCTTTTATGAGGACGTTTTGGGGCTTCGCCTGGTGGAAGAGGAAAAGCCCTTCGCTCTAGTCTTCGACGCCAATGGAATCATGCTGCGAGTGACCCCCGGAGGCGAGCACATACCTGCGCCGGGCACGGTACTGGGCTGGGAAGTGGAATCCATCGAGCGCACCGTTGGGCAACTCACCGCGGCCGGGGTTGAGTTTCTGCGCTATCCGGGCCTTAACGACAGCGACCCGCTTGGTATCTGGACCTCGCCCAGCGGCGCCCGCGTCGCATGGTTTCACGATCCGGACAAGAACGTGTTGAGCCTGACGCAATTTTGAATACACAAAGGCCCATATCTTCTTGAAGACATGGGCCTTTGACTCGGTGATTCACTCCGTTATGCGTTCAACTGCTCCTGGAGCTTGTTCAGCGTGCGGTGCAGATCCTTGTCGGCGCGGCGCTGCTCGTCGATCTTGGCGATGGAGTGCATCACCGTGGTGTGGTGCTTGTTGCCGAACTGGCGGCCGATCTCGGGCAAGCTGGCTTCGGTCATCTGCTTGGCCAGGTACATGGCGATCTGGCGGGGCACCACCACGTTGCGGGAGTTGTTCTTCTGCTTGAGGTCAGCGACCCTCATGCCGAAGTTCTCGCTGACGGCGCGCTGAATGGCCTCGATGGTGATCTTGCGCACCTGCATGTCAATGAACTGCTTGAGGCACTGCTGCGTGGAGGCCAGCGTGATCTCCATCTTGTTCAGGTGGCACCAGGCGATCAGGCGCACCAGCGCTCCCTCGAGTTCGCGCACGTTGGTGCGGACATTCGAGGCCACGAACATGGCAACGTCGGTGGGCAACTGCACCTGCTCGCTCTCGGCCTTCTTTTGCAGGATGGCGACCTTGGTTTCCAGATCGGGCGGCTGGATGTCGGCGATGAGGCCCCACTCGAAGCGCGAGCGCAGCCGGTCCTCGATCTCGGCCAGCTCCTTGGGCGGACGGTCCGAGGCGATCACGATCTGCTTCATGCTCTCGTGCAGCGCATTGAAGGTGTGGAAGAACTCCTCCTGGGTGCGCTCCTTCTGGGCGATGAACTGAATGTCATCGATCAAAAGCACATCCACGGTGCGGAAGCGGTCGCGGAAGCTGGTCATGCGGTCGTTGCGCAGCGAGGTGATCATCTCGTTGGTGAACTTCTCCGCCGAGGCGTAGCAGATGCTTGCCGTGGGCTGGCGGCGCTTCACTTCGTGGCCAATGGCGTGCATCAGGTGGGTCTTGCCCATGCCGACGCCGCCATAGAGGAAGAGAGGGTTATAAGCCCTGGATGGCCGCTCGGCCACCGCCAGCGAGGCAGCGCGGGCAAACTGGTTGCCGTTGCCGCTGACGAAGGCATCGAAGGTGTATCGCTGGTTGAGCTGCGCCGCGGTGGACCAGTCAAAGCGCGCCTGCTCCGGTGAGCGCGCCGGCGCAGGCGGCGGGGCGGTGGGCGCATGAGCGGCAACGGGCGCGAAGCCGCCGTCCTTGCGTACCGGCGGAATGGAAGGATCCTCCTCGGGGTTGAGGAACTTGACATCGTCCAGATCGAGCCGCTGCTGCTCGATCGCCTCCTGGATCAGGTCGCAGTATCTTTCCCCGAGATGCTGAAACTGAGGCGAAGGAACGCGCACGAAGAGCAACCGGTTTGCGACATGACTATAACGGGTCGGCTTGAACCAGGTTTCGAAGGTCGCGCGGTTCATCTTTTTCTCGAGAGCAGCGAGAATCTGGAGCCAGGGATTGAGAGCCGTCGCCGGCGAAGCTGCAAATGCCATTGTGCGATCCTTGCCTGCGTCGTCTGTTGACCACCGGTAGGTTTATCCCTTGATTTTTGGCGAGAGACCTCGGGGGCGCAAAGCACTGTGCTTTCCACCTGATTGCTGCTTACCGACCACCTGATTGCCGCTGGTCGGCCCCTGAAACTGTCCTCGGGGCCTGGGAAAAACCGATTCCGTTTGACGCTGGGATATTTTCCTGAACGGTCCCAAGATTAGCACATTTTAGCGGCATTGCAATCCCTCATTCACATAACTTTTTGTCAGCCTGAATGAGTTGCACCATTGGTAGTGAAACTTGCCGATTTGGTTACCAGAGTGTCTGCAAGTGTCGCGAGATCGGGAACCGCCAGATATCCTTGGCGTCGCTGCTCCACAGCCGCCAGAGGCAGATCCGGCTCCCGCCGCACTTGCCGCTGGATTCCTGGCTCAATCTACGATACACTTAAAACTTGCCGGTATGGCGAAGAATTTTTTGAAGGAAACAGGAGCGCATTTTCATGCCCAAGCGCACATTTCAACCCAATCGCCGCAAGCGCGTGAAAACCCATGGCTTCCGCGCGCGCATGAAGACCAAGGCTGGCGCAGCCGTGCTGAGCCGCCGGCGCGCCATCGGCCGCAAGCGTGTCTCTGTCAGCGCCGGCTTCCGCGACTGACTCTCGCCTGCCGTTCCGCCCTGCGCTTTGGCGGGGCCGGAACAGGTTGCACGGCAATGCTGCTCCGGCCACCATCTTCCACGGCGTTGCCATGACAAGTCCTTTCCATCCTGACCAGCGCGAGTGCCCGAGGCAATCACTGACCGGCGCGCGCCTGAGGAAGCATGCGGATTATCAAAGCGCCTATGCGGCCAGCCGCAAGCGCCAGTCGGCGTCCATGAGCTGGTTTCTGGCTCCGCGGCCCGCTGCCGGCGCGGTTGCCGAGCCCCCGGCTGGCCCGCGTGTCGGCCTCACCGCCGGCAAGGTGCTTGGCAAGGCTCATGAGCGGAACCGCATCAAGCGCCGCATGAGAGAGGCGCTTCGCCGCCACGTGGAACTGCTGCCGCCGGGCTGCGACCTGATCCTGCATCCACGGCGCACGGTGCTGACGCTCGATTTCAAGAAACTTGAGGCGGAGATTGTGCGTATTCTTCAGCAGGCAAAGGCCGAGGCGGCTCGCAGCGCGCCGCCTGGCCGACCTCAGGCGGCTCCATGACGCGCGTTCAAGTTGAAGCAGCACAGCACGATGCGGACGCGCCCGAGACAACGCCGGCCCCGGCGAAAGGGGTGACCCGCGTGCTGCTCGACCTGCTTGATTTCTATCGCCGCTGGCTCTCGCCGGCGATCCATTCAGTCAAGCCCGGCGGCTGCCGCTACCTGCCCACCTGCTCGGAGTATGCCTCGATCGCCATCGCGAACCACGGACCCCTGCGCGGCGTAGCCCTGGCCGGCTGGAGACTCCTGCGCTGCAATCCCTTTGTCCGCGGCGGACTCGATCCCGTGCCTCCGGCTCCGGCATCAAGCCATTTCCACCACAAACCATTACCATAGGAAGAGCAGCGCCCCGATCGCGCGCCTCTTAACGAACAGGAAGTATCCATTGGCAGAATTTCGTAACCCCAATCTTCAGTCGCCCGGCGGCGACGGCGGCGGCAGCGGCAGCGGCGGCGATATGCGCGGCCTGCTGTCGATTACTCTTCTAGGCCTCGTTCTCCTCATCGGCTTCCAGTTTCTTTCCAAGCCCAAACAGCCGGCCACGCCCGCACCCACCGCGCAGACTCAGCCCCAGGCGCAGGCGCAGCCCGCGCAACAGGCGGCTGCCGCAGCCCAGCCGGCCCAGCCGCAGTTGAGCGCGGCCGCGTCCCCGGCGCCCTCTGCGGCCCCGGCGATTGCGGCTTCAGTGATTACGTTGACGACGGTCGAGAATGCGAACTACAAGATCGTTTTGACCAATCAGGGCGCTCAGGCCAAGCATTGGATTCTGGAGGGGAAACAGTACAAAGACCACCCCGATCCGGGCGGCCAGCAGCTTGACATGGTCAACCCGAAGACCGTCGCCTTCGGCCTGCCGCTCTCGCTCTACACTTATGAGCCGGAACTGACCAGGCAGTTGAATTCGGCTCTCTATCAGGTCTCCGTTTCCGGCGCAGCCTCGTCCACGGGCGTTCTCAAGGCCCCCTGTTCGGTGGCCTTTCATTACGCCTTGAACGGCCTTGACGTGGTCAAGACCTTCCGTTTCGACCAGAGCTATGTGGTGACGGCCGAGGTCGAGGTCCGGCGCAATGGCGCTCCGGTGCGCGCCCTTCTGGCATGGCCCAGCGGGCTCGGCGATCAGACGGAACCGATGCACTTCGCCTACGGCAAGTTTGCCTGGTCGCTGGACGGCAAGGACGACTCAATTGATGCGAAGAAGGTCAGCGGGAACGCCACCTTCGATCAGCCATACGAGTTCGCGGGCGTCATCGATCTCTACTTTGCCGCGGCCTTCCTGCCCGAATCTCCCGAACGCACCACCGTGGTCACTCTGCACAATGCCATCGAAATGCCCAGCGATCCGAGTGAACCCAACAGCCAGACCAAGTCCGCCGACGTGATCGGCCTGGCCGTGGGAGACACCAGCGGCATCACTCGCCTGCGCCTTTTCGCCGGCCCCAAAGAGACCGACCTGCTCAAGACCATCCACGCGGCCGGCGCGGACGGAAAGCCCACCGGACCGTCTCTCGAGCCGCTCATTCAGCTAGGCTGGCTCACCATCATTGCCAAGCCGCTTTATCTGGCATTGCGCTTTCTTCATGACCATCTCGGCGGCGGCATCGACAACTGGGGCTGGGCCATCATCATCTTCACGGCCCTGTTCAACATCATCATGATGCCCACGCGCTTTTGGGCGATGAAATCCTCGCTCAAGATGATGCGCATTCAGCCCAAGGTGGAAGCCATCAAGGCCCGGTATAAGAATTTCAAGGCCACCGACCCGAAACGGGCGGATATGAACACCGAGATGATGGAACTCTACAAGACCGAGGGCGTCAACATGTACGGCAGTTGCCTGCCCATGCTGCCGCAGATTCCATTGTTCTTTGCGTACTTCCGCGTGCTGCAGAATGCAGTGGAGCTGCGCCAGGCCCACTGGTTCTGGCTCACCGACCTCTCTTCGCCGGACCCCAAGTACATTTTGCCGATTCTCATTATCGTCAGCATGTTTCTCACGCAGTACATTACCCCCTCGCCGGGCATGGACCCCACCCAGCGCCGCATGATGGCCTTCATGATGCCGGTGATGTTCGGCTTCATTCTGTTGCACTACGCCTCCGGGCTGGCCCTCTACTGGGGGACCAGCAACATCATCAACCTGGCGCTGCAACTGGGCATCAATCAATCCAGCATGGGCAAGGAGATGCACGCCATCGCCGCCCGGAAGGCCTTCAAGAAGGCCAGCCCTGCTTCCGGACCCGTCCAGAAACGGCGGTAGAAACCGCCGCGGCACAAGAGAAGCCCCGTTCAAGTTCGGCTTGAACGGGACTTGCGCCTTTCATCCCCGGTCCCCAAAGGCGAGGGACCGGGGGCACCCTCAGTGTGGACTGAAAATCTCACCGGGACCGGGAGCACCCGCCACCGTTCAAGTTCGGCTTGAGCGGGGTTTCCCTTTGTTTGGCGTGCCCACTCGAAGCAATGGCACAATAGACCTATGCCTTCGACCGAATCCATTCCGGCTGCCCCCATCGTGCTCTCCGCCAACCAGGCCCGCGTCCTGGGCGCGCTGATTGAAAAGGAAGTCACCACGCCCGACTACTATCCGCTCTCGCTCAACGCGCTCATCAATGCCTGCAACCAGCGCTCGAACCGCGAGCCGGTGATGGACCTGGACGAGGAAGCCGTGCGTATGGCGCTGCATCGCCTGGAGGACCTCCGCCTGGCAGGGCGGGCCCGCGGGGTCGATAGCCGCGTCACCAAGTACGAGCACTGGCTGGGCGAGGTCTTCAACTTCAGCCGCGCGGAGACGGCGCTGGTCTGCGTGCTGCTGCTGCGCGGGCCGCAGACTCCGGGCGAGCTGCGCGGCCGGACTGAGAGATTACATCGCTTCGATGAGATCGGCGAAGTGCTGGCCGCGCTGCAAAAACTGATGGAGCGCACGCCGCCGCTGGCAGCCATACTGCCGCGCCAGCCGGGAACCAAGGAGTCGCGCTACGCGCATCTGCTGTCGGGGTCTGTGGAGTCGATTGCGGCTGCTTTTGCGGCTGAGCCGGCATTCGCGCGGCGTGAGGCTGGAGAGGACACAGGGCAGGAAGAGCGCATAGTGCAGTTGGAGGCGACGGTGGCTGAGCTACGGCAGGAAGTGAGCGCCCTGCGGCAGAAGATCGACGACTTATTTGGAGACTAACTGGGCGGGGTGTGTTTTCTTCGAGTGGAATTAGCCCATTCGGTGTTCAAAGAAGAAGGAAGGTGGAGGAAATCATGCCGAAAGTCAGGTTAGCTGTGGCGTGCCTTGGATTTGCAATGATGCTGCCCACAACCGTAGCTGTGCTTGCGCAGAGAGCGGCCATGGCTCCCGCGGCTCCGCTGCCATCGCAAATCCTCACCGCGAAGAAGGTCTTCATCTCCAACGCGGGAAGTGGCGTGGATGAGAAACTTTGGAGTGGAGGGCCGGCTCAACCCTACAACGAGCTTTACACGGCCATCAAGAGCTCGGGACAATACCAACTTGCAGCCACTCCAGCCGATGCCGACCTGGTTCTCGAAATCAGTTTCGCCGACCCACTCACGGATGTCGGCGGCTCAAAAGATTCGGGCAGCACTTCCTTCACCACACCGCAGCTCAAGCTGGTGTTGCTAGACCCAAAGACGCGCATCATACTTTGGACCCTTTGCGAAAAGACTTCAACAACGCATGGGGAAAAGGGCCGGGACCAAGCTTTGGCGGACTCAATCGGCAAGCTGGTCAGCGACCTGAAGGCGCTGACTTCCCAGCCCGCGGCGGCCTCAAAGTAGCCGGAACAAGACGACGCGGGGCACAGCACTAGAGCATTTTCGGGAATTGTGTAGACCGGAATTTTGTAGGTATCCCACCCATTCCGCAGAAAAACGCGGAATGGATGGGGCACGGAAGTCTACAGTAAATCCGAAAATGACCTAAATGAGCTCGTACCCCGCAAACCAATAGCCAATCTCGAAGGCCGCGGTCTCTTCGGCGTCGGAGCCGTGGATGGCGTTTTCCGACATCGAGGTGGCGAACTTCTTGCGAATGGTGCCCTCTTCGGCGTTGGCCGGATTGGTTGCGCCCATCAGCTTGCGCAGGTCGGCGATGGCGTTCTCCTTTTCGAGAACCATCAGAACCAGCGGGCCTGAGGACATGAAAGCGCAAAGCCCGTCGAAGAACGGCTTGCCGGCGTGGACGGCATAGAAGCCTTTGGCCTGTTCTCTGGAGATAGACTGCCGCTTGATGGCCACGATCTGGAAGCCGGCTTTGTCGATCTCGGCCAGGATGGCTCCGGTGAAGCCTTTGCGGACCGCGTCCGGCTTGATGATGCTGAAGGTGCGTTGCGCCACGGGTTCTGCTCCTGAAGGCGAATTCTGTTTGCCTCTTCATTGTAATTGGAGCGAAGATGAGGGCAATCGCATGAACGGCTGGAAGCAGCCGGGAAGGCTTTCGTATCGGCCCTACGGGACGAGTGTTCGTGGTGCGATTCGAGTCCCAGGGCTGCGCTTTGCTTGCCCTGGGCTATTCTCATCCCCTCCCTCCGGGAGGAAAGACCGGCCGGACGGAACGAACGTCAACAGGAACAATCCCCGCAACAGGAAACGCTCATACGGTTGAACTCCCATGGAGATGAGGAAGACAGCCGCGCCAGGGGCGAATCTGGTAAAGTTTCGGCATGTTCCGCTTTGCCGTTGCACCCTATCGCTCTTTGATCGTGGCGGCTGCCGCTGCCGCCGGGCTGATGGTTCTTCCCGCACTCAGTCAAACCGCAGCGCCCGCCGCGTCACCCGCCGCAACGCCGGAACTGCGCGTTTTCGATCCGTCGCTCATCGACAAGACCGTGGACCCCTGCGAGAACTTTTACCGCTTCAGTTGCAATAACTGGTTCAAGCGCAATCCGCTGCCCGCCGATCAGAGTTCATATGGCCGCTTTACGGAGCTTGCCGAGCTGAACCGGCTGCACTTGAGGCAGATTCTCGATGAGGCGGCCGTGCCCGCCGCCGCCCGCGGCACGAACGCAAAACCGCGGAGCGGCAACGAGCAGAAGATCGGCGACGAGTACGCGAGCTGCATGGACACGGCCGCGGTGAACAAGCTGGGCCTTAAGGCGCTGAAGCCGGAGCTGGACCGCATCGCCCGGCTCAAGTCGCGAAAGAAGCTGCCTGCGCTGCTGGCGCATCTGCACGCCATTGGCGTGAACGCGTTTTTCAGTCTGGGATCGAGCCAGGACTTTGCTGATTCGGCCTCGGTGATCAGTTTCTATGGCTCGGGCGGGCTGGGCCTGCCGGAGCGCGACTACTACACCCGGACCGATGCGAAATCCGTGGAGCAGCGCCAGCAGTACGTGGCCCATGTGCAAAAGATCTTCACGCTGGCAGGAGAGCCGGAGGCGCAGGCCGCCAGGGATGCCGAGACGGTGATGTCGATTGAGACTCGCCTGGCCAAGGCCACGCTCACGATTACCGAGCAGCGCGATCCGCAGAATCTGAATCATCCGACGGATATAGCCGGGTTCCAAAAGGAGCTGACGCACTTTTCGCTGGCCGATTATGTGAGCGCTGCTCAGGCGCCCGGCGCGGGCAAGGCGAACGACACGGAGCCGAAGTTCTTTGCGGAGTTCAACGCGCTCGTGGCCGACACGCCTATCGACCAGATCAGGACTTACCTTCGCTGGCACCTGCTGCACGCCTATGCGGGAACCAGCCTGCCGGAGAGCTTCGACAAGGAGAACTGGAACTTCTACTCGCACACGCTGAACGGCGCGGAGAAGCAGCAGGAGCGCTGGAAGCGGTGCACGAGGCGCGTGGATGAAGAGCTAGGCGAGGCGCTGGGCCAGGTCTACGTGGCGCGCTACTTCCCGCCGGAAGAGAAGCAGCGGACCCTGGAGATGACGCTGGCCATTGAACAGGCGATGGACAAGGACATCGATGGACTGGACTGGATGAGCGCGGCAACTAAAGTGAAGGCCAAGGAAAAGCTGCACGCCGTGATGAACAAGATCGGCTATCCGGAGAAGTGGCGCGACTACTCGAAGCTCAGGATTGTGCGCGGGGATGCGCTGGGCAACCAGATGCGCGCGCGGGAGTTCGAGGTTGCGCGCGACCTGGCCAAGATCGGCAAGCCGGTGGACAAGAACGAGTGGGAGATGACGCCACCCACCGTGAACGCCTATTACGATCCGCAGATGAACAACGTGAACTTTCCAGCCGGCATTCTGCAGCCGCCCTTCTTCAGCGGCAAAGAGGACGACGCGGCCAACTATGGCGACACGGGCGCGACAATCGGCCACGAGCTGACGCACGGCTTCGACGACCAGGGCCGGCAGTTCGACAAGGACGGCAATCTGCTGAACTGGTGGACGAAGGAGGACGAACAGGGGTTCAACGATCGAGCCGAGTGCACCGTGAAGCAGTATGACGCTATCGAGGCTGTGCCGGGTGTTCACCTGAACGGCAAGCTCACCGAGGGCGAGAACCTGGCCGATCTGGGCGGGCTGTGGCTGGCGTGGCTGGCCTGGCAGGAGAAGGCGCAGGCAGAGCACCTGGATATGAGCGCGACCAAGGACGGCTATACGCCGGACCAGCGCTTCTGGATTGCGTATGCGCAGGGCTGGTGCACGCAGACGCGGCCCGAGCAGTTGCGCACGCAGGCCGAAACCGATCCCCACGCGCCGGACGAGGACCGCGCCAACACCGTGCTGACGGATCTGCCGGAGTTTGCCAGGAGCTTCAATTGCAAGAAGACGGCGGCGATGGTGAACGCGAAGCCGTGCCGGGTGTGGTGAAAAGCAGCTTTCAGCTTCTAGCTTCCAGCTGTTAGCTTGTCCGTCGTATGTTAGGCGGCCTTGGACGGATAGTAATGGAACGCTGCAAAGATGCAGGCCTTCGGATTCTGTTTCGCGCCTTCCACGATCTCAGTGATATCTTCGTCAAAGCCGGTCTCGCCTGCTACCGGTCGTTCATTCTCGGTGCCCAACACAGTCCATCCGTATTCGGCGAATACAGAGGTAACTGAAGCAACATAGTCTGAAGCAGTTGCTGCCCAAGTGACGACGTTTGTAAACGCGTGCGTATCACCATCCCCGCAGCTTGGTTCGGTAAGAACTTCTACAACACCAATCCAAAGTTCGTTCATCAAAGCCAATTCTACTTCCTACTTTCCGGCCATCAACTGTTGCAGCGCGCTCCAATCAATCAGGTTGATCACCTGCTGCGCCATCTCCGCGCCTGTCTGAATCCGAATGCGGATGTTCTGCACGCTCAACAGCTTTGCCGGGGCCAGGCTCAAAGTGCCTTTCACGGTAATGTTCTCGTCCAGTGTTCCCGGCCCGCTCGGTGCTGGCGGTGTGAACGGCCCGAGAAACACATAGGTCACCCTCTGCGCCGCGCCCATATCCCCGCCGGTCGGCGCCTGCACATAGGGCGCCGAGACCGCAAAGCCTCCGTGCGGCAGCGGCGTGACCGTGTGCCCGCCCTTGAAGCTGGAAATCCCCACACCGGCCTGATTGATCGCGATGCTGATCGTGCAGGTGGTGTGCTCTTCTTCTGCCTTGGTTGCCTCATGCAAGCGCTCTTGCGCGGCAGTCATCTCCGCGGGATCCATCGACTTCAGCGTTGCGGCAAAGTTTTGCATTGCGACCTGCACCGGCTGGTCGTACTGGCGATAGATCGGCGAATTCTTGTCCAGGCCCAGCGATACATAGAATGCGCCGCTCTGGTGCATCTGCTGCTCATTCAACTGAAAGGGCTTGGCCTCGGTGTGGCGCGGAATCGAAGTGAGCGGCTGGACCTCGACCTGTGTCGTCACGCCCCAGCCGTGCGCGGTCAGGTAGCCAATGACAGGCTGTAGCACCGCGGTGAGCCCTTTGCGCACATAGGCATCGAATTTCACCTCGCACTCGGAAGGCGAGCGCCACTCCGCGCCGGCCAGCTTGTCGTGAATCACCGGATCGCAATTGCCGAAGGTGCCCGTTGGCTTGTTGGCGGGCGCGTCGCGATGTAGCTTGATGGTTCCGGTGATGCGCAGCGGGGCGGTCCCGGTGAGGCTGCCGCTGAAGGCGCCTTCGAGCGCCAGGTTGTCCATCTTTGTGATCGTGACGGTGATAAGATCGGAGCCGCGCAGCTCGGCCAATTGGCCATAGGCGCCGAGGCTGTTCAGGTTGAGAAAGAACGAGTACTTGCCGCTCACGTCGGCATTTTTTGCCGCATCGATTGTTTGCGTCAGCGCCTTGCCGTCCCAGGCAATCGTCATCTGCGCTTGATGAGCGCCGGGCAGAGTTCTCATTGTGAGGTGAGCGGAAGCATCCGTGCCCGTGACAAACCAGTCGCCGTACATCTGCGGCAGGTGATAGGTCTCTCCCGGAATGCCGCCGCCGGTGACGGTGATGGTGCTCTCGCTGGCCGCGGCGATATGTTGAGCTACGGCGAGTGTGGGCAGGGCAGCAAGCAGCGGGAGGGCAACAATTCGTCCAAAGTTTCGCATAGGCCAGAATTCTAACCACGCGCAAATGGAGTTGCCAACAGAAAAGAAGGAGGGCCACTCCCAAAGGAAAGGCCCTCGGACGAGCAAGCGAGAGGCAACAGACCTACCCGTGGCCGATGACCCGAGCCATGGTTGCGCCGATCTCGGCGGGAGAGCCCACTACGTGAATGCCGGCCGCGGTCATCGCCTTCATCTTGTCTGCCGCGGTGCCCTGGCCGCCGGAGATGATGGCGCCGGCGTGGCCCATGCGGCGGCCAGGCGGCGCGGTCTGCCCGGCGATGAAGCCGACAACGGGCTTCTTGACGTGGTGCTTGACAAACTCCGCCGCGGCCTCTTCCGCCGAGCCGCCAATCTCGCCGATCAGGATGATCGCTTCTGTTTCGGGATCGTCATTGAAGAGACGCAGCGCGTCGATGTGAGTGGTGCCGATGATGGGGTCGCCGCCGATGCCGATGGCGGTCGATTGGCCAATGCCCCTCTGCGTCAACTGATGCACAGCCTCATACGTCAGGGTTCCGGAGCGGGAGACGATGCCGATCGAGCCTTCCAGGTGAATGCGGCCGGGCATGATGCCGATCTTGGCTTTGCCGGGCGAGATGACGCCGGGGCAGTTGGGGCCGATCAGGCGCGAGGATGAGCTTTTCAATTTCGCCCAGACCTTGACCATGTCGAGAGTCGGAATGCCCTCGGTGATGCAGACGATGAGGGGAATGCCCGCGTCTTCGGCTTCAAGAATCGCGTCGGCGGCAAAGGGTGGCGGCACAAAGATCATGGTGGCGTTGGCGCCGGTGGCAGCTACGGCATCGGCGACGGTGTTGAAGACCGGCCAGCCTTCGTGCGTCGTGCCACCTTTGCCGGGAGTTACTCCGCCGACAACCTTGGTACCATACTCCGCGCAGCTCATGGCATGGAAAGTGCCTTCTTTGCCTGTAATTCCCTGAACAATAAGCCGCGTATTCTTATCCACTAAAACAGCCATTAGCTTCTAGCTCCTAGCTTCTAGCTTTTCGCTCCGGTAATCTTAGAGTCTGAATGAATGATCCAAGCATCTTGGATACTTCATCACTGAGCAATTCCGCCTCATTGAGGGTCTCATCGCTTCCCATTCCAAGTTTTCTGGCAACCAAAAGCTGGGTTTGAAGTTCGTACGTTGAACCTTGTGCGAGTCCGAGAAACTGACGGAACTCCCCTGGGGTAAGCCTTCCGCGGCCTTCAGCGATATTGCTTGCCACGGAGACACTTGCTCTTCTCATCTGTGAGATCAATCCATAGAGCTCTTCTTTCGGAAAAGTCCGAGTCAATTTGTAGATGCAAACGGTCAGCTCGATCGCCCTCTGCCAAACAACCAGGTCATGATAGTCTTGCGCCATTTCAATTCCCTTCGTCTCCTCCTGAAACTTCATTGCCGTGTGCTGAGAGGCTAGAAGCTAAAAGCTAGAGGCTAGCAGCTAGAAGCTGCTTTCACCACCAACTCCGCAGCTTCTTTCATCGTTTCGCCGACCTGGAAGTTGAGGCCGGAGTCTTTCAGTATCCTGCGGCCTTCTTCGACGTTGGTGCCTTCGAGGCGCAGGACGATGGGCACCTTGACCTTGAGGCTATGCGCGGCGGCGACCACTCCCGTGGCCAGCCGGTCGACGCGCAGGATGCCGCCGAAGATATTGATGAGGATGGCCTTCACGTTGGCGTCGGAGAGCAGGATTTCAAAGGCGTGCTCGATCTGCTCCTGAGTTGCGCCGCCGCCCACATCGAGAAAATTGGCAGGGCTGCCGCCGGCGTACTGGATAATGTCCATCGTCGCCATGGCCAGGCCCGCGCCGTTGACCATGCAGGCGATGGTGCCATCGAGCTTGATGTAGTTGAGCGAATACTTGCTGGCCTCGACTTCGAGCGGGTCCTCTTCGGCGGTGTCGCGCAGAGCCTTGATCTGCGGATGGCGGAAGAGGGCATTGTCGTCGAAGGTGATCTTGGCGTCGAGAGCGAAGAGCTTGTCGTCTTTGGTAGTGATGAAGGGGTTGATCTCGACCAGCGAGGCATCGGTCTCGATGTACGCCTTGTAGAGGCTCTGGAAGAAGGCGACGGCGGCGCTGATCTGCGCGGGCTTGAGGCCAAGGGCAAAGGCCAGCTTGCGCGCCTGCCAGGAACCAAAGCCCACGGCCGGATCGATTGTCTCTTTATAGATGGCCTCAGGAGTCCTGGCGGCGACTTCTTCGATCTCCATGCCGCCGGCCTGCGAGGCCATGAAAACCAGCTTCCCGGCGGCGCGGTCGAGGACAATGCCGAGATAGAGCTCGCGGTCGATGGCCGCGGTTTCTTCAATAAGAAGCCGCTGCACCTTCTGGCCCTGCGGGCCGGTCTGGTGCGTGACCAGCGTCATGCCCAGAATGTTCTTGGCGTGGAACTCGGCCTCCTCGCGGGTGCGGGCCACTTTGACGCCGCCGCCTTTGCCGCGGCCCCCGGCGTGAATCTGCGCCTTGACGACGACGCCGGATGCGCCCTCGGCAAAGAGTTTGCGGGCCACTGTCGAAGCTTCTTCGAGGTTGTTGGCCACTTCGCCCCTGGGCACGGCAACGCCGTATCTTGCCAGGATTTCTTTCGCTTGATACTCGTGGATTTTCATTGGAGGTAAAGATCGCCCAGTCCGCTGTGGTTGGGAATTCGGGACCGGTTCGGTGGATTCCGGGCCAGCGAGACCGTGCCAGCGGTACTCAAATAGTATCTTGCCCGCCAACGGAGGGGCAAACGGCGGTGAGCGAATGATCCATTGAGGCCGGAGGACCGCTTTGCGCCGTTATCATGGAACGATATGGCCTTATTGAAGGAGCTATTGAAGCCGCTGGCCGAGGACGGCGCGGCACTGACTCGCGAACAGGCGGCTCGCGTGCTCAAAGAGATTCTGACCGGCACGGTGCCCGATGTCGAAACGGCGGCGCTGCTGACGGTGATGGCCACGCGCGGCGAACAGGCGCCGGAGCTGGCCGGCTTTGTCGAGGTGATGCGCGAGCGGGTCTTGCCGCTGCCGCTTACCGCCGAAGAGCGCGGCCAACTGGTGGATTTGGTTGGAACGGGCGGCGGGGGACCACTGACCTTCAACATCTCCTCAGGCGCGGCTCTGGTTGCGGCGGCGGCCGGGGCCAAAGTGGCCAAGCACGGCAACCGCGCGGTGACTTCGCTGTGCGGCGCGGCGGATGTGCTGGAGGCGCTGGGCGTGCCCATCACGCTGGGTCCGGAGCTGGCCGTCGAGTGCCTGCGCGAGACCGGATTCATGTTTCTCTTTGCACCGCTTTATCACCCGGCAATGAAAGCAGTGGGGCCGATGCGAAGGGCGCTGGGCTTCAGAACGATCTTCAATCTCTGCGGGCCGCTGACCAATCCGGCCGGGGCGCGGGCACAGGTGATCGGCGTGCTTGCGCCGAGCAAAGTGCTGCTGGTGGGGCGAACGCTGGCGGCGCTGGGCGCACGGCGGGCCTTCGTCGTGCACGGGACCGATGGGATTGATGAACTGACGACGACGGGCGAGTCCATTGTGGCGCGCGTCGAGGAATCGGAGACGGGCGAATCCACATTGCACGCTGCCCGCGTGACGCCGGAGATGGCCGGCCTGCCGCGCACGACGCTGGATCAGTTCACAGGCGGCGACGTGAAGACCAACTCGGCCTTGCTTTACGACGTGCTGACCGGAATTCCAGGCGCGCGGCGCGACATCGTGCTGCTGAATGCCGCGGCGGGGCTGGTCGCGGCGGGGCTGGCCGGCGATCTGAAGGATGGCGTGCGGATGGGCGCCGAGGCCATCGACTCTGGCCAGGCGGCGGCGACGCTGGCCAAGCTGCGGGAGTTTGGGACGAAGCACGGGACGAAATAGCGAGTTGGGCGGGGATTCTGAAGATGGTATATACTGTGGTATAGACCATCTTCTTGGAGGTCTATTATGAGCGCGACAGCTTCAACTCCTAAGCCGGCTCCCAATCCGAAGGCCGAGACCAGTTCGGTCTCCCGGCCTGCGGCGAAGACCGCCAAGCTCTTCAAGAACGGCCGCAGCCAGGCAGTGCGCCTGCCCAAAGAATTCCGCTTTGAGGGAACGGAAGTGGCGATCCGCCGCGACCCGGCGACGGGCACGGTTTTGCTTTCCGAGGCTGCGGTTGAGCCAAGGAAAACCCTACTGGAACTGTACGCGATCTTTGCTCCAGGGGGTTTGCCTGAAGATTTTCTGGCGGATCGACAGGCTCTTGTGGCGCGAAGTTCCTGGCAGGAACTGCTTGCCGCGTGGGATGCGTTAGGCCCTTCGGAAAACGAAGAGATGGAGCGCAGCACGACACCTCCTGTCGAACGGGATTTTTTCTAAATGTCCCCCGTCTACTTGCTCGATACGAATATCGTCAGCTACTTCGTGCGGGGCAACCACCCGGAGATAGGGAAGCGTCTCGACCACACGCCTTTTGATGAATTGGCTGTCTCGGCCGTGACCGAGGCGGAACTCCGCTTCTGGATTAACCATCGTCCTCCGAATGCGCGCATTCGTGTCGGCGCAGAGGATTTTCTGATGCGTGTGCCGAGTCTGCCATGGGATTCCCGCGCGGCTCAGAGTTGTGCTCGGACGCGGGAAATCCTGAAACGTCAAGGACGAGTACTCAGCAGCGAAGACCTGATGATCGCCGCGCACGCGCTGTCGCTGGGATTGACGCTGGTGACGCACGATCAGGTGTTTTCCTTTGTCGATGGGCTCAGGACTGAGGATTGGACGGTCGCTTAGAGCGTCTCCCGGACTGCTGAGTCCTCGAATCAATCCTCCAAAATTCGTCGAACTGGGATTGACGTTCACATTCCCTACGCCGATTCTGTATGCTTTGCGTCCAAGGGGTGAAAGGACGCAATCCATGTACTCCAAGCAAGTAATCGCAGCATTTGCTCTTATTGGCGGCTGCATGGCCGCCGCACAACAAACCAGCCAGGTTCAACTGAAGATTGAGCCGTCGAATCGCACACTCACAGTCAGCGCGGAAGAGCGGGTAACCGTCGATCCCGACCTGGCCATTCTGCACATCGGATTCGAGACGCAGCCCTCCGACGCCAAGGCTGCTTATGCCGCAGGCGCGAAGGCCTCGAATGCCATTGTCACGGCACTCAAGCACGCCGGGATTCCAGAGAGTTCGATTCGTAGCGAGTCGCAGCGTCTGGAGAGCCAAGACTACAAGGCGCGCAAGTACAAGCTGGTGCAGCAGTGGACAGTGAAAACTCCGCCGGAACGAGCCGCTGAAATTCTGGACATCGTAATAGCCGCAGGCGCCACGGAGAGCGGCGAGATTGACTGGACCGTAAAGGACGAGAAGGCGCTTGAGGATTCGGCGCTCGATCGCGCCGCAGCACATGCCAAATCTGACGCGGAAGTGTTGGCGAAGGGCATGAGTGTTCATCTAGGCGGGTTGATTTATGTGACTAACCAAGTCTCAGTCACGCGAGAACTCCCGCTAAACAGCCGCAACTTTGTCGCTCTCACCCAGTTGAGCCCAGGGGCTAACGCCGGAGCGGACGCGCGGATGGCTCCGCCCCTGGCCATCGAGCCGCGCAAGGTGAGCCGCACGGCCACCGTCTACGCCGTCTTTTCCATCGAGTAGCCCTACCGAAGCAGCGCCAGCGTCAGCGGATCGGGCTCGCCGTTGAAGTATTTCTTCAGGGCGTCGTTGAAGTCGGTGGGGGCTACGCCGGCGTCCACGGCGGCGCGGGCAAAGAGAGTCATCGAGGAGCGGAACTTGAGATCATCGGGAGAGCCGAGGATTTCGCGGATTTTCCGTCCCTCGACCAGCGTGACCAGCCGCGTGCATCGCCCCAGACGGGGGCCGAGAACCGGATGCCGGAGAAAGGCCGCCGCCTCTTCCAGCGAGCCGATGCCGAAGTAGTTGGCCTGTGTGCTGTGGCCCAGGCCCTTCATCTGTGGAAAGATGAACCAGATCCAGTGGCTGCGCTTTGCGCCGTCATGCAGTTCGTCCAGAACCTGCGGATAGACGGCTTCCTGGGCGCTCAAGAACCGTTCGAGATTGAAGGAATCTGTCATGGGGTTCACTCAGCGTGGAAGACCACATCGAAGAGCAGCAGGCTGACTGTGGTGAAGACGATGTCGTAGCCCACCAGGAGCTTGATCCAGAGGGTTGGGTCGCTTTCGCCGGTGAGGATGGCGGTGGTGGCCTGCACCATGGCCAGCAGAGCCGGAATGAAGATGGGAAAGAGAATCAGCGAAAGCAGCAGCTCGCGGTTGCGGCTGCGGATGGAGAGCGCGGCGAAGAAGATGCCGTTCGCGACCAGCGCCCATGTGCCAAGCGGCAGCACCAGCGCCAGCAGCCAGGCCTGGCCCTGGATGTGCAGGTTATAGAAGACGAAGAAGAATGGCGCCAGCACCACCTGGACGATGGTGACGAAGAGGAAGTTTGCCAGCACCTTGGCCAGGTAAAGCTCCGCGCCGGGAGCGGGGACCATACGCTGGGCGTCCATGACCTGGTGGCGAATCTCGCGCGCCCAGGCCTGGTTGAGGGCGCTGACCGAGGCGAACATGGTGGCCACGCAGAGCACGCCCCCGGCAATCTGCTGGGAGAAGGCGCCGCGCGGATCGAAGGCTATTGAAAAGAGCACCACCACCAGCCCGGAGAAGAAGAGCATGGAGACGAGGGCGTCCAGCGAGCGCCACTCAATGCGCAGGTCTTTCGCCAGATGTGTCCAGAGGGCGCGGGTCATGCGTGACCCTCCTGCGCTGTGGATTTTGTCAGGTCGGCGGTCTGGGCTTCGGTGGCGCGGATATAGTCGTCTGGGCTGAGGATGAGCTGGGTTCCGCGCGCGCCGGCGGAGACGCTGATCTTGTCAAAGAGGATCGCTGTTTCATCGACAAAGACGGGATAGGCTTTCTTCGCTCCGAAGA
>Ga0302275_10000885_pt1 | contig 33057 bp, 33 predicted proteins | sample III_Bog_N2_2_FD_200229 | JGI IMG/M metagenome (GOLD analysis project Ga0302275, IMG submission 200229) | Peat permafrost microbial communities from Stordalen Mire near Abisko, Sweden - III_Bog_N2_2 | ecosystem: Environmental > Terrestrial > Soil > Wetlands > Peat | place: Sweden: Abisko... | reverse complement strand
CACTGAGAATCAACCGTTTGTTGACCCGCTCGAAAAGCTTCTGACCGAGGCTTTCCTCCAGCTGTGCAAGCTGGGTGCTCAGTGCCGAGGGTGAAATGCGGAGGTGTTCCGCCGCACGGGTGAGATTTCCCGCCTGGGCGATGGCACGGAAATACCGGAGATGATGATAGTTCAGAAAAGCCATTTCTCAATGTTCACTATAAGTGAACAACTATTTATAAATGATCTATTGGATCAAATACATTTTCCAGCTCTAGGATCCGTGCCTTCCAAAACAGCACATCATGATTCTCCACATTGCCCCGATCCTTCCCCTGCTCACGCCTCTTCCCGTCCTGGCTCCGATTCTTCTGCCAAGGCGTGTCGCCAACCGTTTGGGACCGCTTGCCGGGCGTCTGGTGATTTCACTCGCCTTCCTCTCGCTGGCGCTCTGCCTTCTTTCCTGCATCGCGCTCGTTTTCGTGGGCACTCCCATTCACGAGAGCTTCCTCGAAATCGCTCCCTTTGGCATCACGGTCTATTTCGATGTGGTGTCGTCGATCATGCTGCTGCTGGTCGCCTGTCTGGCCGTTGTGGTGACTTCGTATTCCCTCAATTATCTTCATGGAAATCCGGATCAGGGGCGGTTTTTCAAATGGCTTTCCGTCACCATCGGAAGCGTGCTGCTGCTGATTGTTTCGGGAAACCTGGGGCTTTTTACCGCTTCGTGGATGGCAATCAGCCTGTCCCTGCATCAGTTGCTGACATTTTACGGTCATCGTCAGGGGGCGATGATGGCCGCGAGAAAGAAATATCTTTTTAGCCGCCTTGGTGATGTCTGTCTGTTCGTGGCTCTCGGGATTGCCTGGAAGGAATTTGGCTCGTTCGATTACACAAAACTTTTTGCAGCAGCCGCTGCCGGAACAACTCTCCCGCTTCAGGTGTTTGCTTTCCTGCTCGTGGCGGCGGCGATGCTGAAATCCGCGCAATTTCCCTTTCATGGATGGCTGCCCGACACCATGGAGACGCCGACCCCCGTCTCCGCGCTGATGCACGCGGGCATCATCAATGCGGGTGGATTTCTGATCATCCGATTCAGTCCGTTGGTCGCGCTCAGCCCCGGAGCCCTCGAACTGCTTGCTGCGGTCGGCGGATTCACGGCGCTGTTTGCCTCGCTCGTGATGATTACCCAGACCAGTGTCAAAAGGGCGCTCGGTTTTTCGACGGTTGCCCAGATGGGTTTCATGATGCTCCAGTGCGGACTCGGGGCGTTCGCGATCGCACTGCTTCATATAGTCGCCCACTCGCTTTACAAAGCCCATGCCTTCCTTGCCTCGGGAAGCGTCATCGATCAATGCAGGGATGCGGGAGAACCTCCGACAAGAACTTATCTGGGGCTCAGAGGATGCCTGTTCTCGTTTCTCGGGGCGGGAGTTCTCGTTTGGATGTTTTCTCCCCTGGCGGGGGTCACTCACTGGGGCGACCCGGGGGAGGTGGGGCTGTTGCTGATCCTGACCATCGCGATTGCCCAGCTTCTCTGGAACTGGTGGTCTGCCGCCCCGTCCCCCTGGGGGACTTTACTCGGGATTGCGGCGGGTGCGGGCATTTGCGGAGTGTCGATTGCGCTTCATGAGGCGACGAGGTCGCTGGTGGGACACGCTGTGGCACCGGAGCACTTTTTTCCGCTGGCATGGCCGATTGCGATCCTCACCGTGCTGGCCTTTCTGCTTCTAGCTCTCCGAGCCTTTCTTCCGCCCTCCTGGGTTTCCACGCCGGTGGGGCAGTCTCTGTTTGTCCATGCCTACAACGGGTTTTATGCCAACACCATTGCCAACAGGGTTCTGAATAAAATCGTTCCCATCAAAGGAGATCATCCATGAACCCCGACAGCACATCCGGCCTCACTCATTCCATCAGCGAAGCCTGCCAACGAATTGCGCCCCTCTGGCCCCTGAACCGGTTTGTTGCGGTCAATCCCTTTGTCGGTCTCGCAGGGACGCCGTTCAACGAGGCGCTCGACTCCCTGGAAAGGAACGGCGGATGTTCCTTCGCCCTTCCACCAGGCTATTACCGCGCACTTTATCATTCGGGGATGATTTCCAAGGAGGATCTTTTCGACGTGGTGGCCGGCATCCATCCCCAACTTTTCAAAAGTGCGTTTAATGCCAAAATAAAGGATCTTCTTTCTTCGATTCAGGCAGAGGAATGGCCGGAGCCAAAGATCGCTTCAAGGAACTTCTTCAGTTCCCGCTGGGATGCGCGGCATGGCACCCGCTGGGAATCATTTTTCACTGATGAGGTATCCAAATGGTGCACAGCCTATTTTGATCAGGGACAGGCTCTCTGGCGAATGCCCTGGAAGGGAAAACCGCTGTATGCCGCATGGCGCGAAGCATCCATGAGGGATTTCAATCCCGAGGCAGAGGGCCTTCCCGGCTGGCGGAATTTTGTTCGGAGACTTGGTGACGACCCGGAGCTTGAAATCATAAAGGCTGCGACCTCACTGAACATCCCGGCAGAAGCAGCCACCGATGTCTTCCACAGCTTGCTTCTCAGCGTCAGGGGTTGGGCGGGTCACTTGCAGTTTCTGGCCCATGAAGAAAGACTCAACGGCGTGGTTAGGAACGCCATACCCGAGATTCTGGCGATCAGGATTGCATATGAGGCGGCACTGTATGAGGCCGTGGGAGGTAAAGAGGCTGCATCGTCCCCGGATCCGGGAAAGCAGGTTCTGTCTACGTCAGAGACAATCCTCATCCGCCAGCAGTCCGCAGCACGGCTTTGGCAGAGAGCCCATGAACGCGCCATGCAGAGAAGCCTTGTTACACTTCTTGCGGCACGGAATCCCGCCGATCAAAGCGAATCGACCCCGCCCGCTCCACCCTCCTTCCAGGCCGTTTTCTGCATCGATGTCCGCTCCGAAGTCTATCGCCGCGCCTTGGAACAGTGCGCACCCGGGGGAGAGACGGTCGGCTTCGCGGGATTCTTCGGATTTCCCATCGAGGCCATCCCGGGCGGAGAGAAAAGCGGAACGTCACAGTGTCCCGTACTCCTCAAGCCGGTGGTGGCTGTGCCGCAAGCAAGCACCCCGCAAAAACTCACAAAAATTGAGGAACGAAAGCGCGCGGCATCCTCGTGGAGTTCCTTCAAATCCTCCGCCGTCTCCAGCTTTGTCTTTGTCGAAACAGCCGGACTCGGTTTTGTTGCCAAGCTGTTGCGTGATCTACTGAATCGAGGCGCCGATGGGAGAAACGAAGGCTTTGCCGTGGATGTGAGCGGGATTCCCTTCGACACGAGGCTTCGCCTTGCTGCGGGGGCCCTGCGGCATCTCGGATATTCCAAGGGAGGGCTTGCCCGTCTCGTGCTGCTCTGCGGGCATGGATGCGAAACCAAGAACAATCCTTATCGCTCCAGTCTTGATTGCGGGGCATGCGGCGGAAACACCGGCGAATCGAATGCACGCACTGCTGTAGCCATCCTGAACCAGCCCGAAGTCCGATCCGGCCTCAAGGATATGGGAATCCTTGTTCCCGAAGAGACCTGGTTTCTCGCGGGCCTTCACAACACAACCACCGACGAAGTGCATCTCTTTGACCTTCACACTGCTCCTGACTCTCACCGCACGGAGATCACACGACTGCAGGAAGGGCTGGCCAAAGCAACGCTGCTGGCCCGCCGGGAACGGGCCCGTTCCCTCGGACTTGATCCGGGCTCTCCCGCATTGAATGCAGAGATTGCCGTTCGTGCCAAGGACTGGTCCCAAGTGCGTCCCGAGTGGGGGCTCGCGGGCAACCATGCCTTCATTGCCGCTCCCAGAAAGAGAACCAGAGGTCTCGATCTGGGCGGACGCGTCTTCCTTCACGATTACCACCACGCAACCGACGAAGGGGAGGCAACGCTGGAGCTCTTGTTGACCGCACCCGTGGTGGTGGCCTCATGGATCAATCTCCAGTATTTTGCCTCCACGATTGATAATGCACATTTCGGAAGCGGAGATAAAACGATCCATCATGTGGCCGCGTCACTCGGTGTCTATGAGGGAAACGGGGGCGACATCCGCACCGGTCTCCCGATGCAATCCCTTCATGACGGAGTCCGGTGGATGCATGATCCGATCAGGCTCTCCGTCTGCGTGGAGGCCCCGGCGGCGTCCATCGACCGGGTGCTAGAGAAACATCCCGAAGTCGCAAGGCTTGTCTCCAACAGGTGGATTCATCTCTTTGCCTTTTCCGAAAACTCCATGCAGTTCCTGAAATCGGACGGGAGAGGCGGATGGAGCGATGGGCGGGTCTGTTAGGATTTGACGCTGAAGGGATTGATTTTCGCGCAGAGATGCCGGGACAGGAGGGCGGTTGCCTTTACAAATGTTTTGTTTTCTCTTTGCGGTCTCTGTGGCAGCGCGAAACCTTTCGGTCACTTTCCCATCTACTTTGCGCCTTTCAGGCGCAAAGAAACCGACCGACCATGCGCATCCAGGCCCTCGATTTCACGGAAGGTTTCCAGGATCGGCAGTGATTTTTTAAGGGACGCTTCGTCGTAGCGGACGATGCTGGTGCGACGTTGGAACTGCTCGGCAGTCAGTCCGGGAAAGGCCTTTCCCGCACCTCCGGTCGGCAGCTCATGACTGGGTCCGGCAAGGAAATCCCCGGCGGCCACCGGCGAAATATCCCCGAGGAAGATGGCTCCGGCAGAGATCAGCTTCGGAGCGAGGGCTTCCGGTTTCCTGACGGCAAGGGAGACATGCTCTGCCGAAAAGCCATTGGCAATGTCGACCGCCTGGGCCAGATCGCGCACAAGAATGAGGGCGGCATTGGCCATGGCCTTGGCCAGATGGTCGGGTCGGGAGGAGAGGGCGAACTGCCGGTCGATTTCCAGCCGTACGGAGGAGAGAAACTTCTCGGAATCAGTCAGCAGAACGACAACGCTTCCAGCACCATGTTCCGACTGGGCAAGCAGATCGGCGGCCACCCATGCGGGATTGGCTTTGGCATCTGCGATAACCAGAACTTCACTCGGGCCGGGCAGCAGATCGACGCCGACGCGTCCAAAGACCTGCCTCTTCGCCTCCACAACATAGGCATTCCCCGGGCCGAAGATTTTGGTCACGGCAGGGATGCTTTTGGTGCCATAGGCCAGTGCGGCTATTGCCTGAGCCCCTCCCACACGGTAGATTTCGGTGGCACCGCAGAGATCGAGTGCCGCGAGCAGGGCGGGGGCGACGCTGCCGTCCGCACTGGCGGGCGTGACAGCCACGATTTGCGGTACTCCGGCCGCCTTGGCAATGCCGCAGGTCATGATGGCGCTGGAGACAAGCGGGGCCGTGCCGCCAGGAATGTAGAGGCCGACACGGGGAAGGGGGTCAAAGCGTTCTCCCACGAGTGCCCCCTCGGCGTTGGTCATCGACCAGTTTTGGCGCAGGCTTTTCTTCGCAAAGGCGGCGACATTTTTCCGCGAGGCGTTGAGAGCCTTTTTAATTTTTGGGGAGAGAGAGGCTTTGGCCTTGGCGATCTCAGATGCGGAAACCCGGATCTTTGCAGGGGTTAATTTCGGGCCGCCGAATTTCTGCGTGTATTCGAGCAGCGCGGCATCACCCCGGCTGCGTACGGATGCAAGGATTTCGGAAACAGTCGCCCGGACTTCGTCGCTTGGCTCGGCTTGACGGTTGAAGGCAGCAATCGTGCGGGCAAAACCGCGATCGGTGTATTTCAGCAAACGCATCCCCCGATACTACATCCCGAATTTCTCCGGGTCAAAACCCGTCCTAGTGGACTTTTCGGACACCATCAGCAGTTTTCTAAGGATTTGTCCAAATCGGGCGACCCAGCCAGAAAGGACTGGCCACCCCGTCGCGATAGGCTTTGAGCGAGGCACGCGAGGAATTCACCCGCAGGTTGCTGTAGGAGCCGTCGGCATTTTCCCAGCGTTCATGCCAGAAGACTGCTGCCTTGAGACGCGGACAGAGGTGGCTCATTTCGGAAAACCCCTCGGTGATCCACCCCGCCTTGTCTTCTCCGGGGACATGGGATTCCGCAACACCCCATTCGGCAAGCATGACCGGCTTCTGCGGATCGAGTTTGCAGATTTGCAGGTAGGGCCACGGGAGTAATTTTTCGAAACCGCACCATTTGTCATCCTCTTCGTTGGCGGTTTGTTTCCCATAAACGCTGAGGGCCAGCCAGTCGACATATTCAGGTCCGGGATAATAGGCGGAAGCCTGGTTCCAGAGGCTGTAGCCGGGGGGATCGGAATAGTTGTTGGGCTGGAAAACCCAGAGAATATTCGTTGCGCCCCTCGCACGGACACGGCTCACGACATACCGCCATGCCTTCTTGTAGGTTTCGGGACCACCCCAGGTTGCGGGATTTTTAGGATCACCCGCCGCAGGCGGCCCCTTGCCATAATAAGACCCGGACCAGGGGAACCAGGTGCCGTTCATTTCACAGGCAAAGGAGACGAAAAACTGCGAAGGGATTTTTGCGGCTGCATCGGCCCAGGCATCAATGTACCCGTCCCATTTGCCAGCCAAAATTTCAGTCAGGGAATACTTGTCCGGACCGTGGTTTTCGTCATAGGGATCATCCCAGGGAGACCAGAAAAGTAACGGCACCGCACCGTAGGCCCTCACGAGGGCGACCTGTTCCGAGGGAAAGTTCTGCCGTCCCCAGAATGAGCCCAAAGCCACGATGGCCATCGGCTTGCCGGTCAGGTTTTCAAATCCTTCCAGAGCCTCCAGGGTTACATGATCCTCACCGTCTCCAAAATCAACATAGGCTCCCGTGTAAGCACCCTCCGCGGGGACCTGAAGCCGCGCATAGGATGGTGCGGCAGCATGCAGGATGCAGTTGCTTAGCAGGAGAACAATGGCCCGGCATAAAATCGGAACGGAGAACAACGCCCTCTGATTTTTGCCTTCCGGCTTGCGGCCTCTTATCGCTGATCTCTGTCCTGTTGTTTTCAAAACAGTCATATTTTTGCAACGGCGGAGGTTTTCTGATCCTTCTTTTCTTTCTGCTGAACGGCGCCGGCGGTGCGCTCCAGTTTTGCCCAGCGCACCCAGCTTCCACCGAGTGCATGGAACAGGCATTTCCAGACGACATAGCCGAGCAAGGGGCGGTAGAGAAGTCTCATCGGGATGGCCTTCCATGCGTCTTTGATCGGCCGTTCTGCCAGTCTGAGCGCAATCAGGGCGAGGCCGACGTCAAGCAGCAGTGAGGCCATAAAGTAGGGCCAGATGGCTGCGCCGCGTCCCAGCCAAAGAGACCAGAGCACCAGCACGTCAAGAATCGGTGTGATGGCCACCACGGCGAGCTGAAAGATCCAGACCGAAGGGAGCGCAAACCAACCGAGCCAGCCGGAACTTGGAGAAAAGAGAAGCGCACCGTGTTTCCAGAGACATTGGAGCGTGCCATACGCCCAGCGAAAGCGTTGAGAGATCAGGGCCTTCACATGTTCCGGAGCCTCGGTATCTGCGAAAGCCTTCGGAGCAAAGGCCACCTTCCATCCGATCCGATGGAGCTGAAGGGTTAGATCGGTATCCTCCGCCAGTGTGTCGGTGGTCATCACTCCTGCCTCAATCACCGCTTCTCTTTTGAAGGCGCTCAGTGCACCTGGTGCCACGATAATGCAACCGAGAAAATCCTGGGCCCTCCGGTCGATCTCAAACGCCGCCGCATACTCCAAGTCCTGAAACTTGCCGAGCCACCGGTGGGTGTTCCCCACGCGGATATAGCCGGAGACAGCACCCACCGAGGGATCAGACAATGGCAGGACAAGTTTTCGGAGCCCGTCCACGGCGACCATGGTGTCGGCGTCAATCATCACCAGGGTCTCCTCATGCGATTCGGCAATCGCCCGGTTCAGGGCCGAGGCCTTCCCTCCGTTGGGCTGGCGGAAAAACTTCACCCTATTTTCCTGTGCGGCAATTCCTTCGACTACCGAGGCGGTCTGATCCTTCGATCCATCATCGACCACGATGATTTCAATCGGCGCGGGATAGTCTGAGTCGAGGAGATGCTGAATCGTGGAGGCAATGACCCGCTCCTCATTGTAGGCGGCCAGCAGCACGCTGAGAGGAGGAAACTCTTTTGGTTCGGGAAGCGGATGGTTTTTTTCCCTGCGACGATGCCGGAAAGCGCAGATCCCGTAAAAGGTGACGCGGAGCAGCGCAAGAAGGGTGACGACTGCAAGAAGCGTCCACGCGGCATTTTCAAAAAATCGGATCACGGCAAACCCGCCATAGACATAGCGGGTCGAGAGGGTCTGATTTTCCTGGTTCAGCGGCGGCATGACCGTGTCCCGTGGGAGATGGATAATCTGGGAGAGCGGCACCAGGGTGTCTCCCCTGCTGCGGAGGTAATCGATGATTTTCGGCAGGGCCTCCACTGTTTGGGAACGATCCCCACCCGCATCATGAAGCAGAATGACCGAACCCCCGGCGGCACGCTGGCGCTTGACCCTGTCGAGGATGGCTGCTGCTCCCGGACGCTCCCAGTCATCCGGATCAATGGACTGGGTGACGGTCAGATACCCGAGATCGCGGGCAACCCGGAGTGCGCGCATCTCACCCGGCTGGCTCGGTGTTCCGTCACTGTTGTAAGGGGGGCGGAAGTAGGCGGTGGAATGACCCGTCACCGCTTCGATCAGGCGGGTCGTGGCATTGAGTTCCAATTCGATCTGCTCTTCCCCCGCCTCGGCAAGATTTTGATGCGTGTAGGTATGGTTGCCGATTTCATACCCCTCACGTGCCTCCGTTTCCAGCAGATCGGGGTATTGTTGCACCTGGGAACCGAGGGCAAAGAATGTTGCGGGAGCGTTTTTCTCCTTGAGGATCTGGAGGATTCGCGGCGTCCATGTCGGATCAGGCCCGTCGTCAAAAGTCAGAGCCACCATGTGCAGCCCGGGATCCCCCTGTCTCGTAATGCTCTCAGGCATGGGAAACTTGATATAGGTTTCCGAGAGAATTCCCTGGGGACTCAGCTCGACATGCCGCTCCCCCGGATAGGGATCCTCGCCGATGGTGATGAAATCGCCGCTTCCAGTGGAGGCAATCTGTTCATCAAGAGCGATGTGGGAGAGTGATTCCAGCGCTTTGGCATCCGGCATCTGGGAGGCGTCCGTCCGGAGCAGATTCCAGATGGCGGGGTCTTCCTCCCCGAGGCTGTAAAGTGCGATTCCACCGGGATGATAGGGTGCGATCAAGCGCCGTTCATTGGCGAAGGTAATGGCGTCCAGAAACCAGACTTCATGTTCCTGATTCTGATCTTCTCCCTCCAGATAGTTGAAATGAGGGGCATCCGAAGAGGAGTTGACCAGCTTCGGATCCACATCCGCCTGGGCCGCCCGAGCCATGACATCGGTGAAGCCGAGCGTCTCCACGGTGTGATTGTCCTTCCGCCAGTCGTAGGCGTACGTGCCGAGCCCGATCACCCATTGATCCGGATCGCCATAGACCATCATCGTCTTGAGCCATCCCTGAAACCAGTCGCTGGTGGCAAGCGGCCCCGGATCGTCGGGTTCGGAATTCTGGTCGTAAAGGGCGGCCACGAGCTTGTCCGCCGATTCGGAAATGGCGTCCAGGTCAAAGGAATCAAAGTTGTTGCCGGTGGGCACCGTGAACCAAAGCTCCTTTCCGATGGCATGAAGATGCCCGGCCAGTTCCTTGATCAGCTGTGTGATTTCCTGCTTGTAGGTCGGATCCAGTTCGCTCCACTCCACCAGGAGTCCCGTGGAGCCCGGGGGCATCCGACTCATCAGTTTTTGCAAAAAGGCATCACGATCCCGGGGTGAGGATCGGGCAATCTCCTCGACAGCCTCCGGCTGCCATTCATTGTCATCCAGATTCCGCAGGATCGGGAGAAAGCCGAGGCCCTGGCGGACGCAGAGAAGTCTCGCCTTGTCGCTGGGATCTTCCAGAAGGGTTCCCTCCGCACCGGTCAGGCTGAACCAATCCGAGGCCACATGGGTCAGTTGATCGGCATGGCGCTGAAGGGAAAGAAGTGATGCGGCATCCCATGGAGAAACATAACCAAGCACCACATCATCCGTTTTTGCGCGCATCGATGCGGGTGTTCCAACCGCCTTCCCGGAAGCTTGAATCCGGAGCCAGTTATCCTTCAGATCAATCGGGGGGATTTTTGCCGGGGGGAGCGCCTTGAGTTGCGTGCGGTAGTTGCGCACGATTGCAGGCAACTGGAGCTGGGGGCCGATCAACAGTCCCCAGATAAAATAGCCTGATGCGACCAGGAACAGCAGTGTGGTCGAGATCGCACCCACTTGCAGGGCTCGCCGCCGGACGCCCCGCGGATCAGCGAAGACAGTTTTATCAGGATTCACGGGAACGAAGAACCCACGGGGCAAAACAACTCATGAGAACTCATTAGCACCTTGATGAAATCTAGCAACCATTGAAAGGAGCGATGCCCCTAGCCAGCAGACGGTTCCGTAAAGTGGGTTTCAATGGCGGCCATCACACGCGCAACAGGGAGGCCGATGACATTGTCCAGGGATCCTTCGATCTGCTCGATGAGCCGCCCCTGATCCTCCTGTGCCGCATAGGAACCCGCCTTGTCGAGCGGATCAATATCGGCGAGATAGCCGCGGATGGCCGAATCATCGAGATCACGGAATGCCACGCGGGTGGATTCCACAAAACTGCATCGCGCCTCCCGTCCTCCGCGGATCAGGCAGACCCCGGTCAGCACTTCGTGAATTCGCCCGCCGAGGCGTGTGAGCATCTCCTGTGCGTGACTGAGATCGCGCGGTTTGCCCAGCACCTCCCCGTCGAGCACAACGACGGTATCCGCGCCCAGCACCAATTCGCCCCGAAGCGTGGAGGCCACGGCCAGTGCTTTCTTTTCGGCGTTGGCCAGCACCAGATCCCTAGGGGCAAGCCCTTCCATGATTTCCTCCACTTCGGAGGGGCGGATCACGACATCGAATCCCGCAGCCGCAAGGAGTTCCCTTCGTCGCGGAGACGCCGAAGCAAGAATCAGGCGTCTGGGAGCAAGGCCGTTTTTCAGGGCTTTCGATCCTAGATCAGATCATCCGACTCATGGAATCCCGTGTCCTCACGGATCGATTCCAGATGACGACGGGCGCGGCTTGACGAGTTGGGACGATTGCGGACCCGACTGATCACGCTCGCGATCACCGGGGCGAGTGCGAGAGCCCCAGCCACCAGTAAAACCCCGCCCGTCCGGCGACGTGCCGTGCCGGAGAGTTTGTCGGCAATCAGCAGGCCGAGGCCGAGGCCGGTGGCGGCCTGAGTCAGGCCGATTGTCCCGCTGACCGGAAGATTTTCAGAAAATTTATTGAGGGAGAGTTGCGACATACACCGCACCAGTACCTCCGACCGGGCTTTGAAGCAATCTGGAACCTTCAAAAACCGCGTATTTTTCCTGTTTCCCTTGCTTCGTCGGGGAGGCTTCGATGGTATGCAATGATGTCCACCGATGTTCGACCCAAAGCCCTCGGCGTCGATCCCGGCTCCGTCCGGATAGGTCTGGCTCTCAGTGATGACATCGGCTTCATGGCGCATCCCTTGCAGACCCTCAAGACCGGTGCGGAAAGCCCGAAGGAAATTGCCGCCATTGCGCAGGAAAAAGGATCGCGGGTTATCGTGATCGGTCTTCCGCGGAACATGAACGGCACCTACGGCCCCGCTGCCGAAAAAAGCCGTCTGCTTGCCGCAACCCTCACACCTCTGACTTCAGCGCGAGTCATCCTGTGGGACGAGCGCCTCACAACGGCAGCCGCCACCAGGAGGCTTCAGGAGGCCGGACGCAACAGCCGTGAACAGCGCCAGGTTATCGACCAGGTTGCCGCCGTGCAGATTCTTCAGGATTGGCTCGATGCAAATCCTTTGTTGTAGGGGGCTTGCGAGATTCGCGGATAGCTGTGTTGGCCTACGCTTGCCGTAGGATTACTACGGCTGACGCTTGTCCGCCTTGCTCTCCATCGAATCTTGCCGCGCCTGGGAACGCCTACTCCAAGGGGACTATTTAAAAATTGCTTATCGCAGAGCGATGAAGAGGAATGAAGTAATGTGGGTGATGAAAACTCCGGCGGAACAAGCAACAAGCGAAATTAGAAACAAAAGGATCAAGTTGAGGGCTGTGATGATCTATCCCGCTTCATTGACCCTGATTATCACGATCATCTTTACCTTCACATATCCTAGGTTGGGATCCGTCCGCAATGGGGGCGCGTTTCTTGTGCCACAAGATCAATGGCTGACCCAACTACCATCAGCTTTCATCGTCGGCGTTCTCATGGGGGTGGCGACATTTCTGCTGATAATTTATCCAACGAACCCCCCAAAAGTAACACTGGTTTGCACTGAATGCGAAAAAGTGAAAGTAGATGATGGAATTACTTCCTGCTCCTGTGGGGGGCATTTTGTGGATATTAAGACAATGAAGTGGATGGAGGATGAGCCACCTTCCCGCCCATGAAGCTCCGTCTCGTCGTAGCCTATGATGGAACGGCCTTCCGTGGCTGGCAGAGTCAGCGCGGAGGTGCCACGGTGCAGGATGCCCTGGAAGCCGCCGTGGCAGGAATCGTGGGGGAGCGCGTCATTGTGCATGGGTCGGGGCGCACCGACGCGGGAGTCCATGCGCTCGCCCAGACGACGCACTTTGAAATTCCTGACGAGCGGTTTTTGCGGCTGGGCCGGCTGCAGGAGCCGGGTCGCTGGGTTGCCGCCCTCAATGACGCGCTTCCCCATGAGTTACGGGTGCTGAAGGCGGCGCGGGCGGCTGCGAATTTTCATGCGAGATTTTCCGCGACCGGGAAAATCTATCGTTATCAGATCTGGCATGGCCCGGTGCTCCCTCCGGTGCATTTGAAGAGAGCCTGGCATCTTTACGGAAAGTTGGATTTGGAACTCCTTGGACAACTGTGCGGGATGATCCAAGGCACCCATGATTTCAGGGGATTCTGTGCCGATTCCGGATCCCTGCCCAAGGAGACCGTCCGCACACTCCGCCGCGTGATCTTGAAAAGGCGCGGTTCCGCCCTGAGTGTGACTCTGGAGGGAAACGGATTTCTCTACCGCATGGCCAGGATGCTTGTCGGAGGCATGGTGCGGGTCGCTCAGGGCAAGGAGGCGATCGAGGTATTCCAGAAGCGCCTTGCGGCGGCACAGCCGTGGCCCACCCCGGCGATGGCTCCGGCGGAAGGCCTCTATCTCGTCAGGGTGCTTTACGCCAGTGTAGGCAAAAGAGCCAGGGCTCCGCTGCTTGATCCGATGGCTGCGGGTGATAGCCTTACGGAACCGCTGATTTAATCCCATGATGACTGCTGCAGGACAAAAATAGGCTTTTGACCACAGCCCCAAGGGGTTGCGACGATAACAGGACCGGATGCTGCGTTGGCTTCGCGATTACAGCCCGCAAGGGGTTGCTCACGCGAAGCCGCCTTGCCTGCGACCCATTCTTGCCGCAACAGTCTCTCTGCGATTAAATCAGTGTTTCCTTAGATTGTGTTACCTTCTGTTTCAGCGGTGTGGCTGTTTTTGTTTCTGCTTTTCGCAGGAGGCATGTTCGTTGCCTCGTCCCGCGCTGAATCTTCCGAGGCACAGCCCTCACCCACGCCTCATCATCTGCATAAGAAGAAGCATCCTAATCCTGACCCTAAGGGTAAGGGCGGCACCCATTCCGGCCATGTTAAAAAGATTCATCATCACCACGCAGTCACCCACGATGCAGAGCATACTTCAGTTCCCCCGATTCACTCAGGTGACACAGGCGAATCAAGCGACTCAGCCATTCATTCGCATGGCTCCTCAAAGTCCTCCTCATCCGCAACCTCGGAAGCCCCGGCCCAAATCCCACCGCAGCCGCCACCTCCGCCGCCACGGATCCCCTCGATTGCTTCACCCGGAGGAGTTCCCACAGTCTCCACCACCGTTCCCTCACCACCCTCCCTGCCCCATGGAGCGAATCCCTCCGCGCCGATCACGATTGAGAAATCCGGTGCCGAGCCCGATCAGGGGATCGAGCCCGCCCCTACTCCTGAAGCCTCCGGAGGATTCTTTGGCTGGCTCTTTGGCGGCGGTGGCTCCGGCCATTCCTATACTTATCTGAACGCCTCCACCCGGGCTGCCATCGATCATGCCCCTGTGCGACATGGAAGGTGGAAATACATCATCGTTCACAACAGCGGCACCCGTGAGGGGAATGCCCGCGTCTTCAACATCTACCACCTCCGCGTGCGCCACATGAAGAACGGCCTGGCCTATCATTTCGTGATCGGTGACGGACATGGCTCGGGTGACGGGCAGATCGAGATCGGCCACCGTTGGACAGCCCAGCTCAACGGGGGCCATGTCGCCAGTGATTACCTCAATGATATTTCGCTGGGCATCTGTCTGGTCGGCGACTTCAACCGTGACCTTCCGACTCAGGCCCAGATTGGCGCGCTCGAAGAACTCATTGATTATCTGCGCATCCGGGTCGGGAAGACCCAGGGGCACCGTGCCATCGTCTATGCCCACAAGGAGATCAATCCCCGACCGACCGACTGCCCGGGGGATCGCTTCCCTTACAGTTGGCTCCATGGAAAGTTCAGGTAGGATAGCTCTTGAGTGTGAAAACCTTTCTGATTCTTTTTCTGGCGATTGTCGCCGAGGTTGTGGCCACCTCCGCCCTCAAGGCCTCCGAGGGATTCACCCGACTCGTCCCCTCCTTGATTGTTGTGGCGGGTTATGGGATCGCCTTTACCTGTCTCTCCCTGACGCTGAAGACCATTCCTCTCGGAGTGGCTTATGCAATATGGTCGGGAATCGGAACAGCGCTGGTTGCCGTTGTGGGATGGTTGTATTTCAAACAACATCTCGATCTTCCAGTCGTACTAGGAATCGGCCTGATTGTCTCAGGAACCATCGTGCTGAACCTTTTTTCAAAAATATCGGTTCACTAAACATAAAAAGGATATAATAAGAGATGATCATCGGCATCACAGGCGGCACGGGTTTCATCGGCCAGGCCGTGCGGGAAGCCGCCGTGGCACAAGGGGATGAGACCGTTCTTTTCAGCCGTCGGGAAGGCGAGGGCCGAAGACTGTTTTCCTTTACCAGACCGCTTGATGTCTCGGGATGCGGGGCATTGGTGCATCTGGCCGGCGAGTCGATTGTCGGGCTCTGGACTCAGGAGAAACGGCGGCGCATTCTGGAAAGCCGTGTCGAGGGAACCCGGCGGCTCGTGGAGGGGATCGCTGCCGCAGGGGTAAAACCCCGGGTGCTGGTGAGTGCCTCGGCCATTGGATACTATGGCGATACGGGTGATGAAATCGTCGATGAGGCCTCTCCGCCAGGGAGTGGATTCCTTGCGGAAGTCACCCAAGCCTGGGAAGCCGAAGCCGTGAAAGCCGAAGCTTATGGCGTCCGGGTGGTGCGGTTGCGGATCGGATTTGTCCTAGGGCGGAGCGGAGGGGCGATGAAGCTGATCGCGCCGGTTTTTCGTCTGGGATTGGGCGGCCCGCTTGGTTCCGGAAATCAATGGATGTCCTGCATCGAGATCCACGATCTTGCGGCCCTGGTGATGGCAGCTCTCCATAACGAATCTTTTTCCGGTGCCGTGAATGCGGTGACCCCCGAGCCGGTGACCAATGAGGTCTTCACCTATCTGACGGGGACGGCCGCACATCGGCCTGCCATCATCCCTGTTCCCGCACTTGCCCTCCGCCTCCTGTTGGGAGATCTCTCCCAGCTGCTGCTCGACAGCCAGCGGGTGATTCCCGAAAGATGCCTGGAGAACGGATTCTCCTACCGCTTCCCGACGGTCGAACGAGCTTTGGACGAGGTGTTTCGGGAAAAATGAGACGCCATGAAAAGGATCGGGAGCAAGCGCCTTTTCTTGCATTCTGAGCGCGATGAGTTACAGTCGGGGCTTGTCAACGAAACCCGTCTCCATCACTTCCAAGGTCATTCTCCAGCTTCTGGTCTGGGTGCCGCTGTTGTCCACCGTTTATGCAATCGTGACCCTGTGGGGCCGAATGATCACCGGTCTTGATCTCACGCTGCTGATAGCAGGCTACATCTTGTGCGCCCTCGGCATCACCATCGGCTATCACAGGATGCTGACGCACAAGGGGTTTGAAGCCCCCGACTGGATCCGAGCCTTCTTTCTCATCTGCGGCTCCATGGCCTTTCAGGGCTCTGCCCTGAATTGGGCGGCCACACACATCCAGCATCACGCCAACTCCGACGAGGATATGGATCCGCATAGTCCGGTGAAGAGCTTCTTTCATGGCCATGTCGGCTGGATTTTGGATGATTTCCGCCCTGATGTCCCCCGCTACGCCGGGCCCCTGCTCAAGGACAAACTGGTGGTTTTTATCAGCAAAACCTTCCTGCTCTGGGCGGGACTCAGCCTCCTCATTCCCTTCCTGATCGGTTACTGCTATGGTGGCTTGGGGGGTGCGGGGTATGCTCTTCTCTGGGCTGGGGCCGTCCGGATGTTCCTGAATCACCATGTGACCTGGGCCGTGAATTCCGTCTGCCACACTTACGGTGGGCGTGAATTTATGACGACGGATGCCAGCCGGAATAATTTCCTGATCGGCCTCCTGGCCATGGGAGAAGGATGGCATAACAACCATCACGCCTTCCCCCGCTCCGCCAACCATGGAATGCACTGGTGGCAGATTGACCCTTCAGCCTATGTCATCGGGGGTCTGGAAAAAGCCGGACTGCTCAGGAATGTTGTTCGCATCGCTCCCGAGCGACTTGCGAAGCGTCGTATCGAAGTCGATGTCTTTGAAGAGCGCGACGTTTTGCCCGGAGTGATTCTGGAAGGAAGTGCTGCCGCTGCCGCCGTGGCTACCACCGTAGCCGAGGTCGTTTCCCAAGCCACTGCCAGCCAACCGCCGTTGTAAGCCCCTCCATTGTTGAGAGGGAGCAGGGCGAGGGGATTTTTGATGCTGGGCAAGAGGGAAGTGGGTGAGCTATCTCCTTGCCTTTTAGAATGACAACGCAGCAACGCGCCAAAAGAATCAGTCAGCTTTGGGAGATCTATGGGATGATGTTCCGCAACTCCCTGATCCGGGAGATGAATTTCAAGCTGAACTTTATCCTCTGGATGCTGGTAGAGGTTCTCTGGTTTGCGGGGCAGATTGTCTTTATTGAGGTCGTTTTCTCCTATGTGGGAGGGATCGGCGGGTGGTCGAAGTGGGAGGTTGTCCTTCTGATCGGCACGCACCAGATCATTGGCCAACTCTTTCAGGCCTTTTTTTACATGAATCTGGCCAACCTGCCCGAGCTGGTCCGAACCGGAAAAATGGATTTCATGCTTCTGCTGCCAATCGACACACAGTTCCTTGTTTCGCTGAAACAGTTCGGGATGGACAATATCGTCAATGCCCTTGTCGGTGCGGGATTCGTCTCCTTTGCACTCTGGAAACTTGCGATTCTGCCAACGCCCGCCCAGCTGCTGTTCTATGCCATGGCTGTCTTTTGCGGCGTGCTGATTCATTACTGCATCATGCTCTTCTTTTGCGTCGCAAGCTTCTGGACCGTTCGCTCGCAGGGACTCATCTACGGGTATTACAGTCTCTTCAATATCGGACGCTACCCCGACTCGATCTACCGGGGCATGTTCAAGCTGGTCTTCAGTTGGCTGATTCCAGTCATCATCGTCGCCAACATCCCTTCCCGCCTTCTGATCCATGTCGCCGAGAATCCCTGGCCGATGATGATCCAGCTCGCTGCGGCCACCCTCTTCATGCTCCTCACGACCCGACTTCTCTGGAATGCCGCCCTCAGGCACTATTCGAGTGCAAGCTCGTAGAAGAGAAGGATGCCGTAACGGACGCAAAGCAATGGCCGGGCTAGGAAAGCTGAAACTTGAAACCTGAAAGAAGAATTGTTATCTGGCGCGAGACTGCTGACTCTCCTTCTTTCTATTCCTCTCACCGTCCTTCCCCATGTCCTCGCACCCCGTTAATCACCAGCGATCCCTGATCATCGGTTGGGCTTCGCTATTTCTCGCGCTCATTGTTTATTGCACCGGGCTTCGGAGCGACCATCTTGCCACCAACGGGGATGAGCTTCTCTACGCTCAGATCACCCGGCTGACCGCGGAGAACGGAAGGCTGTTGCCGCTCCAGTCCCTTGATGAGAAGTCCCGCAATACGAAGCCCCCCCTCCTGTTCTGGCAGGGAATCGCCTCAACGGGCTGGGGGCATCACTGGTCGCTGGACCGGCTTCGCGCTCCGAATGTCCTCTATACCCTGTTGACCGCAGGACTCCTGATAGCCGTTGGATGGAGGCGCATGAAGAACCCTGCTCTAGGAATTACTGCGGCCCTGCTCTTTCTCTGCTTCTTCAGCACCTACCGCTATGGGAGGGTTTTTCTGACCAGTGCGCCGGAGACCTTTTGGCTCTTTCTGCCCCTCTCCCTGCTCCTGCTCCATCGCGAGCCCCGTTTTCCTGAAGGGGTTTTCTGGCCCTGGCTTTGGGGAGGCATGATCGGGATCGCTCTCCTTTACAAATCGTTCGCACTCATTATTCCGGTGGCCGTCGCGCTTGCGCTCTGGCAACTGCGGGCGCACCGTTGGAATCTGAAGGAATTCCTTGCCCGGGATGCCTGGCGTATCGTCATGACGGTGGCGGGGGCGCTGATTCTTTTTGGCCTTTGGTTCTGGCTCGATCCCGAACCCTTGAAAGTTCTCAAGGATTTTGTCTTCAAGGAAAACGCAGGGAAATTCGACACCGGGGGAGAAAACTACTTTCTCAACCTGATCTGGGGGCAATCGAGCCTCTGGCGCATCGTTGTTTCCTATCCGCTGAATGCCGGTCTGCTAGCTCCGGCTGTGCTGGCTCTCTTTTACGATACATGGAAACGCCGCCATCATCTCTACGCCTTTGAGGTGCTGCTCTGGATCTGGGTGCTGGTGCTCGCGGCCTTCTTCATCCTTCCGAATCAACGGGACGAACGCTATCTCCTCCCCGCGATGCCCGCGCTCGCGCTGCTTATCGCGCTGCGACTGGGACATTTCCCCCGGTGGATTTCCTCAATCACCATCGCAGGCTCTGGCATCATCCTCCTTGGACTCACCGGTCTCGGCCTGCTACTACAGCAGAGGACGGGAATTACCCATCTTTATCCCCTCTGGGTGCTGCTTCCACTCATCGCGGGCCTTGGCGTCGTTGCGTGCGGGCTGCTCTTCCGGGAATTGACCCGCCCGCTACTTCCTCCAGCAATCCTCTGTGTCTATCTCGGCTACACGCTGTTCCTGATCCCGCTGGATCATGGCCCGGGCCTTTTTCGAGGTGAAGGACTGGAGGCCATCACGGATTGCGAGGTGGCCGTTCCGGCCAACTTTAATGCCCGGGAAGAGAGTTATGGGTTTCTCCTGCCGGATGCGGTCATGAAACCCTACGACCATTGGAGAAAGCCGCCGATCACGGGATTTGTGGTGGTCAGCCAGCCGTTGGATCAACCGGCACCCGAGGGGATCCTTCTCGCAAAACGCCTGAATATGATCGACCGCTTCAGCGCCTCCGAGACCCGCGATATCCTCAGTGGCAATATCTCCCCACATCTTTTCCACTGGGACTGGCTGGTGGAGAGGGATGATGGGAAATCGGCGAAGTGAAGGAGCTCTCACTTCTCTGACTTGATTAGCGGGATTGCCGACTCCCGATCCTTGCGGACGAAGACCTCCGTGATGCCGCGCCGGTAGGCGAGAGTGTAGTTGGAGGCAATGTAATCGTAGGTCCGGGAGGCCCAGTTCTTGAATTGGGATTCCTCGGTATTGTTGATCTCCCAGTTGCTGATCACAAAAACCACGGGATGATATTTCCCGATTTTTTCCAGCGTCTCTTTGTGGAACTGTTCGGGCGAAACCATCGCATTATCGACATAGAAGTTGTATTCGTAGGAGGGTCGCCCGGTCATGAAATTGATCTCCGGATTGTAGGGATAGCAGATGAGATATTCTCCAGGTGCGGAGACGGCCGTGATAATCCGATACATCGCGGAGGTATCCTGGAATTCCTCGGGAGTGAGCTTTACGGAGACCCCGTTCGCCCCGTGAAATTCCACGCTTTTCCTGACGCTCGCCGCAATGCCACCGCTGGATTGTGACTGGCAGGCATTAATGTAATAGAGAAGGAGGGTCAGGGCGGCTATCAACGCATAGATTCCCAACCCGATGCGGAGCAGGAGGCCTGCCGTCACCCACGATCTCACAGCCGCAAAGCAGGAAATGAGAAGCGTCAGCGTCATCGGCACCATGAATTCACTCAAATGCACCATGTCCGGCCTCCAGAAAAAATACTGTGGGAAGAGTGCGAGTGAGCATCCGAGGCAGGTCAGCAGCAGAAGCATCGTCTGCTGGGTTTTCTCATCGCGACGGAACAAGGCCACAAGCCATCCGCCGGTGGCTCCGGCGGCAAGAAGAGCCGAAATCAGGATGGGCAGGTAGAGATTGATCGCCAACATGCGGTCCCGGGGAGTAGCGGCCGTGAGGGAGCGCCGGGGCTGTGTTTTTGCCGAGATCTGCGTCTCCTTGGAGACGGCATTCACCGCCGCCGCCGCCGGAGTGGCAACCAGCAGGACGGTTTTTGCTGAAGCCTGAGGAATCGCCGCAGGGGGTCCGGATGCCGCAGCTTCCGGGTGAACCACGGGGTTCTCAGGATGAACGAGTGCCGCTTTCGTTGATTTGACGACGACCCCCATCAGTCGTCCGCCCTGATAAGCGATCATGGCCGGCCACTGCGTGTACTGACCCAGAAATTCGGGAGCAAAACCGCGGCGGGAGGCGTCCAGATAAAAAGGAAGATGCGTGACCAGCAGCATGATTCCCCCAAGCAGCAACGCCGCAACACTCACGCCGAGGCGGGGAAGGATCTTCATCGATGATCCGGATCTCGCGGGAAAGATGACGATCAAACCCAGCCAGATGCAGGTGAGAAAAAATCCGACATCCACCCGGATCAACCACGCAATGCCAAGGGAGGCACCACTGGCAGCCATCCAGAGCAGGCGAACTACGGTTGTGCGGGCGGGCAAGATGAACGCAGAGAGAAAAGTGGTCATGTTCAGAACCACCATGAAGGCCATGTAATTCCGAAACATCTGACCCGGGATCACGAGCACCAAAAGGCCTCCGAGCAGGGCGACGATTGCAGAGCCGGTGACTTTGAGTATCAGGCGAAAGGAGAGCAGTCCGGTGATTACTGAAAGTACAAAGAAAAAAAGCCGCAACGCGGTGTAGCTCGGCCCGAAAATCTTGAAAATCGCGACTATCGGATAGAACCAAAGAAGATTGTATCCGAGAAAGGTGTCAATCATCGGCCGCTGACCGGCCAGCAGCCGCAGAGCGACCATTCCCTCGAGTCCTCCCTCTGCGGCGGGATACAAACCCGCCCGGTAATAGAATCCGTAGTAGAGCAGGGCAAAAGCTGTCAGAATCCAGCAGCCCCGGCGATGGAGGAAAATTTCTGCCGGTTCCATGGGAGAGCCGCTAATTTTTCCCCAAATAACGCAGCTTCAAGCCCAGCGCCTGTAATCCGCGGTGAAACCAGCGGGCGCATTCATTCCTGATCTGATAAGGATAGGTGGTGCGCCAGCGTTCCTTCGAAGGGAGGCGGGGCTGTGAATTCCCCTGGATCGCACTGGTAAAAACCTCCTCGGTCTGCGAGATCGGAAAGGGGGACACGGAGACGGCCTTCAGCCCCAGGGGCCATTCGCGGTCTGCTGCATGATCCCAAGGGAGCCACATGGGGAGCAACCCGGTCAGACACGCTTGTGCCGCCTTGCGGTCGATAATGTAGGCACCGCACCCCTTGAGGCGACCCATCTGGACATTGAGGGAGTATCCCGCGGCAAGGTCGGCGACTTTCCACGGAGTTCCCGGAGAGAGACCGCTGAGTCTGGCGATATTCCAACCCGAAGAAGTCTTCATCAGATGCTCCAGAAGAATGCCGGCATCCGCCTTGGGATGGAGGTCGTCCTCACAGATCATCGCATGAGCATCCTGTGTTTCCAAAAAAGCCCGCATCGCCTTGAGATGGCTCAGGTAGCAGGCAACCTCGAAGATATTCACGCCGCGTCCATGAAAGTTGCGGAATTTTTTCTCATCGAATTCCGGAATCGGAAGCTCAAGCTCCTTTCCGGAAACAGCCGCCACGCGTTCCACCCTGAATGGGGTTCCCTCAAAGACATCTTGCATATGAGCCCAGCGTTCCGGAGCGCTCTCAAGATTGATGACAAAAGCTCTCATCGAACCCTCCGATTGCCGCCAGAGAAATCCGGAATTCCAGAGGGAATCACGAAGGGAGACATTCCGTCACCACTGGAGGCCGAAGAGGATGATCCCCTTGGGCTTTTCCGGCTTTTCCGGATCCCACGAGACATTGTCTTTCCCGTCACCCTCCTTGGCGGGTGCCAGGGGACTGAGCAAGCGTAGCGGCTTTTTCATCTTAAAAGCCTGGGCCACGATTCCCGTGACGTCGTAGGGGGAGGGTTTTTCAATCGGAACACTCTCGGTGGGTTCGGGTACCTTGGGCACGGTGGGAGCCACGAAGCCAGCATCCGGAGAATTGGTCTGCTGCGCCGACAGGGGGAGGGAGACCACTCCGGTCAGCAAAAGGACTGCAAAGAGGATGTGCCTGGATCTTTTGGCGTTCATCAGGAAATGATTATACCGCCCGCCTCTGGGGGGCAATCACAACATGAGCGCACCATCATGACTGCGGCCCACTTCCCGCGTTGAAGCGTTTTCACATGGGACATGCCGAGCGAGGAAAAGATGCCGACGATGGACGTCTCCTCAACGCAGAGGAGACCCGAGAGGATCAAGGTGCCTCCGGGTTTGACTGTGGTCACGATCATCGATGATGCGGCGGAGAGAATCGTGGAATAGAGATTCGCCGTCACGATGTCCCACGCGCCTTCTTTGCCGGGAGGTTTCCAGCGGAGGACATCGGCTTTGCGGAATTGCGAGAGGCGAAGACCGTTCAGCGCGGCATTTTCTTTCGCGACGCGGATGCACTGGTCATCGAAATCGACGCCCAGAAGTTTCCTTGATCCCAGAGTCTCCGCGGCAAGCGCGAGAATGCCCGAGCCGCACCCGAGATCGAGGAGCGACCATTTCGCCCCGGCGGCTCGGAGAGGTGAGGATGCCTCGACTAGCAATTGCAGGCATCGGGCCGTGGTGGCGTGATCCCCGGTGCCGAAGGCCATGCCGCAGGGAATGAGAAGGGGCTTCCCCCTGCCGGTGAGCCGGTCTTTGTTGAAGAGTTTCTTGTCCCGATAGATGCGAAGCTCTCCGGCAATGCGCAACGGATCCCTGATCTTTGAGACAGGCGGCTGCCATCCCGCAGCATCAAAAGGACGCACCGTGCCGCCGAATGTCCGGCTGAGTTTCCGGGCAGTTGTCGCATTCGTGTAGACGTCGAGACGAATGGAGCGCGACGCGGGAAACTTGCGGATCACCAGCGATTGTTCTCCGGCGAAGCGGAGGCGGTCGATCCATACATCCTCCCATTTGATCGAGGAAATGCGGGACCAGAGATGGGTGATACGGGGCATGGGGTAAGACTTGAACGCTGAAAGGGGAAACTTGAAAGCCGAAAGCGAGATCATGGAAACGATCCCGCCTCATTTGGTAATAAAAACACGCATTATCTTGGTAAAAAGAGTCTTATGGATAAAAATACGCTGCTCCATCGCTGCCAGCCAACCAAGCGCTGCTCTCTGAGGGCCGTTTTCCGAACCAGGAAGCCAATTTTCCACTTGTCCCGTGCGGCCTCTGTTCTAGTGTGCATCCATGTCGACGGCACTTCTGCGACCACAACATCCCCATGCCACGCCGGTCACGGCTCCGATGGCCTACGATTCCAAGATCGAGGGTAACGTCATTATTACACAACTTGACGCGGCGATTAATTGGGTGCGCAAGAACGCCCTTTGGCCGATGCCGATGGGTCTGGCGTGTTGTGCGATTGAGCTGATGGCCGCCTCCTCTTCCCGTTATGACATCTCACGCTTCGGCGCAGAGGTGATGAGATTCTCCCCCCGGCAGGCTGATGTCATGATCGTCGCCGGGACAGTGACTTACAAGATGGCTCTCTCGGTCAAGCGTATCTACGAGCAGATGCCGGAACCGAAATGGGTGATTGCCATGGGGGCCTGCGCCTCATCCGGCGGGATGTATCGCAGCTATTCGACGCTTCAGGGCGTCGATCAGATCATACCGGTCGATGTCTATATCTCAGGCTGTCCTCCCCGCCCCGAGGCCCTGCTGGATGGGCTGATGAAGCTTCAGGAAAAGCTGATGACCGAACACTCCTTCCTTGAGCAGAAGAGAGCCCTGTTGGATTCGATCCGATGAGTGCCGCCGAAGATGCCAGCAACATCGAGGCGAGTTTTTCCTCGGACACTTTCGTTCGGAAAGAATTTCGTGGCGAAACGACTCTTTCCTTTGATGCGGCACGCCTGCGCGATTTCTGTTTCCATTCCCGCGACCAACTTGGCTACGACCTGCTTCTCGATATCAGTGCCGTCGATCACTTCGGGAGCGACCCCCGTTTTGAAGTGGTCTATGAACTTTACTCCATCGAAAAAAAATCCCACCTGCGGTTCAAGATCACGACCCCCGAGGATGAGGCTGAAGTCCCCACCGTGAGCGATATCTGGCCCACAGCCGACTGGCACGAACGTGAAGTCTGGGATCTCATGGGTATCCGTTTCCGGAATCATCCCGATCTTCGACGCATCCTGATGTGGGAGGGATATCCCTACCATCCGCTTCGGAAGGATTTCCCGCTGGAGGGAATCCCCAGCGATGTCCCTGATGTGGCCTTCACGGAAGTCGCCCCGCTTGCCGGCGGTCCCTTCGTCACCATTCCCACCGATGGCAATACCGAAGTGCGCGAACCCCGCGCGCGTCATGCCGGCGATCTTGCCACGGCGGCCACCTTCATTGCTGAACCTTGATCGCCGATGAATCAGCCTTCCGCGAGTATCTTTCGCGCCTTGCGGGTCAGACGCGTGTAGCCCTCGACACGGAGGCCGACAGCCTTCATTGCTATTTTGAGAAGCTGTGTCTGATCCAGAGTGGCTGGGGACAGGAGCCCCAGAGTGGTTGGGCCGAGGATCTTGAACTGATCGACCCGCTGGCGGAGCTTCCACTCCTGGAATTCTTTGAGACGCTCCGTGGAAAGACGATTCTCTTTCACGATGCCGATTACGATTTGAGACTTCTCAGGCGCTCGGGGGAATTTCCCGACGATGACATCTTCGACACGATGATTGCGGCACGGCTCACCGGGGAGCCACAGTTGGGACTCGCCGCACTGGTCGAAAAATATTTCGGCATCACGCTCTCAAAGGCATCCCGAAAGGCCAACTGGGCCCAGCGACCGCTTTCAAGCCAGATGGTCGAGTATGCCCTGAACGATGTGCGCTTCATGCCGCAGCTTGCCGACATCCTGAATGCACGGTTGGAGGAACTCAACCGCCTCGAGTGGTATTGCCAATCCCGGGATCGCATGGTGAAAGGCACCCGTGAAATCCGTCAACGCGACGAGGAAAATCTCTGGCGCATCACCGGCTACGCCCTTCTCCCGCCGCGAGGTTGGGCGGTGCTCCGTTCCCTCTGGTATTGGCGCGACAGCGAGGCGCGGCTTTGGGATCGTCCCTCGTTCCATGTTCTCTCCAATGAGAACCTCCTTCATCTCGCGGGCGAAGCCGCGAAGGGGGGGAAGTTTTCGCGTCCACGGTTGCCTCAGCCGCGTGCCGGGCGGATGGAGGAGGCACTGGAAGAGGCGCTCGCCCTTCCCGAATCGGAATGGCCAAAAATCATTCGCGGAGTACGGGTCAGAGCCAGCAAGGAACAGATCGACCGTTTCAACAAACTCCGGGATCATCGCGACCGGATCGCCCGCGACCTGCAGTTGGATCCCTCGATTCTGGCGCCCAAAGCCGCTCTGGAGGCCGTCGCCGCGGATCCTGCGGCAGCCGTCCTTCTGCCCTGGCAACGGGGACTGCTCGGACTCCCGCCTCTTCCCGAAGCCGTGGAGCCAATTGTCGAAATCGCGGCGGCATAACTTTTCGTCGGATGAGCAGTTTTCAGGAACCCTCCGACATCATTACCCTCGCTCTGACTGAGGATTTGGGAAGTAACCTGGCCGAAGGCGATGTCACATCCAGAGCCTTTATCCCTCGGGGATCCCAATCCCGCGCGCGGATTATTACCCGCATGCCCTGCGTCGTCTCGGGGATCGAAACGGCGAGGGAGGTTTTTCATCGGATTGATCCATCGCTCAAAATTTTCAGTACCAGGGATGAAGGAGCTCTCCTTTCCAAGGACGCCGTGTTGATGGAGATCACCGGCTCCACGCACTCCATCCTCTCGGCAGAACGGACGGCTCTGAATTTTCTCGGACGGCTCTGCGGCATCGCCACCCTTTCCCGCCGCTATGCCGAAGCCGTGGCAGGAACCGGGGTGAAGATTCTCGACACCCGCAAGACCACACCAGGCTGGAGATTCCTTGAAAAACAGGCGGTAAAGGCCGGAGGCTGCGTAAATCATCGCATGGGTCTGTATGATGCCGTGCTCGTAAAGGACAACCATCTTGCCGCCCTGGGTAATCTCTCACTCCTGCCGCCAGTGATCGCGCGGCTGCGCGAAGAATATCCCGGACTCTCCGTCGAGATCGAAGCCGACACCCTGCCCCAGGTGAAACAGCTCCTTTCCATCCCGGGCATCGATGTCATTCTTCTCGACAACATGTCTCGCGACCAGTTGGAGCAGGCTGTTGCAATGCGCGGAGCGCTGGCCTCGCAGATACTGCTCGAAGCAAGCGGCGGCATCACGCTGGAAGCTCTCCCGACCCTTGCGACCACCGGGGTGGATCGAATCTCGGTGGGAGCGCTGACTCATTCGGCGCCGAATGCCGATCTCTCGCTGGAGTTGGAAGATGTCAGCTGATTCGGATCCGCTGGATGTCGCGCTGCTGACCAGGGCATCCTTCTGGAACGTTCCCGTGCAGGTTCTCGAGGAGACCACTTCAAGCAATGACGTGGTTCTCCGACTTGGCGAAGCAGGAGCATCCCATGGAACGCTCCTCTTTGCCGAGAGACAGACGGCGGGGCGCGGGCAATTTCAGCGACCCTGGTTCTCGGGCAAACCGCAGGGCCTTTGGTTTTCCCTCCTTCTCAGAATGGAAATCAGCGATGCAACGATCCCTTTGCTTTCCTCCTTTGCTGCCGTGGCCCTTGCGGAAACACTCCATGAATCCGGCTTTCCTGAAGCCCGGATCAAGGCCCCGAATGATCTCTATCTTTCGGGCAGGAAAATCGCGGGTATTCTGGTCGAGACCCGCCCCGGGAAAAATCCGTTTGCTGTCGTCGGCATTGGTCTGAATGTGAATCAAGAGGCCGAAGATTTTCCGCCGGAACTTCAACATCACGCCACGTCGCTGAGAATGGCTTCAAAAAAATTCTGGAACAGAAATGAGGTTGCAGCAGTTCTTCTCAAGAGACTCGGCGTCAGCGAGCAACTCATGCGGCAGAATCCGACGGCCTTGCTCTCGCAGTGGAGGGCCTTAGAGGTTGTCCCAAAAGTCCCCGCGAGGCGAGTTGCCGGGGATTCCGGAACTGAGGCAAGAAGATGGGGAGGGAGTGTATGAAGATCATACTCGACCGAGTCATCGACACCGCATCAGGCCGGAAGAGCCGCAACCCTAAAAAGGACAAGGAGGGCAGAGGGTCTTGGGGTCGTGAGCTTTGTCGTTCGCTCGTCGCGTATCGCATGGATAGGCTCCTCGCTCTCTTCGTGCTCACACCCCCAACTCCTCTCTGCTCGCCAGGTGCGGACTTTTTGGACAGCCTCTTACTCTTGAACCCGGCATGAGACCCTACACCGGTAAGCAGCCGATTCTGGCGATTGAATCCTCCTGTGATGAGACAGCGGCGGCGATCCTGCTTCCCCCCGGCTTGATCCTTTCCAGCTTGATTGCCTCCCAGGCGGGGGAGCACGCCCGGTTTGGTGGTGTCGTTCCGGAGGTTGCGTCGCGCAATCATCTCCTAGCCATTGACCCCCTTGTCCGGCGTGCCCTTGCCGAGGCAGGTATTACTCCCCGAGATCTCGGAGCCATTGCCGCCACGTCCGGCCCCGGCCTTGCACCTGCTCTCCTTGTGGGGGTCTCCTACGCCAAGGGATTTGCCCTGGCGCTTGGCATTCCCTACCTCGCGCTCAACCATCTCGAGGGCCATCTCCTTTCGCCCTTTCTCGGCCGCGAATCCATCCCGCACCACATTGCCCTGCTGGTCAGCGGGGGCCACACCCAGATTACCGAAGTCAGGGGACCGGGAAATTACACCGTGCTCGGAAGAACGCTCGATGATGCTGCCGGCGAGGCCTTTGACAAAGTGGCCAAACTCCTTGGTCTCGGCTATCCGGGTGGGGTGGAGATCGACCGGTTGGCGGAATCCGGTGATCCGGCGAAATACGCTTTTCCAAAAGCCATGATGGAGAGGGGAGAGAGGGAAACCCTCGACTTCAGCTTCAGCGGACTCAAAACCTCCGTCCGCTATTTTCTGGAGAGGAATCCCGAGCTTTCAAAATCCCCGCAAGGCATGGCCGATCTCTGTGCTTCCGTCCGCCATGCCATCGTCGAAGTGCTGATCCAGAAGACGGCACGATCCTGCGAGGCTGCGGGACTCAACGATATTGCCATCTCCGGGGGAGTTGCCGCAAACAGGGCCCTCCGCTCCGGCCTCACCGAACTCTGCCAGGGCAAGGGATGGAGACTCCACCTACCCTCGCCCGAACTCTCCACCGATAATGCGGCCATGATGGCCTTCGCTGCCATCCATCACCTGACAGCAGGCGAATCCAGCACCCTGGTCCGGGAAATCGAGCCCCGGTGGAGGGTGGGGCCGGAAACGCCTCCCTGCCCGCCAAGTGCGGAATTTCGCCGCTAACGCACCATTTAGTCGCGGTGCTACCTCCCCGGCGATGCGACACAAATGAACGCCCTGTGACGCCAAAAGAACCAGCCGGAGAGTATCATTTCTGATGGTGATTGGTATTAAACTGCTCTAACTCCCGATGGCCCATTGGATCATTTTCTGGGCATCGTCAAAGATATAGCGCGCATGGCTGCCAAGCTGGACGAGGATGAGATCCCTGCCCCCCCGGCTATAACTGGTGATGAGGCATTTGCCCGCGGCTTCGGTGAAACCTGTTTTCATGCCGTTGAAAAAGGGTGAGCGGAACAGAAGTTTGTCGGTCGGTTCCAGGAAAGCCACCCGCCCGCTGGGATAGCGGAAGCAGTAGATGCGCATCGCCATGGCTTCGCGGAGATCGGGATTACGGTAGGCGCGGAAGGCAATCCGGGCCATGTCCCGGGCGGTGGAATGCTGATTGGCAGGCAACCCGTTCGGATTTACAAAATGCGAATCCTCGGCACCGCATCGCCCGGCGAGTCGGTTCATTTCCATGGCGAATTCAGCCACGCTTCCCGCATGGGAGCGAGCCAGCGCGCGGGCACAATCGTTCGCACTATGGACGAGCATGGCGCGGAGAAGTTGACGGCGGGGATAGATCTCGCCGGCCCGAATGCCGACCTTGGTGGGTTCGACCTGGGTGTCTTCCCGCTCGATGAGGACGGGTGCGTCCAGCGGATCGTTTTCCGCAACGATGAGGGCGGTCACAAGTTTCTGAGTGCTGGCAACCTGGCGCGGCTCGTCGGCATTCTTCTCGTAGAGAGTTTGACCCGTGTGCGCATCAATCAGGATCGCGGAGACAGCCTTGATGGGCGGCGCTCCTGCGGGTGCGCGTGTTGTGCGTGGGGCGACCTCCGTGACGCTTTCTGCGGGAATGGCGGGTTTGGTGAACTGATCGGTCGCGCAGCCTGTCAGCAGAAGCAGAAGAATCGATGAGGCAAGCAGCGCAATTTTTGACATTCGGATTGGGTAATTGCTATCGTCAGAATTCACAACGACAAGGCAAAATCGTCCGCGAATTTCTGTGCAGCAGTTCAGACAGGATCTTCCAGGCTTGACCGGGAAGCTTGGAACGATCGAACTGGGGAACGATGTTCTTCCAACGGATTGCCGGCCTTCTTGTTCTTTTGTTCGCCGCCATTGCGATCATAGGAGCTTCCTTCGCGCTCGACGCACCGGTGCAACGCATGGTCTTGCAGACGAACCAGGGACACTGGAGTCATGATCCGGCAGCAGCCGCATCCAGCAAGTATGGTGACTGGCCGGAGCTGATGATTGCGGGAGGCCTTGGCGTTTTCGTGGCGAGGCGCTTCGGGAGTGTGCGCTGGCAGCGGATTCTCCTCTCAGCGATGATCGCCTCGACACTCTCCGGCATGGCGGTGAATGCCTCGCGCCTGACCACGGGCAGAACCCGTCCCCGGGCCATGGCGGAGCAGGGGTGGTATGGGCCGTATCATGACGGGAAGTGGCTGATCGGACAGGCTGATTTCAACAGTTTCCCCTCGGGTCACACCGCAACAGCCGTCGGGTTTGCAGGCGTGCTTCTTTTTGCCGCTCCGGGATGGGGGATTCCTGCGATGATCGCGGCTTTGGCCATTGCCATCTCACGTATTCTGCTGGGGGCACATCATCCCTCGGATGTCGTCACCGCAGCCATTATCTCTCTGGCAATTGCCTGGCTCGTCTGGGAATTTCTGGGACGACGGGGCAGGATCGATGGTGTCGTGAGGTCGGATTTCTAATCGGCATTAATCGTCATAGGAAACCAGTGAGCGGATCTCGGACGAAGCGAGCCGGGAGCGGCCCCCCAGAAATTCCAACTCGATGACAAAGAGTACGCGTGTCACGCGGGCGCCAAGTTGCTCCAGGAGATGCAGGGCTGCGGAGGCGGTGCCACCTGTGGCAAGCAGATCGTCAACCACAATGACCGATTCACCTCGCCGGATGCTGTCGCAATGGATTTCAAACTCAGCCGAACCGTATTCGAGATTGTACGCATGCGAGATTGTTGCGGAGGGAAGCTTTCCTTTTTTGCGGACGGGGACAAAACCGACACCCAGTTTGTAGGCCAGTGCCGCCCCGAAAATGAATCCCCGGGCATCAAGCCCCACGATCTTGGAGGGAGCAACATCGCCGCATTCTCCTGCAAGCAGTTGGATGGTCTTTCGAAAGAGCGCACCATCCTCCAGCAGGGGGGAGATGTCGCGGAAGAGAATGCCCGGCTTCGGGAAGTCAGGAATTGATCGGATGGCTCTCTTGAGATCGCTCGCGGACATCAGTTAAAAAGCAGTATCAATTCCCGAAACTGATTCCAACAGCCCGCGCCATTTCCACAAACTGACTCGAAGGGGGAACTTTTTTCAACCGGTGAACGGCCTCGGCGATGGGTACTTCATGCACTTCGTAGTTTTGATAGCTCACCATCATCCCGAATTTTTCTTCGCTCGCGAGTTGCACGGCCTTGACCCCGAATTGCACGCCAAGAATGCGATCCAGCGTGGTGGGATCACCTCCGCGCTGAAGGTGTCCCAGGACGCACGTGCGGGTTTCCTTGCCGGTTCGGGCTTCAATCTCCTGGCCGAGCATTTCGGCTATTCCGCCAAGCCGCCATTCACCGCTCGAAGATTGCTTGCGAAACTGCTGTCCGTGCTGCGTGCGCGCTCCCTCGGCAACGACAATCATCGTGCTTTTGAAACCCTCGGCGTCGCGGCGTTGCACGACCTCCGTGATTTTATCAAAGGAAAAGGGGATTTCCGGAATCAGGATCAGATCGGCCGCGCCGGCCATGCCCCCCCAGAGGGCTATCCATCCGGCGTGTCGGCCCATGACCTGGACAATGATGAGGCGCTTGTGGCTTGCCGCCGTAGTATGAAGGCGGTCAAGGGCATCGGTGACGCAGGCCACGGCGGAATCGAATCCGAAGGTCATGTCGGTGGCCTCCAGATCGTTGTCGATGGTTTTCGGCACCCCGATGATCGGAAAACCGGCCCGGTAGAGCTGGAGGGCCGTGCTCATCGAGCCATCCCCCCCGATGGCAATGATGGCCGAAAGATCGAGCTCACGGCAGGTTTTGGAAGCCCTTGAGATCACCTCTTCTGAAATTTCCATTTTATCCCCACCTGCCACTTTGGAGGTGAAGTGTCCCTTGTTGGTGGTGCCCAGGATGGTGCCGCCGATCTTCATGATGCCCGCTGTATTGGCCCTGGTGAGAGGCATGAAATCGCCTCCGTCGGGGAGCATTCCCTCAAAACCATCGTGAAAACCGAGCACCTCCCATCCAAGCTGCTCAGCGGCACAGAAGACTCCGCGCAACACGGCATTGAGACCAGGGCAGTCGCCGCCGCTGGTCAGAACACCGATTCTTTTGTGAGACATACAGTAATAGTAGCGGATTCTTACAGGGAATTGGAGGAAGGTCGCCCTGCGGCCGCCCACTGCTCATAAAGAGCCCACCCTTGCTGGACAAGGGCACGTCCTTCCTGTTCACGATTCTCTGCTCCGAGAAGGACGACGATGATCCGTCGTGGCGTTGTAAAAACGGTGTCTCCCTGGCGCACCACTTCGGGCTTGTGTTCGGAGGTCAGGATGATGCATTCCCCGGCACGGGCCGTGCGGCCCGTCTTCACTCCGTCGATCTCATCGGTGCCGAGCAGGGAATTCGTGTTCTGAAGCGTCACGCTAAGATTGGCTGCGCCCCGCTGCACATGGATTTCGCGATCCTTCTGCGCCACGTAGAATGCGAGTCCGGGCTTGGAATAGGCATAACGGGTCAGGCGCGCAAGATCGGCTGCCGAGGAGTAAGGCTCGGCTGTTCCCTCCGGCGCGTCGAGTCCGTGGGGGGTCAGGAAAAGCGTGTGCCTCATGCCAAGCTGCCGGGCGAGTGCATTCATATGCGATACCGTGTTGCCCGCGGGATCCAGCCCGGTTGCATTGGGAAGCTGGCGTCCGAGATGATCGGCAAGAGTGTAGGCGGCCACATTATCCGAAGCCAGAAGACAGGCATAGAGCAGATCATGGACACTCACGACATCACCCGCCTGGAGACCGAGCGGATTGATCCCTCCGGTCGAGGAGATCGCTACCTCGGGCACGGTGGCTGTTTCTTCCAGGCTACCGC
>Ga0302275_10000884_pt1 | contig 33099 bp, 23 predicted proteins | sample III_Bog_N2_2_FD_200229 | JGI IMG/M metagenome (GOLD analysis project Ga0302275, IMG submission 200229) | Peat permafrost microbial communities from Stordalen Mire near Abisko, Sweden - III_Bog_N2_2 | ecosystem: Environmental > Terrestrial > Soil > Wetlands > Peat | place: Sweden: Abisko... | reverse complement strand
GCAGATACATTCATCGTCCCTTTGAAGTTGCGATGCGTGCCATGACCAAACGTCTCTTTTTGCTTGCCTTCTGTCAAGAGAATGGCGGGATTAACGAATCGCGCACCCAACATGCGCGTCAATTGTCAGCATTTTGTCACTTGTTTGTCGCCGTCCCCTAAAGCGTGTATTCGAGTGCCTATACTTTGAATCCGGTGGCACCGTCTGGAGCTCCCCAGCGCATTTCCCAGCCGTCCACCAGGAGGATTCCATGGCAAGCAATCAATTGCGTGGGGCCAATCGACTGGCCTCGGTTTCAAGCGTCCTGGCAGCTCTGGCGCTCGCCGCAACACTGTCCCCGGTCCATGCATTTGCCGAGGACAAAGACAACGACAAAGACAACCAGCACCTGCTCATCTCCGACCAATTCAACAACCGCGTGATCGAAGTGGACAGCAAAACCCACAAGGTCCTATGGAGCTTTGGCGATGGTTCCGACACGCCCGGCCCTCACAGCGTTGTTGGCGTCAACGACGCGGAGCGTCTCGGTCCTTTCACCCTCATCTCCGGCACCGGAATTCCACCCAGCAGTCCCGCGCTTCCCGGCTGCTCCGACCCCGTCAACGGATGCCCTGACAACCGCGTCTTCATCGTCGGACCGGAAGGCCACATCCTCTGGCAATACGGCGAGGGTGGCGTTACGGGATCTGGCCCCAACCAGCTCAACACGCCTGTCCAGGCCTTGATTCTGACCACGTTTCCCGGCCACCCTGGCGTCCACGTGCTCATTGCCGACCAGGGCAATCAGCGCATCATTCTGGTCAATCTGTTTGGTGAAATCGTCTGGCAATACGGAACCACCGGCGTGGCCGGCGACGGCCCCAACCAGCTCAACAATCCCAACAGCGGAGAGGTGCTTGAGAACGGCCACATTCTCATCGCCGACGAGAGCAACAACCGCGTCATCGAGATCACTCCGAAGGGCAAAATCGTCAACACCTTCACTGCTGGAGGAACGGTCAGTGGCGCAGCCTTTGCCAGCCGCCTCGAAAACGGCGACACCCTCATCTCCGACGCCAGCAACAACCGCATCGTCGAGGTCAATTGGGAAGACAAAGTCGTGTGGCAATACGTCACGAGCACAGCAGCCAACAGCAATGCCAATCCGCAGCCTACCCGCGGAATTCGGCTGGCCAACGGCGATACGCTCATCAGCGACCAATTCAACAACCGCGTCATCGAAGTGACGCACGCCGGCAAAATCGTCTTCCAACAGGGAATGACCAACGTCGGCGGCGATGGTTTTAACCAGCTCAACGGACCTTACGATGCGAAACAGATCGGCGACTTTACCGGGCTGACGCCGCCTTTCTAACCTCAAAAGCGACAGAGGCCGGAACAACGAACGATGCCGCTCTGCGTGTCCTTGCTTCCGACCAGCAAGGTCGCGTGGCTTGGAAAGCGCGCCAGCAGGCTGGTCGAAACTTGTGGGTCTTCGCACTGTGACCCAGTCGAGACCCACATTTTTTCCCAATCGACATCGTGCTGGCCCTCCCTGCAACTTGCGTAGTATTGCCATTCATTGCAGGGCTATGCGTAATTAGTCGGATTCCCGGTATCGACATCGACACTATACAGCGCGTCTCAGCTACCTATACTGAGCCCATGATGACGCTTGTGAGAGTCTGCGGCTTCGCTGTCTTGCTTGTCTGCATCTTCGCAGCGGGGTAGGAACAACAGCCCCCTGCGGAGATCCCCAACGCCGCTAGATTTCATTCCCCATGCTCGATTCGCAATCAAAGTTCCGTGCCCCGTTCTTGCGACTTTTTTCTGTCGCAAGGGCCGGAGACCTCAGCGCTCAACCAGCCTTGTTCATAGGGAGCGCCTGCTCGGCCTGTCGCCGTCGGGTGCATTTCCATTTTCAATTGCAACTGCTTCGCGCTAAAATTCTCCTGTCAGCCATGTTCAGTCGATCCGCAGTTCGAATTTCATCGACCCCCATCCTCAGGCGATTTCGCCGCGGCCGCCACGACCGTGGACGGCGTCCTTCCCGCTGAGTAATCTAATCCCGCAAGATAAATTCTCAGGCCAGCCGCGGACTGTGTGCCGCGCCGGCCTGCGGAACCTCTGCGACCTGAGGCTTCCGAGTAGAGATGCACTCCTCCATCCGCCTGTGCGCGGATAGAAAGGCTTTCCCAAGATGAACAGCTTTGACAGCCGGGCGACCCTTAGCTCCGGCAACCATTCCTATACGATTTACCGGCTCCCTGCCCTCACCGCGCGCGGATTTGACTTGAGCCGCCTCCCCTTCAGCCTGAAGATTCTTCTCGAAAACCTGCTCCGCCGCGAGGACGGCGTGAACGTGACGGCCGGCGACATTGAGTTTCTGGCCAACTGGGACGCAAAAGCCGAGCCCAGCCGCGAAATCGCCTACATGCCCGCCCGCGTCCTCATGCAGGACTTCACCGGCGTGCCTGCAGTCGTCGATCTCGGCGCCATGCGCGACGCCATCAAGACTCTCGGTGGCGACCCCAATCTCGTCAACCCCCTCATCCCCGCTGAACTGGTCATCGACCACTCCGTTCAGGTGGACGAGTTCGGTGCCGTGGGCGCCCTTGCCGCCAATACGTTGCTGGAGTTCCAGCGCAACCGCGAGCGCTACGCGTTCCTAAAATGGGGCCAGACGGCGTTTCGCAACTTCAGTGCCGTTCCGCCGGGCATGGGCATCTGCCACCAGGTCAATCTCGAATACCTCGCCCGCGTGGTTTTCACCACCGAGATCGGCGGCGCGCCGGTCGCGTATCCCGACACGTTGGTCGGCACCGACTCCCACACCACCATGATCAACGGCCTCGGCGTTCTGGGCTGGGGCGTTGGCGGCATCGAGGCCGAAGCGGCCATGCTGGGCCAGGCTGTGTCCATGCTGGTTCCGCAAGTAGTCGGCTTCAAGCTCACCGGTAAGCTGCGCGAAGGCGCGACAGCCACCGACCTGGTGCTCACCGTAACCCAGGCTCTCCGCAAACTCGGCGTCGTTGGCAAATTCGTCGAGTTCTACGGCCCCGGAATCGCCGAGCTTCCTCTCGCCGACCGCGCCACCATCAGCAACATGGCTCCCGAGTACGGCGCCACCTGCGGCATCTTCCCCGTCGACGCTGAAACGCTGCGCTATCTCCGCCTCACGGGCCGCAGCGAAGACCAGATTGCCCTCGTCGAGGCTTATTACAAGGAGCAGGGCCTGTTCCACACGGCCGGCTCGCCGGAGGCGATTTATACCGAGACTTTGGAGCTTGATCTGGCCACCGTCGAGCCCAGCGTGGCCGGCCCCAAGCGTCCCCAGGACCGCGTGCTCCTCAAGGACGCGGCAGCCAGCTTTGCGCAGCAATTGCCCGGCCTGCTCTCGCCGACGGCCAAGCCCCTTGGCACCCGCACCGCGGCGGAGTGGAAGCGCGGGACGGTTACCGATGCGGCGTTGGCGGCCACGACTGTCAAGGAGCGCTTTGGCGTCGATCCCGATACCTATCTCGACCACGGGTCCGTCGTCATCGCGGCTATCACCAGCTGCACCAACACATCAAACCCATCGGTCATGGTGGCTGCGGGAATCTTGGCGAAGAAGGCCGTGGAGAAGGGGCTCACCGTTCCGCCGTGGGTCAAGACATCCCTCGCGCCCGGCTCGCGTGTCGTCACCGATTACTACAACAAGGCCGGTCTTCTACCCTACCTCGAAAAGCTCCGCTTCAACGTAGTGGGCTACGGCTGCACAACCTGCATCGGCAACTCCGGACCGCTGCCCACGGACGTGTCGAAGAGCATTGACGAGCACGGCCTGGTCGCCGTCAGCGTCCTCAGCGGCAACCGCAACTTCGAAGGCCGAGTCAACGTGGATGTGCGTGCGAATTATTTGATGAGCCCGCCTTTGGTAGTCGCCTACGCCCTGGCCGGGCGGATCGGCCACAACTTCGAGACAGATCCGCTCGGTCTCGACGAATCCGGCCAGCCCGTGTATCTCAAGGACATCTGGCCCACCCAGGCCGAGGTAGCCGCAGCCATTGAGAAGGGCCTCAGCAGCGAGAGTTTCCGCCGCGAATACGCAACCGTCAGCTCGGGCGACGCCAACTGGCAGGGCCTCAGCTTTCCCACCGGCGACGTTTACCAGTGGGAGCCGGACTCGACCTACATCCGCAAAGCCCCGTACTTCGACGGCATCACCAAGACCCCCGCGCCCCTCACCGACATTCTCGGCGCCCGCGTCCTGGCCGTCCTCGGCGATTCCGTCACCACCGATCACATCTCCCCCGCAGGCAACATTAAAGCCAACGGCCCGGCAGGCAAGTACCTCGCCGAGCATGGAGTGAAGCCGGCAGACTTCAACAGCTATGGCTCGCGTCGCGGCAATCACGAAGTCATGGTTCGTGGCACATTCGCCAACGTCCGCCTGCGCAACAAGCTGGCCCCCGGCACCGAAGGCGGCGTCACCCGCCTGCTCCCCGAAGGCGAGCAAATGTCCATCTTCGACGCCAGCGTGAAGTACGCCGAGCGCGGTGTGCCACTGGTCATTCTGGCGGGCAAGGAGTACGGTTCCGGCTCCTCGCGCGACTGGGCAGCCAAGGGTCCCAATCTCCTTGGCGTAAAGGCCGTCATCGCCGAAAGCTTCGAGCGCATCCATCGCTCCAACCTGGTCGGCATGGGCATTCTTCCTCTGCAATTCGCGGAGGGCCAGAACGCCGAATCCCTCGGCATCACCGGCGAAGAGATCTACGACTTTGCCGGCCTCACAGCACTGCTAACCAGCAAGTTCGCCGGCGGCCGCACCCTCAAGGTAAAAGCCACCGCAGCCGACGGAACGGTGAAGGAATTCGACGCCAAGGTGCGCATCGACACCCCGCAGGAGATCGAGTACTTCGAGCACGGAGGCATCCTGCAATACGTCCTGCGCCAACTCGCGGCAAAGTAGCGACTCGGCAAAAAATGCTGGTCTCCCAGGTCTCAAACGCGAGACCTGGGGCACCCGGTTCCCGGCAGCAAAGTAAGGGTGCCAGCCGCGGTCTATCCCGGAGGGATAGCTCGAAAATAGCCCAGGGTGAAGCGAAGCGCAACCCTGGGATCCCGTTCAATATCGAGTGTGCCGCCCCGTAGGGCGCGGCCCGATTTTCGACAAAGGCTTTCACTCATACAAGAAGACAAGGCTGCACTATACTGGCAATCCATGCGCAATCCGCGAAGCTCGACTCCTGCACGAAACGCCTTCCGAGCGCTTGCTCTGCTCATGGCGCTCTCTGCACTATGCCAAATCTCTTTCTCTCAGGCCGCATCCGTCGCACAGTCAGGACTGGCGTCCACGCCGCCGATGGGGTGGGCCAGTTGGAACCACTTCTTTTGCGACTACACCGACCAGACCATTCGCGACCAGGCCGACGCCCTCGTCACCAGCGGAATGCGCGATCTCGGCTACCGCTATGTGCTCATCCAGGAGTGCATCGCTCCCGCGCGTAATGCCGATGGCGAGCTTACGATTGACGCGAAGCGATTCCCGCATGGAATGAAAGACCTTGTAGATTACATTCATGCGCGGGGACTCAAGGCCGGCATCTATACCGACATCGGAGTTCACACCTGCTTTCCCGACCCGCAGTACGAAGGCAGCTACGGCCACGAAGCGCAGGATGCCCGGACTTTCGCCGCATGGGGCATCGACCTGGTCGAAATGGACTTTTGCAACCAGCCGAAGGGCGTGACCGGGCGCGCAATCTATGAACGAATGGCAGCCGCCATCCAGGCCTCCGGCCGTCCCATGCTCTTCTACCTCTGCGCCTGGGGCAGCGAAGACCCCTGGACCTGGGCGCAAGGCAAAGCACAGATGTGGAGAACAACGGGCGACATCAGCCTCGACCAGAACCGCGTCGCGTGGACCGGCGTGGTGCAGAACTTCCAGTTGAATGCGAAACATTCCGTCTTCAACGCCCCGGACAGTTGGAACGACCCCGACATGCTGGAAGTTGGCAACCAGGGCCTCACGCCGGATGAGGCGCAATCTCACTTTTCAATGTGGGCAATCTCCGCCGCGCCCCTGTGGGCCGGGAACGATCTCACCGGCATGAACGATGCAATCCACGACCTCTATGCCAACCCCGAAGTAATCGCCATCGATCAGGACCCGCTGGGCGCTGGCCCATCGAAGGCAATGGAATCGAACGGCGTCGAGGTGTGGATGAAACCCCTGGGCTCTGTCGGCAGCGGCGTGGACGCCGTGCTGCTGCTGAATCTGACCGCGGCGCCGGCGGAGGCCGCTGTGCAATGGAGCAATCTTGGGCTTACCGGCAAGGTTCAGGTGCGCGATCTATGGGCGCAGAAGGACTTCGGTGAACTTTCCGGCGGCTATAAAACGCGCCTTCCCGCGCACGGCTCGGTTCTGCTGAAGGTCAGCGGGGAATTCTCCTGGGCCAAAGGCGCAACCTATGAAGCTGAATGGCCGGGAAATATCCGTGGGGGCAACGCGGCTTTGCTCGCCTGCCCCCTTTGCAGCCAGGGCTATGCGGTTTCGTTGCCCGGAAATCGGGGTGGCGAAGACCATGGGGCCGGAAACGATGGGGCCGAAAATGATGGTTTCGGGGGCAGCTCCCTCGTGTTCTCGCACATCGGCGTGCCCAGGGCGGGAAGGTATTGGATCAACCTCGTTTCCCACAAGAGCGGCTCGGGTGGCAACAAGGTCGAAATGCGCGTGAACCGCGGCCTGCCCGAGGAAGTCCGATTGAAGGAAAGCGGCCGCGGCTCCACAAGGGTTCCCGTTGAACTTAACCAGGGCGATAACTCCATCGCATTCCGATTTGCAGGCCAAGGTAGCGTCGCTATCGACCGGCTTGTGCTGAGCCGGTGAGCACGCCCCTTCTCGACCGTGCCCAAGGTCGTTGCCAGGGCTGCGCATCAAGAAAAAACGCCACTCCCGAGGGGGTGGCGTTCTCTTTCGCAGTGCCGATTTCGCCTACTTCTTCCTTGACGCCGCCTTGGGTGCAGGCCGCTTGGTTCTGGCCGGCGCCTCCGGACCGGGAGCCGGGATCGTCTCTTCATTGTGCGGTGCGAAGAAGCGTACGCCTTCCATGGCGTGTTCGCCCATCACGTGCAGGCGCAGGAAATTTGTCGAACCCGACTTGGTCCGCGTGCCGGCAACGATAGCGATTACCTCGCGCGGCCGAACGTACCCGCCTTGTTCCAGCAGGTTCTCGGCGCACTCCACCAGCGCCTCAGTCGTGTTGACCTTGGGACAGCGGATCGGCGTTGTGCCCCACAGCAGGTTCAGTCGATTGATAGTGACCTCAACCGGGCTGAGCGCGAAGATGGGCGAGGACGGGTGGTACTTCGAAAGCTGCCGGGCAGTCACGCCGGACTCGGTGAACAGAGCAATGCCACGCAGGTCAAGGTCGTCGGCGGCATGGGCCGTAGCTTCGCAAATCGTCTCGGCGATGGAGAGATGCGTGCGCCGCTCCCGCGATTCGGCGTAGCTGTCTTCCTTGATATGCCGCTCGGCGTCGGCCACAATGCGCGCCATCATGGCGACAGTCTGGACAGGGTATTTGCCCACCGCCGATTCACCGGAGAGCATCACGGCGTCGGTTCCGTCATAGACGGCATTAGCAACGTCGGAGACTTCGGCCCGCGTTGGCCGTGGATTATCGATCATCGATTCCAGCATCTGCGTTGCCGTGATGACTGGCTTGCGGAACTCGGCGGCGCGCCGGATGATGTGCTTCTGAATGGCCGGAACCTTCTCCGGAGGAACTTCGACACCCAGGTCGCCGCGGGCCACCATGATCGCATCGGCCACGGTGAGGATAGCGTCCAGGTGCTCAATCGCCTGGGGCTTTTCCAGCTTGGCAATAATCCAGGTTTCTCCGCCATAGGCTGACACGCGATTGCGCACCAGGCGTACATCTTCCGCGGTACGGACAAACGAGACGGCGATAGCGTCAACGCCGTTTTTCAGAGCGAATTCAAGATCCTCGCTATCCTTCTCTGTAAGCGAAGGCACGCGCACGGGAATCCCCGGCAGGTTGATGCCCTTGTTTTCACCCAGCATGCCGCCGTTGATGATCTCGCAGACCACGTCGTCTCCTTCGACTTCGTGGACGCGCAACTCAATCAGGCCGTCGGAAAGCAGAATGTGCGAGCCCTGCTCAACGTTTTCCGCCAGGGTCTTGAATGTGGTGCCCACCAGTGTTGCGGTGCCCGGAACATCGCGCGGCGTAATGGTCAGCCGCTGACCGGCCTTGAGCAGCACCGGCACGTGATCCTTCAGCTTGGAGGTGCGGATCTTGGGCCCTTGCAGATCGCCCAGGATGCACAGCGGCTTGCGCTCCTCGCGGCTCACTTTGCGGATCATCTGGATCAGCCCCAGCTTCTCTTCGTGCGTGCCGTGAGAAAAGTTAAGGCGAACCACATCGACGCCTGCGCGCACCAGGTCGCGGAAGACGGGCTCGGTATTCGAGGCCGGTCCGAGAGTTGCGACGATCTTTGCGCGGCGTTGGGATGGTGAATCCGTAAGGCTCAATTCAAATGCCATATGAGAAAACTCCAAAAACAAGGCTATTTTCCGTCAAGGAATCAGTGGGGACGAGGCAGCTTCATTGTACACGGCGGGTTGGACCGAACCCCGGCTTTAACTAGCATGCATGGGTGGACCTTCAATCGTCAGTGCGACTTGTCACTGACTAGACGATGCCGGATCGGATTGCCCGAAACCGGAAAACCGGCCCTGGCGTTCCCGAAACAGTGCGCCGTTTAATTCTGCTCCCAAAAGCACGCTCACCGCTGTGATATAGAGCCAGATCAGCGTCGCGATCCCCGCGCCAAAGGAGCCGTAGAACATGGAATAATCGGCGATCCGGGTCACGTACCATCCGAAGGCCAGCGTCGACGGGAACCAGATCAGCGTTCCAGTCACCGCGCCCGGTGCAACCCAAAGCCAGTGTTCCGTGCGCCGCGTGCCGAAGTGATAGATGGCGCTGAGAACAGCGATGCTGGTGGCCAACGCGATCGACCAACGCGCAGCCCGCCAGAAAACGAGCACGATGGTGCGCAGCTCATGGTTGGCGTTCTCAATCATCCAGCCTTCGATCTGGTGGCCGAAGACGAGCAGCAGCGTGGCCAGCGACAGCGGGACCAGCGCAATCGGCACCAGCAGCAAAGCTCGAATCCGCCGGCCCCAGAAGCCCCAATCATCCATCGGCAGCCGGTAGGCGCGGCGAAAACCCTCCATCAACGACAGCATCATGCCCAGGCCGGCAAACACACTCAGGCTGGTGGCAGACAGAATCACCTGGCCGGAGTGAAAGCTCTGGTTAAGGACATACGACTGCAGCAGATCCATTGAGTCGGCGGGCAGCATCTGCTCGAACGCCGCGCGGATCTCGCCCACCAGCGTGGTTCCCTCAGGAACCTGCGCCAGCAGCGTGGTAACGATCAGCAGAGTAGGGAAAAGCATGAGCATGCCGGAATAGGCCACCGCCTTGGCCGTGTTGAACACGTCGTTGGCAAGGGCCTGAACGGCTGCGCTGCGTAGATGGGAAAAAGATACAAACATTTCAGTTACAGCCAAGAGTAGTGCATTTTCGCCCGTTACCGCTACCAGTCTGTATTACTCGTCAAATCTGTACCCTGCGCCCGACCGCCGCAAAAGCCCCGTGCCCCGTTCTTGCGGCTTTTTTCTATCGCAAGAGGGGGAAACCTCAGCCCTCAACCAGCCCGCTCATCGGCAGGCGCAGAGATCGGAGCAATAAAAGAAACCAGCTGACTTGCCAGCTTGCTATTTCCGCGAAGCGGAAACTGAATCGCTGAACGCTTCGAAGTCCCAGCACCCGCCCAGTCCTTCCCCAACCCCTGTCTTCTTCTCCTCAAACGGTTTATCATTGGCGGGCCATGAATTTCATTTGCACGCGCTCTCTCCGGCTTTTGCTGCCGTTTCTGATGCTGGCAGGTTTTGTCTGTCTTTCCGCCGCGGCCCAAACCCGCCCTGTTCCCAACCCTCAATTGGCGTCAAGGGAGCTGAATACGCGCGTCGAGGCGCTCCTGAAAAAGATGACGCTGGAGGAGAAGATTGGGCAACTGGTGCAGTTCAACGCCGGTTACGCCTCCGGGCCAGGCGGGATCAACTCACACAACGACGAGCTAGCCGCCAAGGGCCTGATTGGGTCCTTTCTAAACGTCGTAGGCGCCGATGCCACCAACCACTACCAGCACATTGCCGTTGAGAAGTCGCGTCTGCACATCCCCATCGTTTTTGGCCAGGACGTGATCCACGGGCATCGCACCACCTTCCCCATTCCGCTTGCGATAGCGGCCAGTTGGGACCCGTCAGCCGCCGAACTGGTGGCGCGTTATGGAGCCACCGAAGCACGTGCCGACGGCATCCCCTGGGTGTTTTCGCCCATGGTCGACATTGCCCGCGATCCGCGCTGGGGACGCATCGTCGAGTCCAGCGGTGAAGATCCATATCTCGGCTCGGCCATGGCACGCGCCTGGGTCAAGGGCTATCAGCAGGACGATCTCTCCAAGCCCGACTCCGTCGCCGTCAGCGTGAAACACTTTGCAGCTTACGGAGGGGCCATCGCCGGCCGCGACTACAACGCCGTTGACATGGGCGAACTCACCCTGCGCCAGGTTTACCTTGAGCCCTATCGCGCCGCGGTCGAGGCAGGGGCAGCCACCCTCATGAGTTCCTTCAACTCCATCAACGGCATTCCCGCCACGGCCAACCCTCATACCCTTACCGAGATTCTGCGTAACGAGTGGGGCTTTGACGGGTTTGTTGTCTCCGACTGGGGCGCGGTGGCCGAACTCGTCAACCACTCCATCGGCGACGGCCCAACCGTGGCCCGCAAGGCGCTCGAAGCCGGCGTCGATATGGACATGGAAGGCCATCTCTACGGGACGGCGATCGCCGACCAGGTTCGCTCCGGCAAGATTCCCGAAAGCGTGGTGGATGAGGCCGCACGGCGGGTTCTCCGTGTCAAGTTTGCTCTCGGCTTGTTTGAACGCCCCTACGCTCCCGCCGGGCCGGCCTACGATGAAACTCCGGAGCGCCGCGCCGCCGCCCGCAAAATCGCCGGCGAAACCCTGGTCTTGCTCAAAAACGATCCCGTCGAAGGCGTCGGCGCCTTGTTGCCTTTGACCGCCAAGGCGAAGAAAGTGGCGCTGATCGGCCCCCTCGCCGACAACCAGCGTGACTTGCTCGGCGCCTGGGCCGTAACCGGCGATCCGAAGTATGTCGTCACGTTGAGGGCGGCTCTCCAGGAGCGCCTTGGCGACCGCCTGCTCTACGCCCAGGGATGCGACCTGCTCAGCGGCGAAGATGCCAACATCCTGAAGCACGTCGACTTCGATCGCCCCATGACCGCCAACGACCACGCACCGGTGCCCGACGATGCCAAAACCATCGCCGAAGCCGTCGAGGCCGCCAATAAAGCTGACGTGGCCATCCTCGCACTCGGCGAACCCACCAACTGGATGGAAGGCGAAGCCTCCAGCCGCGCCACCCTCGGCTTTACCGGCGCACAGGAACAGTTACTGGAAGCCGTAGTAGCCACCGGCAAGCCCGTGATTCTCGTGGTCCTCGCCGGCCGTCCGCTTGAGCTCAAGTGGGCCGCCAACCATGTGCCCGCGATTCTTGAAGCATGGAGCCCCGGCGTCGAGGCCGGCCATGCCGTGGCCGATGTCCTATTCGGCGACGTCAATCCCTCCGGCAAGCTGCCTTCGAGCCTGCCCCGCGCCGTAGGTCAGGAGCCGCTCTACTACGCGCAACTCCCCACCGGCCGCCCGGCGCATGTGGATTTGACCCACTTCCCGCAGAATGCCGAAGAGAAGTTCGTCTCCCGCTACATGGACGAGGAGAACTCAGCCCTCTTCCCCTTCGGATGGGGCTTGAGTTACACCCGCTTCAGCTACGCGCAGCCCACCATCAGCCGCCCGGAGGTTCCTGTCGCGGAAGTGATTGCGTCTGGCAGCAAGCCCGTCGTCACGGTGAGTGTCGATGTCAAGAACACTGGCAGCGTAGCCGGCACTGAAGTGGTCCAGCTCTACATCCGCAACACCGCCGCCAGCGTCGAGCAACCCGTACGCGAGCTCAAGGGCTTTGCCCGTGTCACGCTTTCGCCCGGCGAGCAGAAGCATGTCGAATTCCCGCTAGGCTTCGATGAGTTGAATTTCTACAGTGCCGAGATCAAGCGCACTGTGGAACCCACCACCTACAAGATCTGGGTCGGCGGCAGCTCCCTGGCCAAGGCGGAAACGAGCCTGCAAATCATCGAGTAACCGGGCCAAGAATGCTCCGTGCCCCCATCCTTGCGCCTTTTTTCTGGCGCGCGGGTGGGAAACCTCAACACCATTTGAGTGCCGGATCTATAGGGCCTTGGGAACAGGTGTCAGCGCTTTAGCTGTAGATGCCGCAACAAACTCTCGAAGCACCCCGGAATCTGCGCGTCCCATTCGCCCCAATCGTGTCCACCGGACCGAAGAAGGTCTTGAATCTCCACCACTGCTCGACGCGCCTCTTACAGACCCGTTAGTTCGCTTTCATCGCCGGCTCGATCGAACGCGCATCTTCCAAAACCAAGGCCCTGTTGCGTCCGGCATCCTTGGCGGCGTACATCGCCCGGTCCGCCTCATTCAGCAAGCTGCCGAAGTTTATCTTGCGCCCCTTCAATTGAGCCAGCCCAATCGAAATGGTCACCGGGATGCGTTCGCCGCCTTGTGGAACGATCGAGGCTTCCGCCACCTTCGAGCAAAGTCTCTGCGCAATCTCGATCGCATCGCCCCCCTCGGTTTCGACGATGACGGCGGCGAACTCCTCGCCGCCGGTGCGGCCAAAGATGTCCACATTGCGCAGCGCATCGCGAATCAGCAGCGAAACGTTCTGCAACACAATGTCGCCAATGCCGTGTCCCCACCTGTCGTTGATCGCCTTGAACCGGTCGATGTCGATCATCATCAGCGTGAGCGATCTGTGGAAACGGATGGCGCGCGCCATCTCCCGCTCAGCCAATTCAACAAAGTGGCGCCGGTTCGCTAGCCCGGTCAAATAGTCTGTCTGTGCCTGATGCTCAGCTAGTTTCTTGAGTTCTTGCTCGAGTTCGAGTTTCTTGTTTACTGACAGCAAATCGAGTGCGGCCTGTTGCGCTTCCTTGAGAGTCTGGCGCGCCCGCGTATGCAGGATCATGGCAAACAACCCGCCAATGACCAGGCCGTCGAGGATAAGGGTCTGCAGGGCGGTCAATCCAATCGCCGAGGAAATGCGGCCGCTCCGGCCGGCAACCCAGAAGACCACATTGTTCATGAAGATTGAGACGAAGAAGATCTGCAACAGACGCCGGCTCGGTGTGCGTTCCACGCGAAGGGAAAAGGCGGTGACGACAAAATAGAGCCACGTGATCTTGATGAGCACGCCCGAGGCGATTACAGCCTGGGTGTCGTAGCCCAAAGCGATGGACACAAGCAGCGCAGGATAGGTCCACAGCAGCAGGTTGATCCCACGCATCAGCACCGGCGGCGGCTCATAGGGCTTGAACAGCGCGCGGCAGAACAGCAAGGAAGTCACGTTGATTGAGCAATAGAGAAAGATATTCACCCAGTCCCCGAGTTGCGGAAAACGGTCGGGAACCAGAGGCGCCAGGTAGCCCGTGGCGACGATACCGAACATGGTGTAAACGGCCTGGTGAACGGCAAACAGCCCTACAACGGGCTGCCGGTTCAGGAGATAGCTGAGGATCGCCCATAGCAGCAAACAGAGCATGGCGGTGAAGAAAAAAACCATAACCAGGTCGCGATGCTGGTCATTGCGTTCGGCCTCCGCCGGCTCCAGGGCTTCCACGTCCATCCACACGGGGCTCCTGGTTTTGATGCGGAGATAATAAGTTGCCTCGGGCCCCGTGACATCGACAACGAACCCCAGGGAGATATTGGCTCGGTCGCGCGCGCCGTAAGGGTAATGGTTGCCCGTCACCCGCGTCTTCCAGGTCAGCGGGTTGCCCGGTCCGGCCTCGTAGAGACGAACTTCATTGAGGAAGGTGGGCCGAATGAAGAGCACTACCTTGGTGCCGTTGGCGGGTGCGCGGACGCGCAGGCATACCCAATGCGCGAGATTCGAACTGGTCATTTGAATTCCGGGCTCAGCCGGGGTGACCACGCGCCCTGCTACATCGGCAATGGTCAGGGTGCCGGTCTTGTCTTCCAGAAAGGTGCGTGAGACGATCAAATCGCTCGCCCACGCTCGGGGAGCGAGGATGAATCCCGCGATCAGAATGAGGATGACCTTGACGGGGCTCAATCGATAACCGCGCGCAACGGGAGCCGGGCGGCCCATCCATCCCCACTCGCACCGGTTGCGACCCCGTGGATCGCTGGGAAGAACCAACTCTTGCATTGTCTTGACCCTGGACCCACCGCTTCCATTCTGGATAGTCTCTTATCGGCAGATTCCACTGCGATTTGAAGGCTGGGAGCACGATGCGCGATTTTGTCGCACATTTGCGTTTTTGCCGGGTACACTAGGTGCGGTAGAGGAGGCCTCACCTATGCAGACCCGTATTCAGGGCACCACCATGCCCGTCCTAGATGTGCAGCTTGACCCCAACGAGAGCGTGTTTTCTGAAAGCGGCGAGCTTTCGTGGATGACCGCTTCCATCCAGATGACGACCCACACCCAGATGGGTGGGGGAGGCGGCCTGTTTGGCGTGCTGAAACGGGTAGCCGGAGGCGGCAGCCTTTTTATGACCGAATACCGCGCCATGCAGTATCCCGGCGAGGTCTCCTTCGCTACCAAGGTCCCAGGCCACATTGTCCCCATTCCAGTCGGCCCCGGCCAGGAGTACATGATTCACCGCCATGGCTTCTTGTGCGCCACGGACGGCGTCACCATCGGCGTCGGCTTCCAACAGTCGCTCGGCGCGGGCATCTTTGGCGGCAACGGCTTCCTTTTGCAAAAGGTTGGAGGACAGGGAACGGCGTGGCTCGAGCTCTCTGGAGAGCTGATCTTGAAGACTCTCGCTCCCGGCGAAGTTCTCCGCGTTCATCCAGGCCATGTCGGCGCGTTTCAGTCTTCCGTCGGCTTTAACATCACCACCGTTCCGGGCCTCAAGAACGCCATCTTCGGTGGGGACGGCATCTTCCTTGCGGTGCTGCAGGGGCCCGGGACAATTTGGCTCCAAACGCTGCCCATCTCCCGCCTCGCGCACGAAATCGGCGAGTATCTGCCCCGCGCGGGAAGGGAAGCCGCGAACACCTCCGGAGGCGCAGTCATCGGCGGCATCGTAGGTTCGATCCTCGGCGGAGGCCAGTAATCAGTTGTCAGTTGTCAGTGCTCAGACGGTGTACCCCAGGTCTCGTCCGCGGCGGCGGAAGACCTGGGAGACCACCGTCGACAGGCCCTATGCTGTAGCCTTGTTTGAAAGCACCCCGCGCCTCACAGGAACCCACCATGCCGCCAGCCTCCGCCAAGCCACGCAGTCTTCGCAGCGATATCGTGTTCGCCTTCGCTCTGGCACTGGCCTGTGCTTTGGCGTGGCTTGTCCGCGAGGTGCTCATGCTGCTCTATGTCAGCGCGCTCTTCGCCGCGGTCCTGACTCCAGTAGTCCGCTCCACCGGCAGGCTGCGCATTGGCCGCTGGCGTCCCTTCAAAGGATATGCGGTTCTGTTTCTCCTCCTGGCCATTGCCGGAGCCCTCACCGCCTTCGGCTTTCTCGCTTTGCCTCCGGTGATCAAGGATCTGCATAAGTTCGGCAATGAAATGCCGGCGAAGCTGCCTGCGCTTCTCGATCGCCTGAGGCGCATTCCCTTCGCCAACGACCTGAACACCGACGAAATCAGCGGAAAACTTCAGGATTTTGCCAGCAACGCAGCCACCTATCTTCTGCTCTCCATCAGGGACTGGGCGGGCACCCTGGTCAATGTTGCCATGGGCTTCATCCTCACCGTCTATTTCATTCTGGAAGGCGAGCACGCCTATACCTGGTTTCTTTCCCTCTTCCCGGATGAAAACCGCGACCGCCTCGACGGTGCATTGCGCCGCGCCAAAGTCCGCATGGACAAGTGGCTTCTAGGCCAGGGCAGCCTGATGCTCATTCTTGGCATCTTGAGCACCGCCGTCTATCTCTCCCTTGGCGTCCGCTACGCGTTTGCGCTGGGCGTGTTGACCGGCCTGCTGAACATCATTCCCGTCCTCGGCGCGGCCATTTGCGTGGCGCTGGCACTCATGGTCGCGGCAATCGATTCCTGGGGAAGGGTGCTCGGCGTAGCCATCTTCTACGTGGTCTATCTCAATGTTGAGAATTCTTTCCTCACGCCCCGCATCATGCGCAACAGCGTGGGCCTTCCCGGCCTCGCCATCCTGGTCGCTCTGCTTCTCGGCTCCGCTCTCGGAGGCATTCCTGGAGCGCTGGTCTCGGTCCCAACCGCGGTGCTGGTAGCCGTCCTCGCGGATGAATACCTCGTCCACAAACCCCCAGCTTGATCAGCCTCGGCCTCCCGCTTCGGTTGGTTCGAACCAAGTCTGGGTGCCCACTCCTTCCCGTTCTTTGCGAAGGGTGGGCCGCCTCAACTCTGAATCAGCGTCTCTCACAGCCCGTCCGCCGCCTGATCCACAATCTTCAATGCGCTCGTCAGTTGCTCCAGTGGAATCGTCGTAGGGGGAGCGATGCGCACTCGTCCACCACCACCCCAGCCCACCAGAACGCATCTCTCCTCGCAAGCTTTGACTAACTCCCCAGCCCGCCCATCGCGCACTTCCAGCGAAAGTGTAGGCCCAGCCAAATGAAAGCTGCACAGGCGCGGATTTGCCGCCAGCCTCTCCCCGGCCTGGCTCAGGATCGAATGAATCTGTTCCACCTGCCTTTCGATGTCGGTGGAGTCGATATACTTCGCGACGCAGTCGGCAGCCTGAAACCCCAGAGACGCAGTTTGGAAGGTATGCTCCCCTCTCCGTTCTCCCGCCAGGAACGCGCTGCCGAGTGCTGCAGGGCAGACGACGGCGGTAAGAGGGTAGATTCCGTTGGTCATGGAATTGCCAAACAGAAAGATGTCCGGCTGCAGATACGCGCCTGCCGCCATGCTTAAGCTGCCAAAGCGAAAGAACCCGCACTGAATCTCGTCGGCAATGGCAAGAACACCCGCCGCCTGGGCAGCCAGCGACAGGCTCCGCAGCCAGGGCAGGGGCAGCGGCGCCGAACAGCCGGCTCCCTGGATCGGTTCGTAGACCAGGCATGAAACCTCATCCCATGCGTTGAATTCAGTTCCCGCCGCGATCCGCTGAAACGAATCGCCAGCCCGTGTGTTGCGAGCATTGCCCCTCGGATCGTGACTCGATCCCGCGATGACCAGAACGTTTCCCGGCCGTGTTCGCCGCGCCATGTCCACTGCCGCGCTGACCGCCGGAACACCGCCAACCTGGTAGAGGACGGTATGCGCATCCAGCCCCAGCTTCCCGCATAGCCAATCGGCGAACGAAGCAGCCGCTGGGGGATAGAAGGAAGCGGCAATATCCGATGCAAGGCTGGCGAATGGGTCGATGGCCGGGTTCAGATGCCCGAAGTTCACCGCGCCACTTGCGCTGGTCAGATCGGTGAACGAGAAAACGTGCCCGCTTGGAGCGCGCAGGCGGAGGGTGGCGTTCTTTGCAGCCAGCACCTCGTAGGGTCTTGGAGATGGGAAAATAGCGCGCTTGGGACCGGGGGAAGTACCGGTGGAAACCACTAGAACCTCTCTTGAGACGGCTGTTGAACGGATGGATGATCGAGCGCTGGAGAAGAAAGAAGAGCGCATTCACTTTCGAAAGAGCTCTTCGAGCAGTTCAAAAATCAACGTGCGCTTTTTTGGAGCGGTTAAAGATAGCCTTTTCTTGAGGAGAAAGCCGCATGAGAGCGTTGGTTTCGGAGCAGAGAAATTGTGAAACCGCTGTAAACTCAATTTACCATTGGCAGATTCCTGCAGCAAACCTCTCGCGAGTCATATAGATACAAGGGACGCCATCTTCAGAGCCCCGGCGCAGGCGCAGGGAACCTCAACTCGGCATTTACCTTCAAATACCGATTCGACCTATCTTCTCGCCCGCATTGCCCCATCGACAGCCGCTTTCATCACTCCGCAGTCGGAGAAGAAATGCACCAGCCCGGCCGAAAGCGGCTGTAACTTCTCCTGCGATAGGACAGGTGCTCCCGGTAGAGCCGGTGCCTGCCCGCGCACCGCCATCTTCAGATCGCCCGTGCCCTGTGCATCCAAAATGAGAGCGGTGAGCTTGCGAGCCAGGTCCAGCGGAAAGCTCTCTGCCACAAAAACCAGCTTGCCCCGCGTGGTGATCACCACCGGACCCTCGCTGGTAGTAAACACCAGCTCGTTTTCCCCAACCGGGAGATTTGCCGAGCCTTCCTGCTGCGCCGCGAGATCGGGCTTCAGTCCTGAGTATTTGCGCCCCAGTTCCTTTGAGTAAAGCTCAGTAAAGGCGTCCGCCGAGGCGGCATTCTTCCAGGCGGAGAGGTAAAACAGCGCCAGGGATTTGGTTGTGCTCTGTTCCGCGGTGGTGGCGGTGAGGCGCTGCCCAGCCCAGTAAATGCCGCCATTCCACGCGGGCGTCAGGTCAGCCGAGGCGCTTTCCCCGCCAAATATCTTGGCCAGCACCAGCAGGTCAAGCTGCCCCACCTGGCCAATGTCGTAGGGCTTGTAGAGCTTGTCCACCATGGGGTGAATATTGGGCAGCAGCGGCAGCGCCGGAGTGCTCTTGTGTTCGTATTCGCGCGGATTCATGATCTCCCACGTCGAAGTCGGCGGCCGATCCAGCGCTCCGGGAAAGGCCGCGGCCTGCCCCTGGTCCATCCACACATCCTGCTCAAAGCTGAGCCCCTCGCGATACGGGAACAGCAGCGACTCCGACAGTAGCAGCGGAGCGCGCGCCAGCACCGGGGAGTCCTCCGATGTCGCCATCTGCTGCTTGATGAAGTCCATCACCTCGGGGTCCTTGACCAGGCTCTTGCCAAGCGGCTTCAGGATGTAATCCATCATCACGGCAGTGGCCTGGCCTTCGGTCACTGCGTCGCGTGCCGTGTCGAGTTCGTCCTTGACCAGGTGATCGTTGTCTCCGGAGGAATTGACCGAGACGTCGTCCGGCGTCTGGTCGTTCCACTTTTCCAGATCCACGCGCTGGTCCTGCAGCGCATGGGTAAGCTCGTGGGCCAGCACCGGCTTCTGCTCTTCAATGCTCACCCAGTCCAGCATGTTCACGGTCTTGGTCTTGGAATCGTAGTAGGCTTCGACCTGTTCGGTGAGCAGCGCCAGCAGAAACGGCTTGAGATCGAAATCGCGGTCCAGCAGGCCGAATTTCTTGAGTACGATTTCGTCGCGCTGCATGCGCTTGGCGCTCTGGTCCTCTTCGAATTTTGCCTTCAGATAGCTCTCCACCTCAGTGCGGTTTGTGATCCTGCGCTTGACGATGCTCTTGATGGGCAATCCCGTCTCGTCGGAGGAGTACTTGATCAACTCATCCACCAGCGAAAACAGCTCCTTGGCCTGGTCCGGGGTGATATGCGTCGGTTTTTTCTCGGCCTCCTGCGCTTTCGGCGCGGACTGAGCCGCCTGCTGGCTGCCCGCGACCGTCGCCGCCGCCGTCAGGCACAAAAATGCCGCCAATCCCAACCGCTTCCAAATCTGTCCAAACCCTCCAAACCTCTGGTGCTGCTTGCTCATTCGTTCTCCTGTTTGCACTCCAGCGACACCGGGATCGATTGCCGCGGCGGCTGCATCCTCTTCCAAGGCTATAATTAAGATGCGGTATTGCGCGGGATTTCATCGGGAAAACTCTCGCTATGCCACAGAAAACTTTCCCTATGACGCAGATTGATCTTGCCCCAACCGCACAGCCCACGCCGTTCGCTGTCTTGCTTGAATCCGCCGCTAGCCCTCATGAACTTGCCGTTTGCCGCGGAGTTCTCACCCCACTTGAGTTGGACGCGCCCGATGCTGAAACGGCGGCCCTGGCAATCGGAACCGCGTGTCACGATATGGGCTGGCTCCGCCGTGTAGCCGTGCGCGGAGAAGACCGTTTCCGCTGGCTCAGCGGCATGGTCACCAACACGGTGAACGACCTGCCCGGCAACTCCGGCGCATGGAACCTGGTGCTCAATGCCCAGGGACGCATTCAGGGCGATCTGACCGTGTGGCGCGAGGGCGACAATCTCGAGCTTGACATTGCCGCCGACCAGTATGAGCGCCTCATGACCCACCTGAACCGCTTCATCATTATGGACGACGTGGAGCTGGTTCCCCTCGGCGGCGAAGCTGCGCTGGGCCTGACCGGGCCACGTGCGGCTGAAGTTCTCGCCAGGGTTGGTCTGCCTACGCTCTCAACGGAGTTGACCTGTACCCGCGTCGAGTGGAACGGGATGGATCTGCGCGTTGAGCGGGGCTTTGGTGTTGTAGCGGCACATTATGGTCTATGGGCCCCTGAAGCGCAGATCGGCAAGCTGTGGAAGTATTTGCGAACCGCCGGGGCCACTCCAGTTGGAAGCGCCTCGCTTGAGGCGTTCCGGATCGCAGAGGGCATTCCAGCCTACGGCGTCGATATTGTGGAGCGCGACCTGCCCCAGGAAACTTCGCAAATGCATGCGCTCAATTTCAGCAAGGGCTGCTATCTGGGCCAGGAGATTGTCGAGCGGATTCGTTCGCGCGGGAATGTGCACAAGCATCTAAGACAACTGGAGCTCACAGGCTGCGTGCCTGCACCTGGAACGGAGTTGAAGCGCGAAGACGGAACGGTCGCCGGCGAGATTCGCAGTGCCGCCGAACTGGCCCTGGGCTCAGGAACCCGGGTCTTCGCACTGGGCATGATCCGCGCCGAAGCGGAACTTGGCGCGGAGCCCTTCACTTACGCGGCCGGCACTGCCCGTTTACTGCCCGCGCCGCCCAGCTTTTGAGAGCGATTCAAACAGTCAACGATTGAGCAAGTCAACGAGATCACTGAGACGGATTGGAAACTGAAGCCATGAGCGATACCCCGAAATTCGAAGTCATAGACCGCCGCAAGTTCAAGGCGGACGAAGAACACGAGAGCCAGAAGGCCGCGCTTGAGGAGGCCCAGGCCAGGCCGGAGACAAAGGCGGCTCCGGAACCAGCGCCGTCCGCAGGCCCACACCTTGTCGTCAGCGAAGGCCGCAATGTTGAGGAGTCCGCGCCCGCTGAAGCCCCGGAGCCCGCATTGTCCGGCGAGGCAGGGAATGAAATGCCGCCCCCGCCCACGGCCGAGGAAAGCCATGAACAGAAGGCCGCCTACGACGCGTCTGCCCAGCGGTTGGAAGAAATCATCCGTGCGCAGAATCCCGCTGTTGGCGCGCAGCCGCCCATCACCTTCGAGCACCTGGTGCAGCAGTTCTACGTCTCCGCCATGATTCAGATGGGAGCGGGAGCGCAGGAAGGCCAGCGGCCTCGCGTCGACATTCTGGGCGCGCGCACCACCATCGACCTGATGGGCGTTCTGGCGGAAAAGACAAAAGGCAATCTCACGCCAGGCGAGGATCGTGCGCTGCAAACAGTACTTTTCGAGGTCCGCATGGCCTTTATGGAACTGACCAGCATGATCAACCTCCAGGCCATGCAGCCCCCTCAACCCCCGCCGCCGGGAAAACGATAATCGCAGGGATTAGGGACCAGGGACTCGCCGACAATGCTTCGTGCCCCATCCTTTTCACGGCATCATCGTGAAAAGGGTGGGAGACCTCAAATCTCATCCTTTACAGTTCCGGGAGCGCCCTGGCAGTCAAAAGATCCGCGTCTCCAAAACGTACCCTAAGGACTGGACGCAAGAAACGATGCAAGGCAGCCTCACATTTCTCGGCACCGGAACCTCGATGGGTGTTCCCACGCTCGGCTGCAACTGCGCAGTCTGCACCTCCGCCGACCCCCACGACCGCCGTCTCCGGCCCTCGGCCCTCGTGCGCTGGACAGAAGTTCGCTGGCAAGATTCTGAAAACGGAACAGCCAGCCGCGAACGCGTAGTCGTCATCGACACCGGTCCCGACTTCCGCGAGCAGGCTCTGCGCTGCTCCCTCACTCATGTGGACGCCGTCTTTTACACCCACTCCCACGCCGACCACATCCTCGGTCTCGACGACCTGCGCCCTCTCAGCTTCACGGCCTTCCGCGAAGGGGGCCCAATCCCGCTCTACGCAACCGATGAGACTCGCGAAACATTGGAACGGATCTTCGATTACACTTTTTCTCCGCTTGCCACTTATCAGAATCGCGCGCGCGTCGACCTGCAGCCGCTGGCCGACAGCACTCCCATCCACGGCGTCGACTTTCTGCGCATTCCCATCATGCATGGCGACCTGGAAATAGTGGGCTACCGCTTTGGCAGCGCGGCCTATCTCACCGACGTGAGCGGTATTCCGGAAGAGAGCTTTGCGTTGCTTGAGGGCCTTGACCACCTGGTTCTCTCGGCGCTGCGCTACAAACCCCACCCCAGCCACGCCACGGTTGACCAGGCGCTGGGTTGGGCGCAGCGCATCGGCGCAAAACAGACCTGGCTCACTCATATCGCCCATGAGCTGGGCCACCAGGCCACCAGCCAGACCCTGCCGGCAGGCGTGGCGCTGGCTTTTGACGGGCTGACGGTCCCGGTAACTCTATGAGCAACTCTCCTCTGCGCACCATTCCCGTCTACCGCGCGATCGCAGAGATCCCCGCTGGATTTGGCCCTTCCGTGGCCGCCATCGGCAACTTCGACGGTGTGCATTTGGGCCATCAGGAGATCCTCTCCGCCGTAGTCGCCGAGGCGCGCGCTTTGGGCGTTCGCTCCGTTGCCATCACTTTCGATCCTCACCCCGAGCAGTTTCTCCGTCCCTCCCGGGCGCCCCGTTTGCTGACCCCTATGCACGAGCGGGCCAAGCTGCTGGCCGCCACCGGCATCGATGCCGTTGTCGTCCTTCCATTCGACGCGGAACTCGCCAGCCTGACCGCACAGCAGTTTGTGAGCCGCATCCTGGTGGACGTTTTGGGAGTGCGCGGACTGCACGAGGGCGGCAATTTTCATTTCGGCCACCAGGCGCAGGCCGGCGTCGAGGAACTGAGGGAGTTTGGCGCCGGCTTCGGATTTGCCGTGCATGTCCATGCGCCGGTGCATGTCCATGGGCTTGAAGTTTCCAGCTCCGCGACCCGCGCAATGATTGCGGCTGGAGATGTACGCCGCGCCCGCTGGATGCTGGGCCGCCCCTTCGCCGTGCGGTCAACCCAGGCCCGCGGCCGCGGCATTGGCACGCGGCTGCTGGTGCCGACTGTAAACCTGGCTCCATACGAGGCTCTGCTTCCGGCCTTCGGCGTTTACGTAACACGCCTGACCATCGGGGAACGGTGCTTTCAGTCCGTGACCAACGTAGGCAATCGCCCCACGTTTGGCGAGGCTTCGTTCGCTGTTGAGTCGCACATTGTAGATTTTGAGCCGATCGACATGGACGACCAGACCCCGGTCGAACTGGAATTCCTGTTGCGGCTCCGCGGAGAGATCGCGTGGCCCTCTCCTGAAGAGCTCAAGGAGCAGATCTTCAAGGATGTGGCAAAAGCCAAGCGGTATTTTCGCCTCGCGCGGTAGCCGATGGTTTTGAAAGGGCGCGGCTTCAGTGCCGCAAAGCGCTCACGAAAAGAAGCTCCTTCCACATTCCGAGTCGCCTGTGGCCCCTTTTTTGGACCTCTTCCGTGTCCCGCAAGCAGCTTTCTTCCAAATCCCAACGCAAGCTCTTTCAAATGCGATTGCCCTGGCTGGAAGCTAGCGGCTAGCGGCTGGAGGCTATCTTCCGCGTATAATGAGGAGTCAAGCTTTTCTATCTCTCGCGGATGGAGCGCGCACGCTCCCCGCTACGGACAATGGATGCCCGAACACATCAAAAAGCAGCTTCTCGCCGAGATCGCGATTCTTGAGCACGAGCTTTCTCACGAGCTTCCCGCGGAGATCAAGAAGGCCGTGGCCATGGGAGATCTCTCGGAAAACGCCGAGTATCACATGGCGAAGCAACGCCAGGTCTTTGTCAATGCGCGGCTGGGCCAGTTGAAGAGGCGCATGGCCGAGCTGTCCCTGGTCAACCTGACCAACATTCCCAGGGATAAGGCCGGTTTTGGCTCGACTGTAGTTGTCTACGACTCAACCAAGGAAGAGGAGATTGTTTACCGCCTTGTGACGAGCGAAGAATCGGACGTCTCCAAGGGACTTATTTCCACCACTTCGCCAATTGGCCGCGGGCTGGTTGGCACGCGTGTGGGCGATGTGGCCACCATTGTTACGCCCAACGGCAAGCGCGAGCTTGAGATATTGAAACTGACCACGATTCACGATGAAGTGGGCCAAATTGAAGCGGGGAATGCCGTGCCGGAAAACGGCGCCGCCGGCACTGAGAAGTAGCAAGGATTATTGAATGACCTGGACCAGCGCTTTTGGCCGCGGTTGCGGCTGGCTTCTCGATCACATTGTGCATGGCCTGGCGCTGACCCGCATCTCCCCCAACGTGCTCACGTTTATCGGTCTGGTCATTAACATCGTGGCCGCGTTCTTGTTCGGCCATGCCAATGCCGAGAACTCCGGCCCCATGTTCTTCTACGCCGGCCTGGTCATCTTCGGCGCCGGAATCTTCGATATGGTTGATGGCCGCGTAGCCCGCCGCAACAACCAGGTCACAGTCTTCGGATCGTTCTTCGACTCCGTGATCGACCGCTACTCCGACGTGGTGCTGTTCTTCGGATTGCTCGTCTACTACGGCCGCATCAACCGCTTCCGTTACGTAGTCTTGGTTGCGTTTGTCATGGTGACGTCGCTGATGGTGAGTTACACGCGCGCCCGCGCCGAAGCCCTCATCGGCCAATGCAAAGTAGGCTTCATGGAGCGCCCGGAGCGGATTGTGCTCATCCTGCTCGGCGCGCTGTTCAACCACTGGGGCGTTATGGCGCCGGTCCTTTGGGTGCTGGCCGCGTTATCCACCATCACGGTCGTGCATCGGATTCAATACACCTATTCCAAGACCAAGCACCTCGCGCCCATCGGGTGAGCGGCTGCGATTGTTTGACCATGCGTCTTGGAATCTCCTCCCAGACGCGCTAGACTGCCCCTAGCCATGATTCCATCCCTCCACATCTCCGGATTCAAGCTCTTCCGCGACCTTGAACTTCCCAAACTGGGCAGTTTGAATCTCTTTGTCGGGAAGAACAACACCGGCAAGACTTGCTTGTTGGAAGCTGTCGAACTCTATTCCAAAGGCACGCCCTGGAGCATTCTTAGCGTGGGATCTCGCCGCGAACCGGATGCGGTGCAACGTCGAAAATTCGACAATTTTGACGTGTTCAATCTGGAGGATTCGCTTCGCCCCCTCATGAATTTGTTCCATAGCGAGCGTGGACACATTCTACGGCCCGACATTCTGCTGACGGCGGGGTGCCCTGATGCGGATTTTAAGCTTCAGTGTGAACGCTCGATAGCGGACATCCTTGAACACGAGTCGAGGTTTGCCGAGGGCGGAGAACTGGAGCCAAGCTTACGTGAGAGGCATCTGCACCACCTTCTACAAGATGGCTTCGTGCTCACACGTGGGGGAAAAAGGTCTCGGCCCCTCGTGTTTGCGGGTTATCTCAGGAATCCAAATATTCCTGGAGAGATGTTTAAAGAAGAGGGGTGGGTACACCCAGATTCAATCCCCTTAGCGTTCTTGCCAGCGCAGGGACCTTCTAACAATGACGCCAAGAAAATGTGGGACGATGCCACCCGGGCCGATAAGGGAGACATTATCGTCGAATGGCTCAGGTTTATTGAGCCCAGGTTGCGCGATCTCCGCTACATCGGTGATTCAAAATCGGGAGCAGACCTTCCTAACCTCAAGATCAACGGTGATCGCGGGTGGACGCCGCTTTCCGCGATGGGTGACGGCTTGACACATCTTTTTCATATCGGCCTCGCCATGGCGAATGCTTCAGGGGGAATCCTGCTTATCGACGAATTCGAGAACGGCCTGCACTGGGAAGTGCAGGAACAGCTTTGGAGAGCCCTCTTCGAGGCTGCAAATCAGTTTGGAGTTCAGGTCTTTGCCACGACTCACAGCACCGACTGTATCCGCGGATTCCTTGCTGCCCAAAGCGAGGTGCTTAAATTGGGTGAGAACTTCGTCTATCGCCTTGAACGAAGCGGCGATGACGTATACGCGCTTGATCTGCCATCTGAGAATCTTGGCGCCGCTCTTCGTCAACAGATCGAGGTTCGCTGAGGCAGAGATGGTACAAGCGCAGCCAGCGGACCTTGCGTCAGAAGGCAACAATCTATTGTTGGTCGAAGGCGTTGACGATTGGCACGCATTCCACCACATTGTCAGGCACATTACGAATAAAGCGGCAGTTTTCGAAATAGGCTACTGCGGTAATGACACTGCGGTTCTCGATCGTCTGAGTTCTGTCGTTGTTGGAAGTGGAACCGCGAAATCCATACTGGGTGCTGTCCTTGATGCGGACGCGGATACAGGTGTGAAGGCGCGAATGCAATCGATTCGCCACTCGTTGGAATCAGCATACGACCTTCCGGATATTTTCCCATTGGAAGGACTGATTATCAAACCAAAGGATACACGCGCCGACTGGAAACGGTTGCCGGTTATCGGTGTTTGGCTGATGCCCGACAATGAGCGCGACGGCATATTCGAAGACCTGCTTTGCACAGCGATGCCTCCAGAATCTCAAAGCTACATCTCCAGAGTTGTGGATAAGGCGAGGGAAGACCAAATGGCCATTTTGCCGACCCAGAACGTTCAAAGGCCATCGTCAAGACGCATATTGCATGGCAGAATCCGAGGACGAAAAACCTTGGCGAGGCTATCAGCGCAAAGCAATTCGGCAACTTGATCCCAGCCTGCCAGCCCTTCGTCGACTGGCTGAATCGCCTCTTCGATGTCGCGACCGAGCCGTAATTCGTTAGCGAGACCCAACTAGCAGTTCACCATTACCGCCGAGCAGCCTTCTTTTGCCGGCTTCCACTGCACAAGAAACGTAGTAACAGCCGACGGCTCCATCCGCCGCATCGGTCCAAATTCGTCGTTCCTCTGGCTATAGAGAAGCTTGCCCGTTTCGCTCAGAACGGCCATTGCCGGCACGCCTTTCTCAATCGGCACCTGGTATTTGCTGGCAATATCCAAATTCGCGTCCCTATATCCAATGTTCACGTGCACCAGCACAAAGTTGGATTGGAGGATGGGCAGGTTTTGCGCATTGTGGAAGTAGATGTCGAGCACCTGGCAGTCGGCGCACCAGTCCCCGCCAAAGTCCAGCAGCACACGCCTGTGGGTCTGCGCAGCGGTCTTCAGGGCAGCGGCGATGTCGCTTTTCGCCTGCGCCGGATCGGGATAAATATCGCGGTTAGAGGAGCGACCCGTCGCGGCGCCAAGGGTAAGCAGAGCGGCAAGTGCAAGGAACTTGAATGTCTTCAGCGGGGAATCCTCCACAACTCTGCGGCCGTCAAACATTTGTTGGCCTTGATTCAGTTTGCCATAAAGATGAGTTGCCGACCCATTTTCATGGCACAATGCTGGCCGTCGAAGATTTACTCTGTAGATAGGATGTCTAGCAACAGCGAAGTACGCAAAAAGTTGGAGTCGGCTAGCTATCCCGACCTAGGAAGCATGATGGAAGGCTACGCCCAGGCTGCGGCGGAGTTCGCCCGGCGGGAGTTCAAGCAAAAGCTGGACTTTACCTCGGACTCGATCGACGGGCTGGACGACATCCTGGTGCTGGTAGGCGAAAGCCCTGAACTCGATGTGGAATTTGAGGCGCGTCTGTGGGGCAGCTACCTGGGCGAGGTGCTGCGGCGGCGCTATGCGGGCAGTTGGGAGATGACCCAGTATCCGGGCGGAGTGGCGGCGGTTCCGTCCATTGACGTGCGGGGCTCGCGGCTGTTTCCGCTGATGAAGGTCTTCCGCCGGCTGACCGTCGGTGAGGAAGAGGACCTGCGCGCCTTTTTCGCAATGGTGACGGAACGGCTGGGACGGCCGGCGCAGGTGAATTGAGACGGGGAACAGGGACTAGGGAATAGGGAATAGCCGCCGGGCTTTTGGCTGATCCCAGACAGCCGAAACCAGGTCCGTGAATTGAAGGACTTGGGGGCTTTCTGCGCGGGGAACCGGCTTTGTGCGACAATGACTGTTGAGAATGCGTGCCGGGAGTGCCTGGCTCGCGGAGGATGAAATGGGTGATCTACTTCAGCCGTGGCACCTGGTAGTGCTGGGCGTGGTTGCATTTCTACTGTTTGGCGCCAAGCGGCTGCCGGAACTGGGCAAGGGGTTGGGCGAGGGCTTGAAGGGCTTCAAGGAAGGCATTAAAGGGGTTACCGACCCTACGCCGCCTCCGCCCCCACCTCCGTCGATTTCGCAGCACAATGTGACTCCTCCGCCTGCGCCTCCGGCCTCAAACGATCCCAAGCAGGGCTAGAGACAAGTTTCTTCCTGGCTCCAGCCCTGCTTGGGGCTATTGCCAACCATGAGTGCAAGCGTTTCAGACGCCAGGGTTTGTGATTACGGGGTAAATTGAGAGGCCTGTGCCCGCGCACAGGCCTTTTCTGATTGAAACAGCCAAGCTTTTGCTTTTCGGCAGTCCTAGCAAATCACGTTCTTCCCCTCTACCGCACATCCTGGGAGGCAGGAGTGCAAAATGTTCTTCGAGGAGGAATCGTGCACATTTCAGGCTGCATTCCGGTCCCGGTCCGTCGCTCCACTGCTCTGTTTGCCCTCTTGGCCCTGTTGTTGGCCTTACCCGCCTTGGGCCAGCAATCCCCCATCCAGTTGCCCAAACCGCAGATCGCGCTCGGCATGCCGCTGATGCAGGCTCTGGCCCATCGGCGAACCACGCGCGCATTCGAAGACAAGGCGCTCCCTTTGCAGACGCTTTCGAATCTTCTCTGGGCAGCTTTCGGCGTCAACCGTCCGCGGGACGTGAAAGCGGGGCTGGGCCGCACTGCGCCTTCGGCGATGAACAGTCAGGACATTGAGCTGGACGTGGTAACGGCGGACGGCGTTTTCGTCTACGAGGCGGAGCAAAACCAGCTTCGGCCGGTTTTATCAGGCGATTTTCGCGGCAAAATTGGCGCGCCTCCCGCTGCGCGTGCAGCAGTGACGCTGGTTTACGTGGCCTCGGTCAAGGACGAGTGGGGCCAGGTAGATGTGGGCTTCATCGGCCAGAATGTTTATCTCTTTGCCGCCTCGGAGGGGCTGAACGCGTGGTTCTATGCCCTGCACGGGGTGCAGGAGACCGATGCGGTTGCTTCGGCGCTGAAGCTGCCCTCGGACAAGCGCCCACTTTACGCCCAATCGGTCGGGTTCCCGCCGAAGTGACGGCGCCGCGTGGCCCGTTGCCGCTGAGGACTTGCTATAGTTCCCGCCATGTGGTGTGACCCAAATCACTGCGTGGAACTCGGACTTAATTTGTCTTATATTAAAGAGGACTGATTTAGTCGTAGTTTAAGCCTCGAGCCCATGACCCCCTTATCTTTCGAGAAATCCAAGGGGCATGAACTACCGAAGGGATTTACTTCGTGAACCGGCACAGAACTTTAATTTCGCTCTTATTCTTTCTTTTGCTTCTGGCATCGTCCTCCTGGGCGTCGGACAGCTTTTCCGTGAGCGGCATCGTCCACGACACGACCGGCGCGGTGATCCCGGGAGCCTCGATCACCGTGCGCCAACCCCAGGGCGATGCCGCTCAGTCAACGCAGACCGATGCTCAAGGCAGCTTTCAGATTCCCCTTCCGGCTGCGGGAACCTACCAGTTGGAGGTTCAGGCCGGCGGCTTTATGCCTCACCATACGCAAGCAACCGCAACATCCCAGAATCCCGACGTCAAAGTCGAAATAACGGTGTCCGTCCAAGGAGCCACACAGACCGTAGAGGTGACTGCCGACGCGTTGGCCGCGGAAACAACCAGCACCCAGCTTGGCGAAATTCTCGACACCAAAAAGATAGAGAGTGTGCCGCTGAATGGGCGCAGCTTTACCGACCTGATGGCCGTGCAGCCAGGCATAGTGCCGCAGAGCACAGCGCAGCCGGGCGCGGTCATCATGACGGGAGTAGCCTCCACGCCTCCCTCCGGCGATGCCAACCCCGGCAACCTCTCCATTAGCGGTCAGCGCGAGGCTTCCAATGGTTTTAGGGTCAACGGCAGCGATGTAGAGGAGGATGTGAACATGGGCACATCGATTGTGCCCAATCTGGACTCGATCGACAGCTTCCGCGTGCTGACCTCGAACTTCGATGCGGAATATGGCAACTCCAGCGGCGGCCAGGTTCTGGTGACGACCAAAGCAGGTGCGGCGCAGTTGCATGGCTCTGCCTTTGAGTTTCTGCGCAACACGGCACTCGACGCGCGCAACTACTTCTCGCAGGATCGAGCTGCTTACCGCCAGAACCAGTTCGGCGCAACGCTGGGTGGGGAGCCTTTCCACAAGGGAGTGATGCTCTTTGCCGACTACCAGGGAACGCGGCTGGCCGAAGGCATGGACACCGGAGAAATTGCTGTTCCTTCTTTGGCCGAGCGCGGCGGCGACCTCCGCCAGAATCCACTCACCGGCAGCGTGAACGGGGATTATTGGGCGGCTCTGCTCTCATCGCGCCTGGGCCGAACGGTCACGGCAGGCGAGCCTTACTCCGCGGTATTTCCTAACGGCAACATTCCCCAATCCGTCTGGTCCGCGCCGGCCAAATACCTGCTGGCCTCGATTCCTCAACCCAACGCGGGAAGCGCATTATTCTCGACTTCCGCGGAGTCTGAGACCTTGCATGACGACAAGGGTGCGCTGCGGCTGGACTGGACCCACGGCAATGGCACACTGACCGGCTATTACTTTCTCGACAACTATTCGTTAATTAATCCTTACCCCACCGGCACCGGCGGAGCCAATGTTCCAGGGTTCGATGCCACCTCCAACGGGCGAGCACAACTGCTGAGCCTGGCCCATATCGTCACCTTCGGCGATGCAGCGCTGAACGAGTTTCACCTCAGCTTCATGCGCAACGCAAACGCCGTCGGTCAGCCCAAGGGCGGCATAGGGCCGTCGCTCACGGAGCAAGGTTTTTCAAATATCGTCGCGCTCAAGCCGGCGACGGAAGGCATCGAGAACGTCGCCTTCAACGATTTCACGATGGGCGTGGACACCACGGCCCTGGTGCAGGCTGAGAACATCTACGAAGTTGCGGACGCGTTCTCGCGCATTGTTGGCAAGCATGGGCTCAAGGCGGGCGGCGAAATCCACTCGAACCAGATCGACACGCATCCCGATGTCTTCTTCAACGGCAGCTTCGGCTTCAACGGGTCGGAGACGGGCCTGGACTTCGCCGACTTCCTGCTCGGCGTGCCGTCCAGCTATACGCAGGGCCAGGCGCGCGACTTCTACAACCGCAACCTCTACATGGCTGCCTTTGTGCAGGATAGTTGGAAGGCCGCCACTCAACTCACATTCAACTACGGCGCGCGTTGGGATCGCATTTGTCCGTGGCAGGAGAAATTCAACCAGCTTCAGACGCTGGTCAAGGGTCAGCAATCGCAGGTATTTCCCGGCGCACCGCTGGGCCTCGTCTTCCCCAGTGACACCGGAGTGCCGCGGTCGCTGGCTCCGGCGCACAATAACATTGCCCCGCGCGTGGGCGTCGCATGGACGCCGGCATTCACCTCGCCCTGGCTCAGCAAACTCACCGGGTCAACAGGCCGTACCAGCGTGCGCCTCGGCTACGGCATGTTCTATACCGCCTATGAAGGCCTCTCGGCGGGAATCATGAGCGCCAATCCGCCGTACGGGTACACTTACACATCGGCTGCGCCGCCGCTGTTTGATTCGCCTTTCACAGTGGCCGCAACAGGCGCCGATGCAGGCCAGCGTTTCCCGCTGCAAAAAGTTGCCTATGGCGCCAGCCGTGCCCACCCCAATTCAACCGTCGATTGGACCCGATTCGAGCCCCTCGTAGGCATTCCCGCCGTCGACCCGCGCGACGTAACGCCGCTTGCCGAGCATTGGATGGCCAGCGTCGAGCGCCAGATAGGCTCCTCCACACTGGCCACTGTAAGCTACGTGGGCGCGTCTTCGCACCACCTGCTGGTGCTTGAAGAGGCGAACCCGGCCGACCCGGCATTGTGCCTGAGCCTGGGCTCGGGGTGTGGGCCGTTCAATGAGCAAGCCGCCCGCACTCAGTTTGGCCCCGCGTTTGGCAGCGTCGAGTTGCAGCGCACCATCGCCAACGCCAGCTACAACGCCCTTGAGGCGACAGTGAATCGTCGCTCCCGCGGTCTTGAGGTCTTGGCCAGCTACACCTTCTCGAAGTCCATCGATCAATCCGCCGGTCTGTCCGAACCGGTCAATCCCATTGACCCGTCCCTCAGCCGCAGCCTCTCGTCTTTTGACATGCGGCACAATCTGGTCACCAGCTTCCATTACGAATTACCAGGCCACAGCAAACGAGGCCCGCTCCATGCAATGGCCTCCGGCTGGTCCATCGCCGGCATCGCGCGCTTCACCTCGGGATTGCCCGTGACCCTGTTGAACAACAACGACACATCGCTGCTGGGCACCATTCCCAACGGCATCAACAACAACGGAGTGGACACACCCGGCTGGAGCGGTCAATCGCTGCATCTGCACACCAATCCCCGCGGCAATGGAGCCATCTTCGATGCCAGCCAGCTCACCCTGCCGGCTTTGGGAACCATGGGCAATGCGCGGCGGCGTTTCTTCTCCGGGCCCGGTATTGAGAATCTTGACGCCACGCTCTCTCGCAGTTTCCTGGTGAAAGACAATCGCGAACTCGAATTCCGAGCCGAGGCGTTCAACCTCGCGAATCACGCGCAATTCTTCGGCGCCGCGGCAGTCGAGGGCAACATCTCCAGCGGCTCATTTGGCCAGGCTGTGAGCGCGATGCCTCCCCGCCTGATGCAATTGGCGCTGCGTTACCGATTTTGATTGCAGTCGCCGGCGTTTCTTTCGGAGTAGACAGTGTCAGGCGAATACCAAATTTGCTGGCTTTGTAACAGTCGTCCACCGGCTTCGCCGACCCCGATGGATGAAACAGCCGGCGCCCATTCTCCCGGAGGGAGAAAGCGAGAATA